>Ga0129308_1002015_pt1 | contig 18660 bp, 14 predicted proteins | sample L827metagenome_FD_94440 | JGI IMG/M metagenome (GOLD analysis project Ga0129308, IMG submission 94440) | Ring-tailed lemur group fecal microbial communities from Wisconsin, USA - L827 metagenome | ecosystem: Host-associated > Mammals > Digestive system > Large intestine > Fecal | place: USA... | reverse complement strand
TAGTAGAAAGACGGTGAGCGATAATAAAGCTCGTTCTTCCTTTTAAAAGCTCGTGCAGACCTTTTTGCAGTTCTTTTTCGGTCTTTGCGTCGATAGAAGATGTTGCTTCGTCAAGAATAAGTATCTTCGGATCGGAGATAAGCGTTCTTGCAAAGGATATCAGCTGGCGCTGTCCTCCCGAAAGCTGAGTGCCGCCTTCGGTCATCTCAGTCTTATAGCCTTTTTCAAGTCCCATTATAAAATCGTCTGCGCAAACCGTCTTTGCCGCCGCCCTTATTTCTTCTTCGGTAGCGTCAAGCTTTCCGTATCGGATATTATCCTCGATCGTACCCGAGAAAATGAAGCTGTCCTGCATCATTATTCCCATTTTTTCACGGAGCGAATGAAGAGTTACCTTGCTGATATCATTTCCGTCGATAAGCACTGCACCGCCCGTAAGGTCGTAGAAGCGTGACAGCAGATTGACTATCGTTGTCTTGCCGGCACCTGTGGGACCTACAAGCGCAATGCTTTCACCGGGCTTTACCGTGAAGCTGACATTTTCAAGAATGTTCTTGCCTTCTTCGTATGCGAATGTAACATTGCGGTACTCAACCTCGCCCTTTATATCATCGGGCATCTCATAAGCATCTTCGGCGTCCTTTACATCAACAGGCTCGTCCATTGTTTCAAAGATACGCTCAAGATAAGCAACGGCGTTTACAAAGTTGTTGTAAAGGCTCGCAATATTGATGATAGGCTGCCAGAAGCGTGACGAATAGTTGCTCATAGCAAGTATCGAACCGAGCGATACCGCAGGATAGCCTATTATCAGCAGACCGACAAAGTACAGCGCCGAATCTACCCCCGCCCTGATGTTATCAACGGAGAAGCTGACAAAGTTATTGACCGTTACCGCCTTCATCCACGCTTTTCTGTAAGCCGTTGACAGTCTGCGGAATATGCCTGCGTTCTCGTTTTCACGGGCAAAGCTCTGAGTAACTCTAATACAGTTTATGCTCTCTGCAAGGTATGCCGTCTGGTTGGAGTTCTTGTTTGAAACCTTCTGCCAGGCTCTTCTCTGCCTGTTCTTGAGAATTATCATTACTCCGATAAACACGGGTACGCCTGCAAAGATAACAAGCGCAAGCCTTGCGTCTACCGAGAACATAAATATAGTTATAAATATCAGGTTGAATATTTCGAGTATAAAGTTGATGATACCGTTTGTGAGCATATCCGATACATTGTTTACATAGTTTACTACACGCACAAGTATCTTTCCCTGCGGTCTGTCATCATAATACTGAAACGGAAGCTCCTGAAGATGAGCAAACAGGTCTTTTCTGATATCGTATATCATCATCTGTCCTGCTTTTGTCATAATGCGCTGACGGATATTTCCAAGCACAACGCTTATTACAATTGATACTAAAAATACCGCCGACAGTATCACTATGTACGGTATATTCCCGTCGGGGATAGCCGTATCTACCGCTTCTTTTGTAAGCAAAGGCCCTACCAGCGCAACTATCGAAGAAACCGCTGACAATAACAGCGCAAGTATTATTCTCCACTTGTATCTTTTGACATACACCATAGCTCTTTTGAAGTGGGAGAAGTCAAAAGGCGTTTCAAGCTGTTCATCAACATCAAACTTGTTTCTTGCCACTCAGACCGCCTCCTCTCCGGTTCCGTTCTGCAGGTTGTATATCTCATAATAATAACCGTGCTGTTTTATAAGCTCCTCGTGAGTGCCGCATTCTTTGACTTTACCGTCCTCAAGTATTACTATTCTGTCGGCATATCTTGCAGACGAGGTACGCTGAGCTATTATCAGCTTGGTGCAGTCAAAGTCGAGGCGGTTAAGGTTTTCCTGTATCTCAGCCTCAGTTTCCATATCAAGAGCCGATGTAGTATCATCAAGTATCAGTATCGGCGGACGGATAGCCATAGCTCGTGCAAGGGCTATTCTCTGCTTCTGACCGCCCGATAGTCCTACGCCTCGCTCGCCTATTATCGTTTCATACTGCTCGGGCATCTTTTCAATAAAGCCTGCGGACGCAAGATGAGCGAAGTTCTTTACATCCTCTTCGGGCAAGTCGGATTTTCCGTAGGCGATATTGCCGTCAACGGTATCCGAGAACAACAGCACCTCCTGAGTAGTCATACCGATGTTGGCTCTCAGTATATCGGGCTCGTAGTCCTTTACATTCTTGCCGTCTACATACACGCCTCCCTCGGATACATCGTAGAAGCGTGCAATAAGATTCATAAGAGTTGTCTTGCCCGAACCTGTAGGTCCCATTATAACTATAGTTTCTCCGTGCTTTATATCAAGATCAATATTTCTGAGCACCGTAGTTTCTCCGAATTTTACCGAAACATTTCTAAACTCTATATCGCCTTTAAGCCTGGGGCGCTCGGCGCTGTTATGCTTGTTTACTATTTTCGGGCGTGCATAGTATACCTCGATTATCTTCGATATACTTGCAAAGAAACGCTGAAGGTCGTTTATCAGCATACCTATATTACGCATAGCATTCGCAATAGTCCACAGCAGTCCCGAAAATACGGTATACTGTGCAAGCGTTATCCTGCCGTTTATTACAAATATTCCGCCTACCAGCATCTGCACCACCCAAAGAGCCTGAGCCAGCGTTTCGATATACGGCTGATATGTAAGCCATACCATTGCCGCCTGCTGATTGTGCTCGCAGTAGTCCTTGTTATAGCGGTCGAAATCCTGCTTTTCGTACTCCTCACGGGCAAAAGCCTTGACAACACGGTTTGCGGCGATGTTCTCCTGCGCCTTAGTATTGAGTCCCGACAGCTTTTCACGCAGTACGACATACTTGGGGCCTACACGCTTTGCAAACATACGGGTAACCGCAAAAAGCACAGGCGTCAGCGAAAGTATGCAAAGCGTCATGAGCCAGTCTAAAGTAAAGAAATAGATAACGGTAAACAGGAAAAGCGAACAGCTTTCCACCACCAACATAATTATCCATGCTATAGAATGGCGGATAAGGTCGAGGTCGCCCGTAAGCCTTGTAACAAGGTCGCCTCTTGTGTGAGTATCGAAAAAGTGCATATCCTGATCCTGAATACGCTCGAAAAGCTCGTTGCGTACTTTCTGTAAAACTCCCTGTGATACCACCTCGTACAGCATTTTAGCCAAAAACTGCAGGCAGGTACGGACAAAGACGAAGAGTATCATCGCAAGGCACAAAAGTATCAGCAAATCTCTCTGATTTTCAATATTATTCAGCGCATCGGGTGAAGATATAAAAATGTCTATGATCTTTTCAACTATCATAGGGCCTGTTAAGTAAAACGACTGTATTATTACCGAAAGGCACAGCGCACAGGCGTATAAGGGGCGGTAACCTTTAAGATTTCCCCACAGCCAGCTTAACTGGAACATAAATATCACTACCTCCGTTCTCTACTCGGTTGCAAAAATATTGCAACAACGCTTAATTAAATCAGACTGTCGATAATCCTCTTTCTAACTATAAATGGGGTTGAGGGGCAAAGCCCCCAATAGGGACGAGGGGCGATAGCCCCCGTTATACAGCCCCTTCCCGAGGGGAAGGGGTTGGGGGAAGGGGTTAGAGAGTTAGCTCTATTTTATAAAAATAGACTTTTTCAACATACTGATAATTAATTTTGTTTACACTCGGCAGCCGGTAATCGTTTACACGGATAACGATACATCTATGCCGATAAACTTCCCGACAGCTGTAAAATCCGCTGTCGGCATACGCATTAAGGCTAACGAATCCTCAAAGCTTTGGGTATTTTATCACATAGTTACTACTCTGTCAAGGGGTTTTGCGAAAATAATTTAATTATTTTTTCAGCTGATAAATTAAGTGAAATAAACGGATAATTAATCGGAAAATTAATGAAATTAATGTAATAAAGTGGTTGTTTTTTACATATCGGACAAAACTGCGGTAAAATCTTGAAACTGATGAAAATTTATGGTAAAATAGTATTGGTTATTTTAACGGCAATATCAACGCTTCACTAAATTACATATAAGAAAGGGAAAATTATGAAGAAAAAAGCATTACTGCTCACGGCTGCGCTTATTACAACAGTATTATTCTCTGCTTGCAGTTCCGATAACTCAGGCAGCACCGTAAGTTCCGATTCAGATACGGGGAGCAAAGCGTTCTCGCAATTTACAAGAGATAACAGCGAAAGCGATACTCCCGAATCTGATCGAACCGTGACCGAAGTGCCTTCAGGCGAGCTTTCTGACAACGATGAATTTCTGAATGGAATATGGGTTGACGAAAACGGCTTTGTGGCATATTTTTCGGAGAAAAGCAGAATAACCGTGTTTGACGACTTTAATGAGTTCGATGATTACATATACGGTGAAACCGATTCAGATGCAGCCGCTTCGGATAAGGTTGCACTTACTATCACAGCAAAAGACGCCGATACTATCACAATCACCGCAGACGGTACAAGCTACACCGCATACCATGCCGACAGCGCAAAGGGTGAGGAGCTGTCCGACAAGTTTGTCGAATCGGTGGTAGGTGAATGGGGGACGATCTCCTATGGTTATGAGCAGATATATGATGTGGAGAAATACAACATATTGTCTGCATTTTCCAACGATTTTTCCTCAGATAGATATACAATAGGGCTTGAAGGCGTATCTATGCGTGTGTCCTTGCTGTCTGACGGCTATATATTTGCAAGACTGGTTGACGATAAGTTGAAATTGTACAGCTCTTATGAAGATCAGACCTTTTCTTTTGAGCTTTTGAGAAGAGACAGCGAGGAATATAAGAAGCTTGCAGACGCAGGTGCGGCACTTGACGGCACATGGATATATCCCGATGATACGGGCAGTACGCTTGTATTTGCAGACGGCGGTACTTCCCTTCGGGTAACAGGTGAAGCATTCGGCGTGATATTCGGTGAAAAGTTCGGTGATTTATCGGGCAATACATACGAAATTTCGGCAACATACGAAAACGGAATAATAAGCATTAAATCAGGCGGCGAGGAACTGCTGTGCATTGAACACTATTTTGATGATTTTATCACCGTTTATGCCGGTAAAGACAATGATGATCTGTCAATAGAGCTATATCGTGAGGACAGCGCAACTATCCTCAAAGCGATAGAAACAGAAAAACTGATGGAAGAAAAAGCCGACCTGCTGAACGCTTACCCCGATGATGACCTCTGGCTTAAATTGACGGAATACGGTGATATTTTATCACTTGCAGATAAGGATTATATAGATAAGTATGCACCAAGCGGATACTTCCTTGCAGGAACGCCGCAGGAGCTTGCAAGCTTTGCATACTATGTTAATACTCAGCCCTTAGAGCAGGGGCAGGTTTCACTTGAGCTTACCGCAGATATAGACCTTTCGGGCTACAATTGGGCGCCGATGGGCTGGAGCGGAGGTGCCGGTACCGATCATCCGTTTGCGTTCTGCGTGTACGGTAAGGGTCATACCATAAGTAATATGACAATCAGAACAAGCTACAGTAACGCCGGTTTTATCGGTTGGGGAACGGTATGCGGAGTATTTGATTTAAGGATAGCAGACGCTGTGGTTGAAGGCGGCGACAATGTCGGAGTTATCACCGGACAGGCAATAATGGGGAACTATAGCAACTGCTACGCAAGCGGAACGGTCGAAGGGTACTCTGCAGGCTCTATGCTCGGCTACGAGGCAAACTGCAGTATTAAAAACTGCTCTGCCGATGTAACCGTAAACGGCGAAAAATTTGATTTTATCTCCTGGAACGAAAAGGAGAAGAGTGAAATAGTGATCGACGATCCCGTCACGATTACGATAGATGAAAACTACACCGTTACTCGCCCCTTAGTCGAGGGATATGCAAACTTAGGCTGGATGGTATTTAAAGACGGCGAGCAGGTGCTTCACAGAAATGCCGAAGACGAGATGAGCTACTGTTATTTCGGCAATGAACGGGGACACAGCTACAAGATATATCTTACTGCCTATGTAAAAGGACAGTATGTGCCGATAAGCAATATAATTGAATATACGGTTGAATAAGCCAAAGTACCGCACAAAAAAACGCTCTTTGTGCGGTATTTCAGACTGTCTATAAACCTTTTTGCAATCACAAAATTGGGGTTTGGGGCGAAGCCCCAAGCAAGGTCGCAGGGGCGGCAGCCCCCGAATATAAGCCCCTTCCCGAGGGGAAGGGGTTGGGGGATGGGGATTGAGAGTTTGCTCAAATTTTATAAAAAACAGACTTTTCTGACAAGCTGACCGCACAGAGAAACGCTCTTTGTGCGGTATTTTGAATTTTTCGGCAAAATAAATTGCATATTGTTAATACTTGCACTTGATTTTTTATTATAAAAGTAGTAAAATCATATTGAGAAATCGTATGCAGGAGAATTTACGCCCTGTGATAAATAATCAATCAGAGGAAACGCACAATGACAATAAAAACTTACTTTCTTAACGAAGATAAAACCGTATATCTGAAAGCTTATATGCTGGACAATGTTGATGGACTTCCGTTTTGCGAAAAGCGCCCCGCCATTCTTATTCTCCCCGGCGGAGGATATGAGTACTGCTCCGCAAGAGAGGGCGAGCCTGTTGCTATGCACTATCTGTCGCAAGGCTACAACGCCTTTGTGCTGATATACAGCTGTAATGCAAAGCACCCTGCTCCGCTTCTGAACGCTTCATACGCTATCCTCAAATTAAGACAGCGCTGTGAAGAGTTCGGCATAGATCCCGATAAGCTTGCGGTATGGGGAGCAAGCGCAGGAGGACATCTTGCCGCCTGCACGGCTACTATGTGGCAGGATCCTTCAATATATAAGGCGCTCGGATGCAAGCCCGAAGATATCCGCCCGAATGCCGCTATACTCAGCTACCCTGTTGTCAGCGGTACTACCAATCCGCATAAAGGCTCGTTTGAAGTTCTGCTCGGAAAAGACGCATCGAGAGACGAGCTTTCCAAGCTGTCGATAGAAAACAGAGTTACGCCGAAAACGCCGCCTGTGTTTATCTGGTGTACCGCAAACGATGACTGCGTTCCTGCACAGAACAGTCTTGTGCTGGCAAAGGCTTGTGTTTCAAATAAAGTACCGGTTGAACTGCATATGTTTGACGAAGGTCCTCACGGACTTTCAACCTGCGATAAGGTAACGGGCTGGAACGAAGCGTTCTATCTCGATAACTGCAGACAATGGATAAATATGTCGATAAAATTCCTTGAGAAATATATTAAAGTCTGACAGACACAGCGAGACTTACAAATGGCAGAGATGAAAATTCCCGATAAGCTTGCATACACCACAGGAGAAAAGATAGGTGAAGCGGTATCGTTTATTCTGACTGCCGCCGCCGTCACAGCTTGCATTGTACTCATTGCCGTCGGTACTATCGGCGGTATGGCAGTACTTTATATAGTGCTTTCTCTGATAATATGCGGTATATTTACGCTTTGCTCGGTTTACCCACAATGGACAAATATAGTAAGCAAGCCCGAGCGCTGTACAGAGAAATGCTTTCACAGCATTCGCATCGGCTGTATTACGGCAAAGATACTGTTTGTACTATTGCTTTTTATATGCAGTCTTGCTGCTTAAATATGAAATAGAAGAAAGGAAACAATTATGAAAACACCGTTTGTAACAAAAGAAAAGTTAGAGGAGATCGCCGCAGAGATCCCCACACCTTTCCACATTTACGATGAAAAAGGAATAAGAGAAACAGCAAGAAAGCTGTACGACGCATTTTCATGGAATAAGGGATTCAGAGAATATTTTGCGGTAAAAGCTACCCCCAATCCTTTTATAATGGAGATACTTAAGGAAGAGGGCTGCGGTTTTGACTGCTCAAGCTACACCGAGCTTATGCTCTCTGACAGAGTCGGTGCAAAACAGCACGATATCATGTTCAGCTCAAACGCAACACCCGACGAGGACTTTGAGCTTGCATACAAGCTCGGCGCAATCATCAACCTTGACGACTTTACGCATATAGATGTTCTCGATAAGCTGACAGGCATCCCCGAGACTATCTGCTGCCGTTACAATCCCGGCGGAGAATTCAAGACAAGCGAAAAAGGCAATGTTATGGATACTCCCAAGGATGCAAAGTACGGTATGACGCACGAGCAGATAATCGAAGCGTACAGGATACTAAAGGAAAAGGGCGCAAAGCGTTTCGGTATGCACGCATTCCTCGCAAGCAACACGCTCACAAATGAATACTACCCTGTTCTTGCAGGAATACTGTTCAGAACCGCCGTTGAAATCAAGGAAAAGACAGGCGTTCAGCTTAGCTTTATCAATCTTTCGGGCGGCGTAGGCGTTCCTTACAAGCCCGACCAGCCCGCAAACGATATAAAGGTTATCGGCGAAGGCGTACGCAAGGCGTATGAAGAGATACTCGTTCCTGCAGGAATGGGCGATGTTGCAATATTCACAGAGCTTGGCAGATATATGCTTGCACCTAACGGCGCTCTTGTAGCAAAGGCTATCCGAGAAAAGCACATATATAAAGAGTATATCGGTCTTGACGCTTGTGCGGCAAACCTCATGCGCCCTGCTATCTACGGCGCTTATCATCATATTACGGTTATGGGCAAGGAAAATCAGCCCTGCGACCACAAGTATGACATAACCGGCGGACTGTGCGAAAACTGCGATAAATTCGCCGTTGACCGTATGCTGCCGAAAATTGACATCGGCGACCTTATCTACATTCATGATACAGGCGCACACGGTTTTTCTATGGGCTACAACTACAACGGCAAGCTGAGAAGCGCAGAGGTGCTTCTTAAAGAGGACGGCTCATATAAGCTTATCCGCCGTGCAGAAAAGCCTTCTGACTATTTTGCTACTTTTGACTTTACCGAGAAGTACAACTTTTCAAAGTAAAGGGTAAGGATAACGGTTATAGGCTCGGTTTTCGCCGAGCCTTTATTTTGTAAATTTAATTTCCTGTAATTTCTGCCGATTAAATAAGAAAGGGATAAAGCCCGAAAAGCACAAATGGCAGTATTGGGAGTGATAATATGAATGTAAACTTCAAACCCGACAATATATATTATCCGTCTCAGAACGGATTTACAAAGTCCGTACAGAAGACCGACAAATCGGCACAAAACAAAAAAGAAACACAATCCGAAGAAAGCACTCACGCCGAGAAAAAGTCACGCCTTGAGCAGCTCAGACAGCAAAAACAGCAGGAATACGAGCAGGCTATGCAGCAGCTTCAGAAAATGCGTGAAGATGAGCAAAAAGCCGAAAAAGAAGGCAAAAGCGACCAATTCACCGACTACGGCAAGCTGCTTAAGATAGCTATGCGGATAATGAACGGCGACAAAGTACCGACAAGCGATATGAAAAAGCTTGCAAAAGAACTGCCCGATTTATATAAGCAGGCTATCCTTATGCGTAATACTTCTAACGATAATCCTAAGAAATACAAAAAAGAATTTGAAGATGAAAAGGACAAGACGGTTGTCGAGAGAATGCTCGATGACAGCGAAGGCTCGGATGTGATATCCGAAGCTGTAGCTTCACTCAATACACAAGCGTGATCATAAATCAGCAAAGCATATTGCATAAACATAACTTTAGCCGGGACTTCCGCAACAGGAAACCCCGGCTTTTCTGTTATCTTATTTTCTCAGCGTACTGTTAACTTATTATCTCAACAGGAGAACCGTTCAGCGTTGCACTCTTGATTTTAACACCGTTCTTGGTAAATATATTACAGCTAATGTTGCGGGTTCCGCCATTTGAAATACCCGAATTATAGTAAAGATTTTTTATTGTCAGAGTGTTTCCGCTGATGCTAAACTCTTCATTCCAGAGTTCAATTGATACAAGACCATCGATCTTCAATACAAGTGTCCAGTCACCGATATCATTACCGGAGTTATTTGTAACTGTAAAGGTTGCCCCCTGTGCTTTGTTGCCATCCTGAGACCACTCGCTATTTGCAGTGAACTTTACGGAATACAGTTTACTTACAGGTGTAGGCGGATCGGGCTGTGGCTTTTTGGTAGTTGTAGTCGTTGTTGTCTGCGGCTTTTTGGTAGTCGTAGTAGTTGTTGTCTGCGGCTTTTTAGTAGTCGTAGTCGTTGTTGTCTGCGGTTTTACCGTAGTAGTCTGCGTTGTAGTAGTCGTCTGCGGTTTCGGAGTGGTCTGCGAAGTTGACGACTGCGGCTTTACCGTTGTCACAGGAGCCGATGAGCTTGTGCGGTTCGTTGAAGAAGCAGGCTTATCGGTATTTACGGAAGAAGATGTAGCAGGCGCAGGAGAAGGTGATTTTGTGGTTACTGATGACGGTAATGTCTGATTGTTACGCCGTGTAGTCTGCGTAGCCTGTCCCGACTGATTTTTTGTAGTGGTCGTGGATGAAGCGGAAGAACTGCTCTGACCGCTTTCCGAAGGCTTTTCGCTTACACTCTGCTCTCCGCTTTCGGACACAGAGCTCTGCGTACCGGGCTCGGAGCTTTCGTTAGATGTTAAAGATTCTCCATCCGAACTGCCATAGGAAACATTAGCATTATCCGATACCGATGATGAGCCGTTTGAAGTACCGCCATTATTGTTATCTCTCGGCTTGAAGGTAAGAAGACCTATTATACAGCCTGCAAGCGCAATAACGCATATTGCAAGTATGGCAAAATAAATGATGATCTTCGGTGTTTCTTTGGATGTATCTTCGGGCTCTTCCTGTACTTGTTCTTCCTCAGGCTTCTTTTCCACAGGCTTATGGGTAGCGTAGTACTTTCGTGCTTCTTCCGCAGTAAGCGGTCTGCCTGTGCTCTCCTGGATTGAAGGTGCGTCGGGATACATTGAAAAAGCGTCAGCCACTACAGGTGCTTTTTTGCTCTTTGTGGATTTGCGAGCCGCTAAAAACGCACCGTCCTCCTGCAAATTATGTAAATCGCCATCGGGTAACTGTACGCCGCTATCGGCAGATAAACCGCCGCCGTTATTATCGGGTGCAAAATCGGTCTGAGTCTGCGCTGCTGCGGAAATGCCGGGCATTGAAGCGTCACCGACAGTATCATTAATCGGTGCAAAAGCTACTGCATTTACCTTATTATCCGAAACCGTTCCGACAGGCGAAACACAGTCCATCTGCGACGGCTCGGGCGCAGGTACGGTAACAGGCTGTTCAGACGATACAGCGCTTATACTCGGCATATCCGAGCTAACTTCACTGTATGCCATCATAGCCTCGTTTTCGGGCAGAGCCTGAACCTCCGATACTTCGCCAGGAGCAATTTCGGCTTCATTTATTACCGCAGACTCCCCTGCTGTTTGTGTAATTCCATCGGATACATTTACAGTATCGGAAGAAATGTTATTATCTATATTGTTTATACCGTTTTTCTCTATGTTATCCAAGATGATTCCTCCAGTTCTTGATAACAATAATTTTAACATATTGTTATAAGGTTTGCAACAAAATTCAGATATTTTCTACAAAACGAAAAAATATTTGTGCATTTTTACCGAGTAAGAACGCCGGACAATCACAGAACGGAGTCATAAGTAAAAAGTTTGCGTAAATGTTACATTTTTTAATTTACGATGTAAAGTTCACCAATTCTATGCCCCGACTCTACTGCACAATTCATTTGTGCAATGTGAAATAAATCCGATATGTAGTTTTGTAACATCCCACAAAATTCAAAACAGCTATTGACTTGGAGTTAGCTCCAGGGTGTATAATTAGTTCAAGGAGGCGGCTATATGACGATAAAAGAGGTTTGCAAAAAATACAATGTTACTGCCGATACCCTCAGATATTATGAGCGAGTTGGAGTTATCCCCGAAGTTCACCGTACGGCAGGCGGTATTCGTGATTACAGCGAGGAAGATATCAAATGGGTAGAAACAGCAATATGCTTTCGCAGTGCGAGGATGCCTATTGACCTGCTGATCGAATATGTCAGGCTGTATCGTATGGGCGACGATACGCTTAAAGCAAGGCTGGAACTGCTCGTTGAAGCGAAGAAGCGCATACTTGACGAGCGCAAAAAATATGACGATGCGCTTGCAAAGCTTGATTACAAGATTTCAAAGTACGATGAAGCCGTAAAAACAGGCGTTCTTAAATGGGACGATGACACCGGCTGTAAATAAAGGAGTAAAAAATATGTATATTGAAAAAATCAATTCACCTGCGGACATTAAAGGATTATCGGTAAATGAGCTTAATGTTCTCGCTGAGGAAATCAGAAGCGGTCTTATGAACCGCCTGTCCAAAAGAGGAGGACATTTCGGTCCTAATTTTGGTTTTGTAGAAGCGACTATAGCTCTGCATTATGTTTTTGATTCGCCTAAGGACAAGATCGTTTATGATGTATCCCATCAGAGCTATGTTCATAAAATGCTTACAGGACGCAAGGACGCATTCCTTTATGACGAGCATTTCTCCGATATATCGGGCTATACAAATCCCGAAGAAAGCGAGCACGATTTCTTTAATGTGGGACATACTTCCACCGCTGTCAGCCTTGCCTGCGGACTTGCAAAAGCCCGTGACCTTAAAGGCGACAAAGAGAACATAATCGCTGTAGTAGGCGACGGCTCGCTCAGCGGCGGCGAGGCTCTTGAGGGGCTTGACTTTGCCTCAGAGCTTGAAAGCAATTTCATTATTGTTGTGAATGACAACGATATGTCAATAGCCGAAAATCACGGCGGTCTTTATAAAAATCTTGAAGTGCTCCGCAAGTCAGACGGAGAATGCGAATGCAACCTTTTCAAAGCAATGGGACTTGACTATATTTATGTTGACAAGGGCAATGATATCTCCGCACTGATAAGCGCATTTTCAAAGGTGAAGGACATCGACCACCCTATCGCAGTGCATATAAATACCCTAAAGGGCAAGGGCTATGCTCCTGCCGAACAAAACAAGGAAAACTGGCACTGGCATATGCCTTTTGATGAAAAAACAGGCGAAAGCAAATACTATGGCGGCGGCGAAAGCTATGACAGTCTTACCTGTGAATATCTGCTGAAAAAGATGAAGTCGGATAATAGAGTGGTTACGGTCGTTGCGGCTGTTCCTACCAATATAGGATTTACCGAGGACAAACGAAAAGAAGCAGGCAAGCAGTTTGTTGATGTGGGAATTGCCGAAGAACACGCTGTTGCTATGGTTTCGGGAATAGCTAAAAACGGCGGAAAGCCCGTTTTTGCAACGCATTCGAGCTTTTTCCAGAGAACATACGACCAGATTTCTCAGGACTTATGCATAAACAAAAATCCTGCTACCCTTCTTGTAAATACTGCTTCGGTTTACGGAATGAGCGATGTTACCCATCTCGGAATATTCGATATACCGATGATGTCCAACATCCCTGAACTTGTTTATCTTGCTCCGACAAACTGTGAAGAATATTTTGCTATGCTCGACTGGAGCATTGAGCAGAACAGCTTCCCCGTAGCAATAAGGATTCCATGTAACGGCGTAATTCACACAAGTGCCGACATTGAAACAGATTACAGCGATATTAACAAATATAAAATTACCGAGCAAGGAAAAGGTACCGCAATAATCGCACTCGGCGATTTCTACAGCATAGGTGAAGCGCTTGCAAAGCTGATAACGGATAAAACGGGAGTTGCTCCTACGCTTATCAATCCACGCTACATCACGGGAATCGACTCGGATATGCTGAATGATCTGAAAAAGGAACACTCAAAGGTAGTAACGCTTGAGGACGGTATTCTTGACGGCGGATTCGGCGAGAAAATCGCTCGTTTCTACGGAGCAGATGATATGAAAGTTTATAACTACGGCCTTAAAAAGGAATTTATCGACAGATACTCCGTAGAGGAGATCCTGAGAGAAAATCATCTTACGCCGGAACAGATATTTGATGATATTATGAGGTAAAGGGATAAAAGCTATAAAAGGATACCCCTTTGGGCAATTCCGCCGGGCATTTACTTTGATTCATCTCAAGGTAAGCTTGCCCGGCGGTTTTGCAAACTTCGATTATTGGCATTTCAAGGCTTAATTTTATGAAATGCCGCATTTGATTTTCAGAATATGATTACGCATACTCTGTGAATATTTTCTGCTGACCGGAATAATATCTCCGTTATCAAGCTCAACTTGCTTAAAATTGTACGATACTATATGGTATATATTTACTGCATAGCTTTTATGACATTGAACAAAATAGTTCGGAAACAAAGACAGTACTTCAGATAGCTTGCGGTTTATACTTTTCTTGCCTGATACTCCTGCTATAGTCAGAAAATGTGCATCGCTTGTGAGATAAAATGTTTGTTTTGCATTTACAATAAGGGTTTCGGATTTTGAAGTTATCACAACTCTGTTCTTTTCATCATCCTTCTTAAGGCTATCCTTGAGCTTATCCAGAGCTCTTTTCAGATTTTTAGAAAGATTAGTTTTATCCACAAGAGCAAAAGGCATGAGTTTTTTGCCCGCAAGAAAAATCTCCTCACAGTATTTAAGCGAGTATGCGGTGAGAAATATTATCTTTATTTCCGGGTAAAGTGTATAGATCTGCTCCGCAACAATAATCCCGTTTTCGTTATCAAGCTCGATGTCCATAAGTACTGCTACTACATCGTCTGTACTCTTATTAAGCCTTCTTAAAATCTCCGTGCTGTTCATAAAACACTCGGCAGTAAAATCAGGCTCATTTTCAATTATGTATTTTTCTTCACTTTCAAGGCAATTCTTCTCATCATCACATATCAACAGTTTCATATTTATCCTTTCTTATTGACAGAGCGCTTGTGAATACTTTTTTGTTACACCCGAACAGCACTTCCCCGTCATACTTTTGCACTATTGATTTAATAATTTCGGTTCCGTAACCGTGATTTTTCTGTTTCTTTGTACTCGGCAGCTTATCCGATGTTTCAAAGTCGGGCATATCTGCAGAGTTTGAAACCGATATATATATCCGCTCGTTTTCTTCCTTTATCTTTACTTTTATCTCTTTTTCACCGCCTGCATTTTCTGCACCACGGATCGCATTATCAAGCATATTTACGATAAGACAGCATATATCCACACCGTCAACGCCCGTGTCTTCGCTGAGCGAAGCGTCGGCTTCAAGTCTGATACCTTTTTCAGCTGCGATCTTTGACTTATCCCAGAGGATAGTATTTGCAATGGGATTTGCGCAGAAAAACGGCGGTTTGTTTTCGTCGTTCTTGCGGCTCAGCTCATCGAGCATATTCTTTCCCTCCCCTGCAGTCGCCATGTTATCGCAAAGCGCATAGGCGGTGGCGAGGGCATTTTTAAAATCGTGGCGGTACTTCATCATTTCGTGCTGTAAGCCGCTGATTTTTTCGTAGTAGCGGTACTGCGTGTTGCGCTCATACTCAAGCTGTTCGTTGCGCATCTTGGTTTCGTGAAGCTGTGAGTTCTGAATAAGCCCTCTGTAGCAGAAGATATCGCTGATAACAGAAATGACAACGCAAATTATAACTAACCATGTAATCTCCGTAGTAACATATTCGCCATTCATCATAATTACTTTTATCAGCACCATTAAAGTAAGCATCTGACTTATGGGGAAAATCATAAATATAAGAGCTCTTTTGTTTATAGACTGCTTGTGCCGAATCTTTTTTATAATCGAATAAACAAGATAATATACGATACCGTTTAATACAAGATCTATATCAGCGGCAATAAGCGCAGGCAATGTCATGTGTCCGAAACGGAAGTCGAAACCGGGAAACAACGGATATACTATCGCCGCAAACAATGAGTCTATTACAGCCAGTAAAAGAATTAGCAGAACTCCAATAAAAACCTTGAAGCCCAATGAGTCCGTGTGCAAGAATATGCAATAGGACATAAAAAGGACTAAAGCAAGCATAAAGTCAATGCTTTCAATAGCATAATTTTCTCTCAAATATTCTCCAAATATTCCCGCTGTCATATATAACGCACTACCTGCTAAAGCTTGAATATACTTGTTATATCTGGCTTTCAGATTTGATTCGAAAAAGATGAAAACCAGAAGACATGACGGAACAACTCTGAATAACAAATCAAAAATCAACGGTACAGGCATAAGACATCTCCTCTAATGTTTTTATATTCATCTGTACATATTCTATAGTTATGTGCAGGCACTTATATCCTTTCTTATTGACAGAGCGCTTGTGAATACTTTTTTGTTACATCCGAACAGCACCTCTCCGTCATACTTTTGCACTATTGATTTAATTATCTCGGTTCCGTAACCGTGATTTTTCTGTTTCTTTGTACTCGGCAGCTTATCCGATGTTTCAAAGTCGGGCATATCGGCAGAGTTTGAAACAGACATATATATCCGCTCGTTTTCTTCCTTTATCTTTACTTTTATCTCTTTTTCGCCGTCTGCATTTTCTGCACCACGGATCGCATTATCCAGCATATTTACGATAAGACAGCATATATCCACACCGTCCACGCCTGTGTCTTCGCCGAGCGAAGCGTCGGCTTCAAGCGTGATACCTTTTTCTGTAGCTATCTTTGACTTATCCCATAGGATAGTATTTGCAATAGGATTTGCGCAGAAAAACGGCGGTTTGTTTTCGTCGTTCTTACGGCTCAGCTCATCGAGAATATTCTTTCCCTCCCCTGCAGTCGCCATGTTATCGCAAAGCGCATAGGCGGTAGCAAGGGCGTTTTTAAAATCATGTCGGTACTTCATCATTTCGTGCTGTAAGCCGCTGATTTTTTCGTAGTAGCGGTACTGTGTGTTTCGCTCATATTCAAGCTGTTCGTTGCGCATTTTTGTTTCGTGTAGCTGTGAGTTCTGAATAAGCCCTCTGTAGCAGAAAATATCACTGATTACCGAAACGACAAAGCAGACTGCTATCAGCATAATCATCTCAACTGTAATCAACTCGGAATTATTTATCAATATCTTTGCCAAGACCTCAAAGATAAGAAACTGGCTTACCGGAAAGAGTATGAAGATGAGCGCTTTTTTATTTAGCGATTCACTGAAACGGATTTTTTTGATAATCAGGTAAACTGAATAGAATATTATACCAAATAAGAAATATATAGTGTATACCCCGATAAACTCCGGTAAAGAAGTATGACCTACCTGATAATCAAGACTCGGGAAAAGGTAAAATAGGATAACAGCCATTATTGAATCACAGATTACCGATATAAGAATTGTTAGCACTCCTATAAAAACTCTGTAACGCAATGTTTCTTTATGAAAAAATATGCTGTAACACAATAATACGCCGAAGAAAACAAAAAACTCAACGCTTGCGATATTGTAATTTTGCCTGCAGTACTGCCCTATTACTCCCACAATATAATAAACGACTATTCCAACGGAAATCTGAAGGTATCTATTATACTTGAAAGTGAGATTCGCCTCAATAAAAAGGAATATTAAAAGCCCCGATGGAAGACATCTGAAAAGAAAGTCGCTGAGATACTGCATAAGCGTTCTCCTTTATGTAGACAAAAATATCGTTTATTGTCGAAACAGAATATAATTTTGTATTTATTGTAGCATAAAAAGCAAATTTGTTCAATAGTACTATATTATAATAACTATGACTTATCTACGATGCGACTGTTGATATTAAAAACACTTAAAATCTTGCAAAAAAACGGCAGCAATATCAGATGCCGCCGTGCTCTTAAATATTTTTGTAATAAACCGGATTATCGCTCAGTCCCAATATATAATCGACATTTGTTTTATAATACTCCGCAAGCTTTATCAGAATAGCGGTCGGGACATCATTCTCGCCGGTTTCGTATTTGGAATATCCGGTCTGTGACATATTCAGCATTTTTGCTATCGTTGTCTGATTTAAGTCTGCATCCTCACGGAGATTTCTTATCCTGCTATACATTTTGTTCCCTTCCTGCACTGTCGCCTTGCCATAATTGCCGATATTAATTATGCGCTGTTCTGCGTGTAATACAATTATAGCTTGCGGAAGATTTATTGTCGTAGTTTTAATCTGTAATAGGTTAAAACCGAATGCCGAATATTTGTAGATTATTAATATATATCATTCAGTCGATTTGTATAAATTAAGCATTGACTTTTAACCTGAAACAGGTTAAAATTATAATATAAACATATTTCCGATTTGAATAAAAGTAATCATTGCAAATTATTTTCGTCAGTGAAAAAGTAAATATATTACATATTTTTCCATTCGGGTAGCTGTTGCTATTTTTGTCGATTGAGGCGTTAATTTTGCACGGCGGATTGAAAAAATGATTATATATTGTAAAATTAGAATAGAGATAACAGCAATTACGATTGTTCTTTACGGTTATTGAAAAAAATCAATACTTAAAACACAGCGTTTTATCCGCATGTTAAAAAATGAAACGGAGAGTCTATTATGAAAAAATGTCCATACTGTGCAGAAGAAATACAGGACGATGCTGTTATTTGCAGATTCTGCCACTCAAATCTTAAAACAGGAACTGCGGCTACATACAACAATAATCAGCCTGCCCCTACTGTCCAACCCACCGAACAGCAGTACACTTACAACTATTCAATGTCAAGTCATACCAAAAAAGTGTTATTATGTTGTGCCGCATTGTTAATAAATCTATTATCGTCAATCGGTCTGTTTTTTGATTTGTTCTTTATGGAGAGATTATATGATTATAAAATTTATGGTATTTCT
>Ga0129308_1002013_pt1 | contig 18668 bp, 20 predicted proteins | sample L827metagenome_FD_94440 | JGI IMG/M metagenome (GOLD analysis project Ga0129308, IMG submission 94440) | Ring-tailed lemur group fecal microbial communities from Wisconsin, USA - L827 metagenome | ecosystem: Host-associated > Mammals > Digestive system > Large intestine > Fecal | place: USA... | reverse complement strand
GGCGATGAGGACGGTCCGCTTCATCAGGGACTCGCCGGTCCGGGGGTCCACCAGCTCGGGGAACTCCCGCAGAACGTCGGTCATCTCGTTGCCCCGCTCGCCGCAGCCGATGTAGACCACCAGATCCACGTCGGACCACTTGGCTAGGGCGTGCTGCATCACGGTCTTGCCCGAACCGAAGGGGCCGGGGATGGCGGCGGTGCCGCCCTTGGCCACAGGGAAGAAGGTATCCACGATCCGCTGGCCCGACTGGAGGGGGATGACGGGAGGATACTTGTGCTTGTAGGGGCGGCCCACACGGACGGGCCACTTCTGCATCATGGGTAGCTCCACCTGGGTGCCGTCCGCCTGCTCCAGGACGGCCACCGTCTCGGTGACGGTGAAGGAGCCGGACTGGATGGAGACAATCTTACCCTTCATTTTAGGCGGGATCATGATTTTATGGAGAATGGAAGCAGTCTCCTGAACGGTGCCGATGATGTCACCGCCCACCACCTGGGTGCCGGGTTCCACAGTGGCGGTGAACTCCCACTTCTTCTCCCGGTCCAGGGCGGGCACTTCCACGCCGCGGGGCAGGTTGTTGCCGTGGACCTTCTCCATGATGACCTCCAGCGGACGCTGGATGCCGTCGTAAATATTCTCGACCAGGCCGGGGCCCAGCTCCACGCTCAGAGGGGAGCCGGTGGTGACCACCTCGGCGCCGGGTCCCAGGCCGGAGGTCTCCTCGTAGACCTGGATGGAGGCCGAATCACCGGTCATGGTGAGGATCTCACCGATCAGGCGCTGCTCGCCCACTCGGACCACGTCGGCCATGTTGGCCTCCTCCATGCCGGTGGCCACCACCAGCGGGCCGGAGACCTTGACGATCTTTCCCATAGGTTCACTACCTTCCTTTCAGAAGGAGAAGCAATCACTTCTCTGATTATAGAATATCCGCTCCTACCGCCCGCTCCACGGCGGTCTTGACGTTGGCCATGCCGATACCCAGGGAGCCCTCCTTGCCAGGGATGAGAATGATGGCAGGGGTCAGGGCATCCTTATACCGGGCGATCTCGGGGCCCAGCTGGGCGGCGAGCTGCTCGGTCATATAGAGGATGGCGTAGTTCTCCTTGGCCATACGGTGGAGGGCCTCCCGGCCCTCCTCGGGGGCGGACACGGGACAGACCTCCAGGCCCAGGGCCTTGAAGCCCAAGACGCTGTCCAGGTCGCCCAGGACGGCGATCTTATACATCTCTCCCCACCCCCTTACACATAGGTTTCCCGGAGCCGCGCCCGGATGGTGTCTCCATCCAGTCCCGCCGCCCGACCCGCGAAGATGGTTCGGATGGCGGTAAACTCCGCTTCTTTGGCGTACAGATAGCCCACCACCGTCTGCTCCCCGAAGGGGATACGGCGGGCGGAGGCCAGGTACTCGGTGACAGCGTCGTCGCAGGCCTTCTCAAAGGCGGTCAGCGCCCCTCCTCCCGGCTGGGCCAGCTTGGCGCCAAGCTCGGCGGCTTGGACCAGGGGGCCGCTGCGGAATACCTCGCCCAGGGCCTCGCCCCGGACGGCGGCGATGATCTGTACAGACATGTTTCCGCCGGGCAGCAGCACCTGGCGCAGGAAGTCGCCCTCCCTGCCCATCCGATGGACCCGGACGGCGGTACGCAGGTTGGCCACATCCACGGTCAAGGCCACATAGCCCCGCAGGAATTTGCTGTCCAGCGCCTCGGCCAGCTGGGCCATCTCCCTGTAGCAGGCCTTATCCAGGGTCAGGTCGGCCTGCTGGGGATCACGGCTCTCGGCCAGCTGGGATTTCGCCTGCGCCATAGCCTTCTGAAATGCCTCAGAACAGCCCCGCAGGTCCTCCCGCTGCCAGCCCTCCAACAGGTCCCGGCTGTCGTAGCGCCCGCCGGGCAGCAGCAGCCGCTCCGGGTCGGCTCCAACAGCCTGGGCCTTCAGGATGGCCTTGGCGTTGTGGTAGTCGTATTTCAGCTGAAACAGCTCCACCAGGCGTTTGTCTGGCGAGGCCGTCTCCAGATCCCGAAAGGTATCCGCCCGGGCCTGGGCCAGAACGGTCTCCAGGCTTCCCCCCTCGGGGTAGCCGCACTCGGTCAGCACCTTCAGGGCTTCGGCTGTATCCCGGGCCTCGATCATGCGGTCCATCCGCTCCCGGGTCAGCAGCCGGTTCTCCATGGCCCGAATCCGGGCCGAAACAGAGAGATAATCCGTATCTTTGCGATGGGACAAACGATCATCTCCTCTCATCGTCGCATACTTCGCATCCCTCATTTCCGCCTTACGGCGAAAATTTGCTCGCTTCGCTGCTCCTCCTCTCCAAATCGCGCCTGCATACGCTGGGCCGCGATTTGGGGACGGCCTTCGGCCGTCTCTTTGTCCCGAAACTCTTATATTTTCTCAAACAGGACCTTGGCCACATCCTTCTCCAGCTTCTCCCGCTGGAGGCGGACCAAAGTCTCAAAGGCGCAGTTGATCTCCACGTCGCCGTCCACCATGATAAAGCCGCCCTTGATGTCCCGGGTCTCCTGGGACAGGGTCAGCAGACCGGTTCCGGTGACCATGGCCGTGGTGGAATTCACCACCTTGCCCAGGAATGCCCCAACCTTGGATTCGGAGACAGCGCTGGGCAGCTCGGGGGCCACCTGGCTGACCAGGGCCTCGTTGGCGGCCACCACCACCTGCTTGCCCACCCGGGCGCGGTCCTTGGCGGAGAACACCAGCTGTTCCCTGCCGGTGGAGGATGCCTCCAGCACCAGCTTGGTCAGCAGAGCAATGTAGTCCTGGTCGGGCAGGGTGCACAGCTTCTCCAGGGCCAGGTCGAATGCCTCGCCCAGCACCTCCTGCTTGGCGGCCAGTTCCAGCTTCCGGGTCTCCATTTTGGAGGCGGATTTCAGCCGCTCCAGCCGCTCGTCGGCCATCCGGCGGCCGCGGGCCAGGATCTCGGCGTTCTCTTTGTCCACCTGGGTCCGGGCGCTCTCGCCAATGGCGAGGACCTTCTCGTCGGTCTCCCGGTTCAGCTGGGTGATCTCCGCCTCAGAGTCCTGGATGATCTTGGCCGTGATTTTTTCGATTCCTTCCATTGGCTTATTCCTTTCCCTGGCTTACACGCTGATGTTGATGATCATCAGCATGGAGGCAAGCAGAGACAGAATGGCGTAGAACTCCACGGTGATGCACAGGACCATGCCCTTGGACCAGTCGTCGGGCTTCTTTGCCAGGATGTTGATGGAGCCGGCGGCCACACGACCCTGGGCGATGGCGGAGAACAGTCCGCCCAGCGCCATGGGCATACAGGCGGCGAAGTACTGCACGCCCTGGGCAACGGTCAGCGCGGGCAGAGTGCCGGACAGCAGGCCCATACGGAACACGGCGAAGAACCAGACCACCAGGCCGTACAGGCCCTGGGTGCCGGGGATGACCTGAAGAATCATGACCTTACCGAACTTCGTGGGGTCCTCGCACAGCAGGCCGGTGCCCGCCTCACCGGCGATGCCGGTGCCCTTGGCGGAGCCGATACCGCTGAGCACCGCCGCCAGGCCCGCGCCCAGCAGGGCGATAGCCAGTCCGCCAATCTGCCCCAGGAAGGTCATGCTCTGCTGCATTTCAATCAGTTGATTCATGTCCATATTGTTGTCCTCCTTTTATTTGACCACGTTATAATATTTGGTATTGAGGTCCAGGGGGCGGAAGGGCCGTCCCCCGTCCTCGTAGAATTTGCCGAAGTACTCCAGACACTGGAGCCGCAGATCGTGGACGTAGCAGCCCAGCAGGTTCAGGGCAAAGTTCAGGGCGTTGCCCACGGCGGAGATCAGGATGAAGATGATGATGTTGCCGGGGATGGCGCCCAGGGTGTTGAACACCTGGGCAATGACCGAGCCGGCCAGCATCAGAGCCATCAGACGGGAATAGGACAGGATGTCGCCGAAGTAGCCCGTCACGTGGTTATAGAGGCTGCCGAAGATGCCGGTGATCTTTCCAAAGCCCTTCCCGGTGACGAGAGGCCCGGCCACCACCAGCACACAGCCGAGGATGAGGACCAGGTTGGTAACCCCCAGCACCGCACAGCCAATACCGGCGAAGACCACCCACCAGGTGACCTCCTCAAAGATGGCGTCCATCACCTGGCCTTCCTTCAGCTTCTTCACAAAGCTGATGGCCATGCCGGTGATGATCTGGACAAAGCCCAGGCACATAGCCCCCACCAGGATCATCATGGTGTCCTCCAGAGGGGTGAACAGGGCGGGCAGCGCGAGGGTACTGCTGGGGTTGATGAGCTTGGCCAACTGGGGAATAAAGTCTCCAAAAAAGCCGCCGGTGACCGCGCCCATAAGGAAGGTGCTGACGCCGCACAGGCCCAGCAGGCCAAAGAAGTGGCTCATAGTGCCCTTGGGCTTCTTCTTGGTAAGGACCAGGACCGAGGCCAGCATCATCAGCAGGCCGTAGCCCATATCCGCCATCATGATCCCGTAGAACAGGATGAAGAAGGGGGCCATCAGGGGGTTGGGGTCCAGGGACCCATAGGCAGGCAGGGAGTACATCTCGGTGACCATGTTCAGGGGCCGGGTGAACCAGTTGTTTTTCAGCTGCACCGGCACCTTGGGGTACTCCTCCTCCGCCGGGTCCCGGGCTTCAAAAGCGCAGGGGTAGGGGGCCAGGGCCTCCTCCAGCTTGGGCCAGCGCTCCGCCGGTACCCAGCCCTCCAGATAGAAGGTCTGTCCGGTGTTCAGGGTCCGACTCCGGGATTCCTCCCGGCTGACCTCGGCGGCGGTGCGGTCGGCCAGCTTTTCCAGGGCGGACCGCAAATGCCCCATACCGGCCAGCTTCTTCTCCAGTTCGGCCTGCTCCCGGGCCAGCTGTTCCAACTCCCCGTCCAGGCGGCCGCTGTTCTCTTTCGCGGTGCCAGTCCACTCCCGAAGGTTTGCTCTGGACCAGCCCAGTTCTTTCAGGGCATCCAGCACCGCTGGGCCCTGGCTGCCGTGACAGACCAGCAGCAGATACTGCTGCTCCCGGTCGGCGGAAATCTGGGTCAGCTGGACCAGCTCTCCCGCCGCCAGAGCCGCGCCCTCCGCCTGGGCAAAGGGGACGCTGGCGGGCAGGGTGCCCAGCTGGATGGTGACCAGCTCGGTGGATTCGGTCTCCAGAGGCAGGTCCAGGGTCAGCCAGGGGGCCAGCACGGCCTTCTGGGCAGCCCGCTTGGCCTGCTCGGCCTGGATCGTGTGGATGCGGCGGTCCGCCTCGTTGATCTCCTCCGCCCCCGCAAGGGCGGCCCGGGTGCTCTCCTCATCAAAAAGCTCCTCCTCAGTGAGGGTGGGCTTTGGCTGGAGCAGCTTACTTTTCTCAGGGGCGCTCTTTTTCAGCACCCCCAGGGCCCGGTCCACGGAGGTCCGGCGCTCCCGGGCGGCGGACAGAGCCCCCGTATCCGGAGCGGACAGGCGCTCCTTCAGCCGCTGGAGCAGCTCCCGCCGGTGATCGGCCACCGGGTTTTTCAATGCCCGGCGCAGTTCTTCCGGTCCGGGAGGACTCTCTCCCTCCAGCCGCTCCGCGGACGCCTCGTCGACCTCCACACAGCCCATGCGCTGGAGGAGCCGGAGAAGCTCCTCCCGGTCGGTGTCCATGGCGATCAGCCGCAGATGCTTCATTTTGACAATGGCCATCAGCGATTCACTACCTTTTCTACGATCAATTCGGCGGCCTCCGACAGACGCTGTCTGGCGGCCTGCTTCATGGTCTCACTCTCCTGGCGAGCCTCCTCCATGACCTTCTCGGCCTGTCGGGCGGCTTCGGCCTCGGCCTCCGCCATCATCTGGCGGGACTCCTGCTCGGCGTGGAGCCGGGCCTCCTCCAGGAGACGCTGGGCGGCCCGCTGGGCCACCAGGATCTTCTGCTTGCTCTCCGCCGCCGCGGTCTCTTTGCGCCGCTTGGCCTCCTGCTCGGTCTCGGTCACTTTCTGAATGGCTTCCAATTCCATTCCGTTCACCCCCTTCTTCTGGTATCAAGAATAGAAAAAACTGTAAATCCAGACCTTGTAAGGTCATTCTAGAGGATAACGGTAAAAAATACAAGTGTTAATTTATTAACTTTCTTGTCCATTCTTTGACATATGTCTCTTTTTTGGGCATTCTCATTTGTTTGCCCAGTTCTATTTTTGTCTCATTGCATTATTTTCGACTTTTTCCACAATCCAGCTGCTTCCCGTATTTTTTTGCGCCGATCTCCATGAAAGAGCAAAAGCCCCAAACTGCATTTTTGCGCAGTTTGGGGCTTTTTTATACTTTATGACGGACTCAAAACGGCCTGATCCCGCTGATTTTCCTCATTCAGGGAACTCTCCAGTTCCACCAGCCGCTTGTCGGGATCGGTGACGCCGGCGGCGGCCAAGGTCTCGCTCAGGGCAGGCTCTGCCCCGTCCGGGGTCATCCAGAGTCGCTGGGCGTACTGATTTAAACTGGCTGTGGTCAATCCGCTGCCGACCTCCTCCCCGGTCAGGACAGCCCGCTCCGTCTGGATGGACAGCTTGGCGCCGTAGGGGGCGACAGCCTCCTCCACCTGGGCCAGGAAGGCGTCCATGGTCTGGGCAGGGTCAGCCTGGTCCCGCCAAGTAATGGCCCCCAAATTTCCTGTTGTGGGGAAGGCGCAGTCCTCCAGCAGAATCTCGTCAAAGCCCATCTGGGCCAGCTCGCCGCACAGTCCGGCCAGGTAGCTCTGGACCTGGGGCACGGTGGGGTCCATCCGGCGCAGGCCCAGCTCATCCCGCCAGTTTCCGTAGGTAGCCCGGAGCGCCATGTCGTTGCGGTCGTAGGGAACCGTGTCATCCCGGAAGCAGTGGACCCGAGCCACGGTATACACATCCCCCAGGTTCCACTGGGTCAGGGCCTCCTGGACTCCCGCCGCAGTACTGTTCACGCCGGCAGAGACAGCCACTGGCTGCTGGGAGACCCAGGCCAGCTTGCCTTTCTGGTCCTTCATCTCCAGAACCAGGGCGTTGGCCCCCGCCTCCTCCAGCTTCTGCTCGGCGGTACCGTCCAGCACCGCTTCCACCGGCAGCTCCACGGCCAACATGGCGGGCGTCTCCGGTTCGGGCTGAGGCTGAGGCTCCACCGGCTCCTCGCTCTCAGAGCCCTCAGGCTGGATCACCACACTGACGTCCCCAGGGTCAGGGCGGTCAGCCTCCTCCTGACGGAGGAACGGCAGGTCCAGGCGCAGACCGCTGTCGGTGTGGACGATGTAGTCCCGGCCGAAAAACAGACCGGCCAGCAGCAGGCCCACCAGCACCGCCAGCACCACGGCGATGAGCTTCAGCGTGTCGTTCAGGGTCCTGCGGCCGTGGTAGCCACTGTATCCTCCTCGGGAACGAGCCATAGTCTCCCTCCTCTTAAAAGTTGATGACGATGAGGCGTATTTTAATGTTTTATACGATATGGATTCGTTTTGGCACCTTATTACGATTTACATGGATATTGTACCAAGATTTTCCCCCGACGGCAACGAAATATTCTTGTGATTTTTCCTGCTCACGGCCTCAGACGCCATTTCACATCCACGCCTCGGCACGCTCACGGCCGGGTCGATAACTTCTCCGCCTCCGGCGTTATCTCCCCTGCTCACGGCCTCAGACGCCATTAGATCACCATGCCGCCATCCACCCGGAGCACCTGTCCGGTGATAAAAGAGGCCCGGTCTGAGGCCAGGAAAGCGATAGCCTGGGCCACCTCCTCGGGGCTGCCGATGCGGCCAAGAGGGGTCTCCTCCCCCAGGGCTTCCAAATCCTCGGCGGACAGGTGCCCGTTCATCTCGGTGTCGATGACTCCGGGGGCCACACAGTTCACCCGGACCCCGGAGGGGCCCAGTTCCTTGGCCAGCGCCTTCGTCAGCCCCTCCACCCCCGCCTTGGCGGCGGAATAAGGGACCTCGCAGGAACCACCGGTCTCCCCCCACATGGAGGAGACGGTGATAATGGACCCGCCCTGACGGCGGACAAAGCCGGAGTAGGCCGCACGGACGGTGTAGAAGATGCCGTCCAGGTCCACCCCCATGACATGCCGCCACTGGTCGTCGGTGGTGTCAATGAGCAGCTGCTGGGGCAGAGCTACCCCGGCACAGCATACCAGGGCATCCAGGGGGCCCATGGCCTCCGCTGCCTCCACCAGAGCGTGGGCCTGAGTGGGATCGGACACGTCTCCCTCCAGAGCCACCGCCTCCACGCCCATGGCAGACAGCTCCGCCGCCAGGGACAGGGCTGCCTCCCGACTGTGGCAGTAGTTCAGGGCCACGTTCCAGCCCTCCGCCCCGAATTGGCGGGCGGCGGCGGCCCCGATCCCCCGGGACGCGCCGGTGATGAGCACGTTTTTCGCCATAAACGCTCCTCCTCAGGAAATCAAGATGCTGCTTTTAAAGTTGCCTAAAATACGCAGATAGGAGGTGGACTGGGCCAGCTCCTTCAGCGCCTCGTCCATTCCCGCCCCGGTGAGGGAGCCCATAAACTCCAGGAAGAACAGGTACTCCCAGCTTCTGCCCGGCATGGGCCGGGACTCGATCTTCATTAAATTCAGCTTGTGAAGCAGGAAGATGGTCAGGATGCGCTGGAGGCTGCCTACCTCATGGGGCAGCGAGAGGATAGCGCCGATCTTGTCCGCGCCGGGTCGCAGCTCCATAACGGGGGAAACCACCACAAAGCGGGTGGTATTGCTGCTGTTGTGGTTGGTGCCCCGGTGGAGGATGTTCAGACCGTACAGCTCCGCCGCCCGGGCAGAGCAGATGGCCGCCTTGGTAATGTCCCCGGTCTGGGCCACATATTTGGCGCTGCCTGCCGTGTCCCCGAAGGGGACCTGCTCCCAGTTGGGGTGCTGGGCCAGGAAACGGTCGCTTTGGAACAGGCCCTGCTCGTGGGAGTAGACGTGGGTGATGGTGTCCAGGGTGGCCCCCTCGGGTGCCATGAGGCAGTGCTCTACCTTGACGGTGTCCTCCCCCACAATATAATGCTGGTACTGGGCCAGCAGCTCGTACACCTGGCGGATGGCGCCGGTGGAGCTGTTCTCAATGGGCAGAACAGCGTAGTCCGCCGCCCCGGTGTGGACCGCCTCAAACACGTTCTCAAACCGGTCCAGACCCAGGCACTGGGCATTGGGACCGAAAAAGGACAGGGCGGCCATTTCGCTGTATGCCCCCGCTGTTCCCTGATAGGCCACCCTGGGGTGGTCCACCGGTTGGCGGACGGCGGCCATGGCCTCCCGGCACCGGGCGTAGCCCGTGCTGCCCGTTCCGGAAAGGGTCAATTCCGTCCGGCGGCGGAGCAGCTCCTCCACCTGTCTGTCGATTTCGTCTAAAGTAAGCTGTGAATTCTGCATAGTTTGAATGCCCCTTGTTGTTTTTCTCTCTTCTCTCAGCCAAATACGCCCTGGACCAGTACCATGTACAGAACGGTAGCCCCGAAGATGGACAGCAGGTCGTTGCCCTTCCACAGGTGGAGGAGCACCGCCGTTCCGCTGGCCAGCAGGGCGGGCACCCAGCCCGCGGGCGTGGCAAAGGAGATTCCCTTCATGCAGTAGACGATGAGCATGGCGATGACCGCCGGGGGCAGCACCCGCCCCAGGAAGAGGACGATCTCCGGGGGACGGCCTCCCCGGTCAAAAAGGATAAAGGGCATGGCCCGGGTCAAAAAGGTCACCACCGACATGACGGCGATGGACGCGATGGCTTGTCCGGTGGTCAGCGTCATGACGCCACCTCCTGTTTCTTTTCATTTTTTCTCACCGAGGTTCCCTCCAGGTGGGGCCGCAGCAGGGTCAGGGCCAGCACGATGATGCCCAGGGCGGGCAGCAGCATGTTTTCCTCCCCCACCAGCAGCAGGCTGACCAGGGTAGCCGCCCCGCCCAGCAGAACGGGCAGGTGGCTGCCTGCCGCCTTCCACTGGCCCACGGCGATGACCAGGAACAGCGCGGTCATGGCGAAGTCCACACCGGTGGTGTCAAAGCCCAGAGCCGCCCCCACCAGGGAGCCCAGCACCGAGCCCAAAATCCAGTAGCTGTGGTCCAGCAGGGCCACAGTGAAGTAGAAGTCGTGCTCGTCCACCCCCTCAGGGGCCTTGGCGGAACTGAGCAGCGCATAGGTCTCGTCGGTCAGGGAAAAGATCATATAGAGCTTCCGTGGACCCATACCCCGAAATTTTTCCAGCAGGGACAGTCCGTAGACCAGGTGGCGGAAGTTGACCATCAGCGTCAGGAAGGCCACCTGGGGCAGGGACGCTCCTGTGGCCAGCAGGGACACCCCTAAATACTGGCCCGAGCCGGCGTAGATGGTCAGGCTCATGAAGAAGGCCCACACCACACCGTATCCAATGGACTGGAGCATCAGGCCGAAGGCCATTCCGATGGCCAGATAGCCCATCAAAACAGGTACCGTCACCGGAAAGGCGGCGGCTAAGGTTTTCCGATTCATATTCTTTGTACACCCCATTGTGAAGCATTTCCAAAATATTTTACTCGCTTTTTTACCGACGTGCAACCCCCTGTTCTTCTCAGCCGGCAATGTGCCGGTTTATTCCGTTAAGAAGGGGTTAAAATTCACAGATTTTACCTTGATTTTTCTTTTTATCCACATATAATAGGGACTACTGAATCGACACCCGGTCTATTCCGCCTTTTCGTCTGCAAAAAGGAGGCGCTTTCTTGAAAAAGCTGCTGTTCATCTACAATCCTACCGCCGGCAAGGGACAGATCACCGCCAATCTGTCCGCTGTTCTGGACGTCTTTACCAAGGCGGGCTGGCTGGTCACCGCCTACCCCACCCAGGGGAAGGGCGACGCCGCTCAGGCTGCCAAGGAACTCGCCCCCCAATTCCAGCGTGTGGTGTGCGCCGGCGGCGACGGCACCCTCAGCGAGACGGTAAGCGGCCTGGTGAAACTGACCGATCCTCCCCTGCTTGGTTATATCCCGTTCGGCTCCACCAATGACTGCGCCACCACCCTGGGCCTGCCCCGGGACCCCCGGGAAGCCGCCGCCATCGCCGCAGGCAAGGGCGTGGCCCGGCCCAGCGACATCGGTCAGCTCAACGGGAATCCCTTCGTCTATGTGGCCGCCTTCGGCGCCTTTACCAAGGTGGCTTATGGGACCCCCCAGGACCTGAAAAACACCCTTGGGCATCTGGCCTATGTGCTGGAGGGCATCGCCTCCCTGCCCACCATCACCCCTTACCACCTGCGGGTGGAGTACGACGGTCTGGTCATTGAGGACGACTTCTACTTCGGCATGGTCAGCAACGCCCTGTCCATCGGCGGTATGAAGCCTCCCAAGAGCGACCAGGTGGTGCTGGACGATGGTCTGTTCGAGGTGACGCTGGTCCGCAAGCCCGTCAGTATTGCCGACGTGGCCAACGGCTTCCAGTCCCTGGTCAGCCAGACTCCCGTGGGCGGTCCCAGCGCTCTGGTCCACTTCCAGGCCTCCCGCCTGGTGTTCACCGGCGATCAGCCCATCCCCTGGACCATCGACGGGGAATACGGCGGCAACCAGCAGGTCAATGTGGTGGAAAACTGTCAGAAGGCGCTGGATATTATCCAGGGAGCCTAATAAACAAAGTGCCCGCAGATCATAGATCTGCGGGCGTTTTTTATTCTTATGCGGACAGCAGCTGGAACAGCAGGATCATCACCGGCATGGTGGCCGCACACAGCACGGTGGTAACCGCGTTGATGGAGGATGTATAGCCGCTCTCCGGGTTATTGAACAGCTGGGCCAGCTGAGTCAGGGTGGTCGCCGGCGGTCCGCTGGAGCACAGCAGCGTCACCAGCAGGATCCGGTTCCCGTCCACCCGGCCCCAGAGCCGCCCCACCGCCAGCAACAGCAGCACCGTCAGCAGCGGATAGACCATCAGCCGCAGGAAGATGACCCAATAGATCCGGAGGTGAGAAAACGCCTCCTTCAAATTCGTTTCCGCCAGCAGCACGCCGATGACCAGCATAGACATAGGCCCAATACAGCTGCCCAGAGAGGACACTGCGCTGCCCAGAGCTCCCGGCAGCTGGATATGAAGGAAAAACAGGACCAATCCCAGGAAAATACTAACCAGACAGGGGTTCGTAACTACTTTTTTCACTGTCAGCCCTTTCCCGCCCCCCATCAGGGCCTGACCGTGGGTCCAGATCAACAGGCTCTGAACGGTCATGTAGGGGCAGGTATAGATCACATATTCGCTGCCCAGAGTGCCCAGGATCAGCGGGATGATCAGATTGCCGGCGTTGGTATAGACGATCGAGCCCTGCTCCGCCGGGGTCAGGCCCCGCTCGCCTCGGGAAAGCCCCCAGGTCAGACCCAGATACAGCATGTGGATCAGAACCGCCGCCACACAGGACACAGCCAGAGCCTCTACCTTTTCCACCTCAAACTCCGTCTGAAAGGCGTTGAGGAGCGTACAGGGCACAATGACATAGACCACCACCCGGGAAATAACCCGGCTCTGTTCCCCATCCATCAGGCCCAGCTTTGTAATCAGATAGCCCGCCAGAACGATGAGCACCATGGCCGCGATCTGACCCATCAGCATCAAACTCAATTCCATATGATTCCCTCACTTTTTCACACCGCTCCCCATTTTAGGAGTTTCTCCCCCATTCGTCAAGACAAAATAAAAAGGAGGAGCGCCGTACGCTCCTCCTCTGTTTCTGACGATCTCTGCTTATTCGGGCTTCAGGGCCTCGGTCAGGTCCACCTCCTGGGCGTCGGCCCACAGCCGCTCCAGGTCATAGAATTTCCGGGCCTCCTCGGTGAAGACGTGGACCACTACGCAGGAGAAGTCCATGAGCAGCCAGGTGCCGCCCCGGTGGCCCTCGATGTGGTGGGCCTGTTCGCCGTTCTTCTCAGCCGCCTCCTGACAGGCGTCGGACATCGCCTTGACCTGGCTGTTGGAGGTGGCGGTGCACAGCACGAAATAGTCGGCCAGAGTGGTCAGCTCCTCGGTCTTCAGCACCTTGATATCCTGTCCCTTTTTGCTGTCCAGCGCCTTGGCCAGCAGCATTGCGATCTCATAAGAAGTCAAATGTGTGTTCTCCCTTCAAATTCTTTGTATTGGTATTGCTCCGCCCCAGTTCTCTTTGCGCATAGCGGGACGGTCGGTATAAAAGCAGTTTCTCAAGCGGCCTGGTCCGCCGCGCCGGCATTTGGATCGGGCAGCACCTGGCTGGGATCAATGGGGGGAATGATGCTGCTGCTCTCTGCGGGAGGAACATCCTGAGAGGGCTCGCTGGACGAATCACCGCTGCCGCCCTGGGAGCCAGCGCCTTGGCTGCCGTCGCCGCCCGCCGGGGGCTGCTGGCCGCCGCTGGAATCAGAGCTTCCGCCGGCGCCCTGGGAGGTGTCGCCGCCCTGCGAGGTGGACCCACCGGGTTCGGTCTGACTGCCGTCGGGCAAATCGGGCTCATCCGGCTCCAGGGGCTCGTCTGGGAGGTCCGGCTCCTCTTCCGCCGGCTTGGAGCTGGGCTTGGAGGAGGACGAAGAAGATGCCTGGCCCATCTTGGAATCGGCAAGCACACCGTTGGTCACGCCGAAGCTGCCGCTGCTGTTCCGGTACACCACATGGAGGTCACTGGCCTCAATGTCCCGCTGATAGGGGTTCATCCCGTTGTTGACGATCTCCAGAATACCATCCGGGTCCAGCGTCACCAGGGAGGCGCCTCTGTACAGGAAGCTGTCCGCCAGAGGGGCGGTGACAAAGGACACATCCTCGTCCGGGTCCATACCATAGGCCGCCTGAGCAAAGGCAATGATATTGCCCACCGTAAGGTCGGTGGTTACGTTCTTGGTAAAAATCTCGGCCAGCGCCGGAATTTTCAGGAAGGTAGCGGGCTGGAGGCACTTCTTGGCCACCGCCTTCAGAAAGTCCTGCTGGATCTTCAGGCGGCCCACGTCGCCGTTGGAGTGGCTGCCGTCGTTGTTCTTCCGGTGACGGATGACCTGCATGGCGTCGTCACCGTCCAGCAGCCGCAGGCCCGCCTTCTGGTGAATGTGCAGGTCCTGATAGGGGTCGTCGTAGTCCATGTCGAAGGGGACCTCGAACTCCACGCCGCCCAGAGCCTCCACCAGCTCACCGATAGCCTCCCACTCCACCAGAGCATAAAAATCCGGGGCAATGCCGGTAATATTGGCCACTTCTTTTTTCAGGGCGGTCATGCCTTTTTTCACTTGGGTTGCCTTGTCTTTTCCCTTATTATAGGCGTACACCGCGTTGAGCCGCTTACTGGTGGTGCTCACGTTGATCATCGTGTCCCGGGGCAGATTCATACCGCGGAGGGTCTTCTCCTTGGTGTCGTAGGAGAGGAGCAGCATGGTATCCGTGGACCCGCTGGCCACGTCCTTGCCCACCAGAAGGACGGTATACACGCCATCCTTCCGCCCGCTCTTGGCGATGTCGGGAGCCTCCGCCCCGTCGAAGGAGAGATCGGAGAGATCCCCCGCCCCGCTGGGATTGTGATCGGTGCCGGGTAAGCTGGGCATCCGGATCCAGGCACTCAGAATCAAATAGGCCGCAATAATGATAAGCGAGAAAATCGTGGCCGTCTGGAGCACTCGATAGCGGATACGCTCTCCCCGGTCCAGCCCCGCCAGCCAGGCCTTATACCTGTGCCAATACCCTCTCCGGGCGGGTCCCCTCTGGGAGGAGGCCACCCGCTTTCCTTGTCTGTTATTCTGATCGTTCATTTTTTCATCCCTCTGTGGTAACGCCCCGCTGCCGCAGCCAATCCCGGGCCAGCAGGGTCTTGTTGTGGATGGGCAGATGCCGCTCCTCCATCTCCTGAATGGTGGTTTCCACCCCCAGCAGCAGCGCCTTGTCCAGATCCTCGTAAGCCAGCGCCCGCAGGCGCTCCACCCCGTCAAAGTCCCGGTTTGGCTCTATGTAGTCGGCCATATAGATAATTTTTTCCAGCGTGGTCATGTTTTCCTTGGCGGTGGTATGCCAGAAGATAGCCTCGTACACCTCATCAGGTTCCCCAAAAACCTCCCGGGCGATACACGCCCCGGTTTTGGAGTGGAGCAGCTTCACCGCCTGCCGTTCCAGTGCGTCCAGTTCCACCCCATATTTGTCACATAACTCCAGCTGTTCGTCCAACTCCAGATATTTGGTGCAGTCGTGGAGGATGCCCGCATGGCGGGCCAGTTCCGGGTCGGCCCCCCAGCGCTGGGCCAGACGCACCGCTTCCTCTTCCACCCCCATCACATGGGGAACACGCTTGGCCTTCATCATGGAGTAGGAACAGGCCCGCAGCTCAGGCAAATCCAGGCGCCGGAGCTCCACGTGGGTGCCGTACAGGCCGTTCATTAAGATGTAGCCGTAGACGGCGGGCAGCAGGTACTTGCCGCCCTCTCCCCGGTCCAGCTGCTCCCGCAGCTGGGTGGAGGACACCTCCACCAGCCCGGGCAGGGTAATGGTGACGATTCTGGCCCCGAATTTCTCGGCCAGGTACTCCCGCTGGGGGGCGAAGACCGCTTCACCGTCCTGTTCCGTACGGCCAAAGGCACAAATCCCCGCCAGCTTCAAAATGGCCGCCGGGTCCCGCCACATGTGGAGGGTCAGGAACATATCCGTTCCCATGAGCAGCCACAGCTCCGCGTCGGGGTACTGCTCATGAATGGCCGCCAGGGTGTCGGCGGTATAGCTCTTGCCCTCCCGCTCCAGCTCCATGGCGGACACCTCCACCACCTTGGGCAGGCGCATGGCGTCGGCCATTTTTTCCACCATGGCCAGCCGGTGGGCACCCTCCGGGGTCCCCTCAGGCAGGGCCTTATGGGGCGGGATGGCCGCCGGGATCAGGAGCAGCTTATCCAGTCCCAGGGCGTCCACCGCCGTTTTGGCCGCCGCCAGATGCCCCAGATGGGGCGGGTTAAAGGTTCCGCCGTAAATTCCGATTTTCATAACAGGCACCACCTTTTTTATTTTTGCGTGGTCTTACTGCTTTTTCTTTTTATCCTGGACCAGCACGATCTTGTCCTTCTTGTCCTTGTTATGGCTTGGACGATACAGGACAAATTTTGTTCCAATGACCTGGACCACCTCGCTGCGGGTCAGGGGAGCCAGCGCCTCGGCGGCCTCCCGGGGGGAGAGCATGGAGTTCTCCAGCACCCGGCCCTTGATAAGCTCCCGGGCCTCCAGGGCGTCGTCCGCCTGCTTCACCAGGTTGTCCCCGATGCCGTCCTTGCCCACGATCAGGATGGTGTCGATGCTGTTGGCCAGCCCTCTCAGCTGGGCCCGCTGCTTGCTCGTCAGTTCCATATAGTATAATTTCCTCTCAATATTATAGTGTGATACTTCTATTCTGCCTTATTTCAGGTAGTCTTCCAGTTTCGCCTTGAACAGCTCCAGGGCCTTCCCTCTGTGGGAGATGGCATTTTTCTCCTCCGCCGTCAGCTGGGCGAAGGTCTTCTTCAGCTGGGGCAGGAAGAACACGGGATCGTAGCCAAAGCCGCCCTCCCCCATGGGGGCGAAGGCGATGGTGCCGGGGCACTCTCCCCGGGCGGTGATGACATCGCCGTTAGGGAAGCAGCAGGTGATGACGGATACGAACTTGGCGGTTCGGGGCATCTGGCCCTTCATGTTCTCCAGCAGCAGCTTGTAGCGGCCGGTGTCGTCCAGCCCCTCGCCGCCGTAGCGGGCGGAGTACACCCCGGGGGCGCCGTTCAGGGCGTCCACACACAGGCCGGAGTCGTCCGCGATGGCGGGCATCCCGCTGGTCTCCATGACGGCCTTTGCCTTGAGCAGGGAGTTCTCCTCAAAGGTGGTGCCGGTCTCCTCCACTTCAATGTCCACCCCGGCGTCGGCCTCGGAGCACACCTCAATCCCCAGCTGGGACAGGATATCGTTCAGTTCCACCAGCTTCTTTTTATTTTTGCTGGCCAGTACCAATTTCATTTGGTCTTCCCTCCGTTTACAGACCCAGAATGTCCTTCTGGATGGCCTGGAGCTGGCGGATGCCCTTCTCGCACAGCCGCACTAGTTCCTGCTGCTCGGCCAGGGTGAAGGGGCGCTCCTCGCCGGTGCCCTGAATCTCCACCAGGCGGCCCTGGTCGTCCATGACACAGTTCAGGTCTACCATGGCTGAGGAGTCCTCCTCATAGCACAGGTCCAGCAGAGGCCGGTCGTCCACGATGCCGGCAGACACGGCGGCCACATAGCCGCTGACGGGCAGCTCGGTGAGATAGCCCGCCTCCTGCATCTTCTGAAACGCCAGCATCATGGCCACAAAGCCGCCGGTGATGGAGGCGGTGCGGGTGCCGCCGTCGCCCTGAAGCACGTCGCAGTCGATGGTGATATTCCAGGGGCCCAGCTTTTTCATGTCCACCACGGAGCGCAGGGCCCGACCGATGAGGCGCTGGATCTCAGCGCTGCGGCCGTTGAGCTTCAGCTTGGAGATGTCCCGGCGGGAGCGCTCCCGGTTGGCCCGGGGCAGCATGGAGTACTCGGCGGTGACCCAGCCCTCCCCCTCGGGGACATGGCGGGGAGGCTTATCCTCCACGCTGGCGGTGCACAGCACATGGGTGTTGCCGCAGCGGATCAGGCAGGAGCCCTCCGCGAATTTGTTGATGTTGGGAATGATCTCCACCGGGCGCAGCTCATCAAACGCCCGGCCGTCGATTCTGGACATAAAACGACTTCCTCTCTATCTGAATTATTATATCACATTTTTACACGGTAAAAGTGGATGGTGTGTAAATTATGCGCCTGTCTTGGGCTGAAATTCTTTTTTGTTTTCCTTTTTGGAAAAAGAATCCACAGTTTAAATCAGTGCCTGTGCAAACTCGGCGGCGTCGAAGGGCTTCAGGTCGTCGATGCCCTCGCCCACGCCCGCGTACTTGACGGGAACGCCCAGCTCCTTGGCGATGGCGATGGCGATGCCGCCCTTGGCGGTGCCGTCCAGCTTGGTGAGGACGATACCGGTGATGCCGGCGGCCTCCTTGAACTGCTTGGCCTGGATGAGGCCGTTCTGGCCGGTGGTGGCGTCCAGCACCAGCAGAGTCTCACGGGCACAGCCGGGCAGCTCCCGGTCAATGACCCGGCTGATCTTGTTCAGCTCGTTCATCAGATTCTGCTTGTTGTGAAGCCGTCCGGCGGTGTCCACCAGCACCACGTCGGCCTTGCGGGCCTTGGCGGCGGTGGTGGCGTCAAAGACCACGGCGGCGGGGTCGGCACCCTCATGCTGCTTGATGATCTCCACCCCGGCCCGGTCGGCCCAGATGGTCAGCTGCTCGGCGGCGGCGGCCCGGAAGGTGTCGGCGGCGCAGAAGAGGACCTTCTTTCGCTCCCCCTTCAACTGAGCGCCGATCTTGCCGATGGTGGTGGTCTTACCCACCCCGTTCACCCCGATGAACAGGACCACCGCGGGTTTACTCGACAGGTCCAAGCCGGTATCCCCGGCGTCCAGCGCGTCGGTAATGACCCGGACCATGCAGGCACGGGCGTCCTCCATGGTCTTGATTTTCTCCGCTTTCACCCGGCGGCGCAGCTCCTCCACCAGCTCCAGGGTCACGTCCATGCCGGTGTCGGCCAGGATGAGGGACTCCTCCAGCTCGTCGTAAAAATCGTCGGTAAGTTCCGTACCGAAACTGGCAAAAATATTGATTTTTTTCAGTTTGTCAAAAAAGCCCATAAGTCTTGATTTCCTTCCTTATCGCATCGTGTTGACCGCACCG
>Ga0129308_1002012_pt1 | contig 18688 bp, 21 predicted proteins | sample L827metagenome_FD_94440 | JGI IMG/M metagenome (GOLD analysis project Ga0129308, IMG submission 94440) | Ring-tailed lemur group fecal microbial communities from Wisconsin, USA - L827 metagenome | ecosystem: Host-associated > Mammals > Digestive system > Large intestine > Fecal | place: USA... | reverse complement strand
TTGATTAGCGTAGTGCTGGTGACAACAAAGAACGTTTTCATCAGCATTTTAGATGTTTTATCACTAATTTGACACGAAAAAGTGCATTTTTTGATGAAAAAACTATTGACATTTTGTTTCAGGAAAAACGGCAAAGTCAATTCTAATCAGTGTTGGAGTAAGATTAGCAGCATTCAATCTTGAAAGCATAGCTTCTCTAACAGCAACCGATGAGCTTGAATTAAACTTAGTTGGGGAAAGAAAAACAGCTATTTTTGCAGTCATTCCAGATAATGATTCAACATTTAACTTTCTTATTGGAATGCTTTATACTCAGCTTTTTCAAATGTTGTATTATCAGGCAGATATCGTTCATGGTGGAGAACTTCCTATACCTGTTCATTTCCTGATGGACGAGTTCGCAAATGTGGCTTTGCCAGACGAATTTGATAAACTGCTTAGCACCATGCGTTCAAGGAAAATCTTCGTATCCATTATCATTCAAAATCTTGCACAGATTAAGGCATTGTATAAAGATGCATGGGAAAGCATTGTAGGGAACTGCGATGAACTTTATTATCTTGGTGGAAATGAACAGTCAACGCATAAATTCATGTCTGAATATCTAGGTAAGGAAACGCTGGATACGAACACATATGGAAAATCAACAGGAAAAAGCGGAAGTTACTCGACCAACTATCAGCAAACTGGCAGAGAGCTTTTAACTGCGGATGAAGTGAGGATGTTAGATAATGCCTACTCACTTCTTTTTATTAGAGGCGAACGACCGATATTTGATAAGAAATATGATATTTTAAGGCATCCAAATATTAAATATACACGAGATGGAAAAGCCAAGCCTTATCAACATGGAAAAGCTGCACACATGATTGAGGACTGGCAAAATATTTTATTATGCGATGCTGAATATGAACTATATTCGGACTTAGATATGGATCTGTATTTTGAACATCAAGCTGATTGATAGTGAAGAGCGTATAGTATCAAGAAATGGAGGTATGGCTAATGTGGTTTTTTAAATTATCAAGAAAGAATCAATTATTGTTTATGATATATATCGTATTTGTTTTTATGTTCAGTTTCGGTTTTACACCTGTTTTTGCAGAAGAAGATCCTCTAACCGTTGTTAATAATTTATCAGATTTTATTTTTGCATTGATTAGAGCCATTGGTATGATCTTATTAGGTTTTGGTATTGTTCAAGTTGGCTTGAGTTTAAAGAGCCATGATCCAAGCCAAAGAGCCAATGGCCTTTTAACTGTCGCAGGGGGTATTGTTATAACTTTCGCAAAAGAAATATTGAATTTGATTATTGGTGGATGAGGTGAATAAAAAATGGATGGTATCATTGATAATTTAATAAATGCCATCAATACGTGGAATGAAAAGCTAACAGAGATATGGCTGTTACTGACACAAACACCAGAGGAATTTAAAGGCGGACATATCTGGAATGTCATTGTTCAAATTCATGGAGCATTGCTTGCTATTGGATTAGCATTATTGGTCCTCTTTTTTGTTATCGGAATGATAAAGACATGTACGAATCTTACAGAAATCAAACGACCAGAACATGCATTAAGACTATTTCTGCGTTTTGCTATTGCCAGAGGATTAGTGGTGTATGGAATGGAAATCATGTGTAAAGTATTTACTATTATCCAAGGAATTACATCAAAAATAATGAGTACTGTAGGGATAGGGTCGGCAGCTACTGCTGAGATTCCGGAGATTGTAGTAGAGGCCATAGAAGATGTTGGATTTATTGAAAGTATCCCAGTTTGGGCAGTAACATTGCTGGGAAGTATATTTATTACTATTTTATCATTTATACTCATCTTAACTGTTTATGGACGTTTTTTTAAATTATATATGTACACGGCTATTTCTCCAATTCCATTGTCAGCTTCTGCCAGTGAAAGCACACAATCTGTTGCTATTTCATTTCTTAAATCATATATGGGAGTATGTTTAGAGGGGACCATCATTGTATTGGCGTGTGTAATTTTTTCCCAGTTTGCAAGTGCTCCACCAGTAATAGATGCAGAAGCCAGTTCCATATCTATATTGTGGACGTATGTTGGGGAAGTAATATTTAATATGTTGATTCTTGTTGGAACTGTCAAAATATCTGATCATGTGGTTAAAGATATGATGGGATTGTAGTTTTGCTTCAATTGTTTTTTTGAAAATTGTATAATTTGTTTGAAGAAGTAAATAAGAGCGGGTCATTAAAAACTAAGGAGGTGAAGAAACAATGGATAGCACGATTTTTGAATACGGGATGTATGGTGCCTGGTTTGAGGAAATTTTGAGCATTAAGGTTTATAATCTATATAAAGATAATGTTATCTGTGAACTTAATCTAATCGATTTATTTGATCAACAGCCTTCTCATAGAAAATATTCACTTCATCAAGATGTTATTGATGAAATTATGAGTATAATGAAAAATGATGATGAGTTATTCCAAATAGAGGAAGTAGAGTATCCTATTGTATTTGATGGGGTAACGAATAGATTTGTTTTTACTCGCCATGATACTAGAAAAGAGATTTTAGCATTTAACATTTGGTTTTATCAAACGAGAGAATCTGTTCAAGCTAAAATTGTTATAGAAACATTTCATAAGATTCAGACAATACTTAAAAATGCTGGCATTCCTACTGTGTTTATGGAGTTGAATACTCATGGAAATAGTTTGTGATTGGAAGTTAGTTTGTATTAGGATGAAAAGTTTAAACATTTATTAAAGTTTGATACTGTAAATAAAAGAGTATTTTATCAGATAAACTAGAATTTGTATGGTAGTTAAAGTCCATATTATTGATATGATAGGAAAGGAGAATTACTCTATGTTTGATGTGATAACCGAAATTGTGAAGTTTGTTGTACCACTTATAGTGGCGACAATATGTTTTCTATTATCAAACTATAGGTTCAAAAATAATACAGGATATGCTGTGAAATTTAATGATGACTCAGGAAAGTTGATATTTAGACTGATCATAACCGAGTTTCTGAAGTGGTCTGGTATAATATTGATTTTAGGTCTGATTATGAATTTTATAGATGGTTTTATCGCATTTTATATTTTTACACCCATAATGATTGCGCTAAACTTAATATTATTTGACAGCACGGATTGGATGTGGGGATTCATGACATTCGTTAAAGGGTGTTATTATTTCGGACTTATCATAATTTCCGCAATTCAGTTTTTTTTAGGAAGTAAGGAAGTAGCAACGCTTGCTCTTGGATTCACACTATCGTTAGCAATATTTGAAAGCATAACTGCTCTATCGGAGGGTTACAGAAAGATGAAAAAAGCAGAGCAAGATCTTTTCAATTCAGATATAAAGAAATAGAGTATTGTTTAAAGAAAATTGAACTTCATCTCATTTCAAATGAATGATAAGAATTTTAGATTATCTTTAATTTTAAAGAAAAATAACAAAAAGATTAGAGTTAGTTAATGTCAGCAATAGAATTGATTAATATAAAATAATAAATGGGGTGTTTGAGTGGAAGTAAAAATAAATAAAGAAATTCTTGATTATACAGAAAGCATTTTTTTAGGGTTATCCCTTAGACAATGCTTTTTTTCTTTTTTGGGCTGCTTTTCAGCTATCATGATTTATTTTATTTGTATTAACAAATTAGGTACAGAAATAACTAGCTGGTGTTGTATGATTGGTGCGTTGCCATTTGCTGCTTTAGGATTTATCAAATTTCAGGGAATGAATACTGAACAAATTTTAGTCAATGCAATTCGATCATACAATTTAATACGTCAAAAACTGGTATTTAAACCAAAGAATCTCTATTATGAGTGTTTGAAAGAGAATATTTTATATGTTCGAAAGGAGTCGATGGGATACGATAAAAAGCTACAGTCGTTTAAAAAGATTAAACAAAGATAAAATCAGAGTTCCTAAAAGTGCTCAAGACATCATAGATATTGATACAATCTACAGGGATGGTATTTTTTGTTCAGGAAATAAATACTCTAAAACTTATAAATTTCAGGATATAAATTATGCTACTGTATCAAAAGAAGAAAAGACGGGGTTATTTTTAGATTACAGTGAACTTCTTAATTCTTTGGATAATTCAATAATGACAAAAATCACTATTAACAATCACAAATTAGATATGCAGCGCTTCAAAGAACAAATCCTTATTCCAAAAAAAAATGATGGATTGGATAGATATCGTGAGGAGTATAATGAAATGCTTTTGGGTAAAGTGACAGAAACAGAGGGCATTGTGCAGGAAAAGTATATTACTATAACTGTATTTAAAAAATCGATTCTTGAAGCAAGAAATGTTTTCATAAAAATAACAGCAGAACTTACTGCACATTTTTCAAAATTAGGATCACTTCTGGAAGAATTAGATGCCGTTGAAAGGTTGAAGATTCTCCACGATTTTTATCGTAACGGTGAAGAAGATAATTTTTTGTTTAATATGGATGATTCAATGCGTAAAGGTCATCATTTTAAAGATGCTATTTGCCCTCATCAACCAGTATTTTATAATAAGTATTTTAAGTTTGGTGACAAATATGGCCGAGTTTTATATCTAAGTGATTATGCAAGGTATATCAAAGATAGCTTTGTTGCGGAATTATGTTCAATAAATAAAAATCTTATGTACAGTATGGATATTATTACTGTGCCAACTGACGAAGCAGTTAAAGAAGTAGAAAACAGATTGCTTGGAGTAGAAACCAATATAACCAATTGGCAAAGACGTCAGAATGCCAATAATAATTTTAGCGCAGTTGTCCCTTATGATATGGAGCAACAACGACAAGAAGCAAAAGAATTTCTAGATGATTTGACGATCAGAGACCAGCGCATGATGTTTGGCTGCATAACGCTTGTCCATCTTGCAGATACAAAGGAGGAGTTGGACAATGATACAGAGATATTGATGGGGATTGCACGCAAATATATGTGTGAGATAACCCCGTTATTTTTTGCCAGTAGACAATTGGACGGATTATACAGCGTACTGCCTATTGGAACAAACAAGTTAAACATCATTAGAACATTGCTTACAGAAAGCATGGCAGTATTTATTCCATTTCGTGCACAGGAAGTTATTGATAAAGGTGGTATCTGGTACGGACAGAATGCAATCACATATAATTTGATTTTATGTAATAAAGAGAAATTGATGAATCCCAATGCCTTTCAATTAGGAGTACCTGGCAGCGGAAAATCATTTTTAACTAAAGAGCAGATCATATTTTTAGCATTAGCTACAGACGACGATATCATCATTTGTGATCCCGAGGGAGAATATTCAATGTTAGTCAAAGTATTGGGCGGAGAAGTCATTAAAATAGCAGCGGGAAGCTCAACTCACGTCAATGCAATGGATATGGCAGAAGGATACGGAGATAGCGGTAATCCTGTCGGTGATAAATCACAATTTGTCATGTCCTTATTTGAACAGCTTGATAGGGATGGAATCAAGCCAATTGACCGAAGTATTATTGATAGATGTGTTGCTCTTGTTTATCAGGATTGCTATCAGACAAAACAAATGCCAACTCTTACGACGCTGAGGAAGAAATTGTTGGAGCAACCAGAAATAGAAGCCCGAAGTCTTGCACTGAAATTAGAACTGTTTACAGATGGATCGTTGGATGTATTTTCCTATGAAACGAATATCAATACATCAAATCGCATCATTTCATACGATATTTTAAATCTAGGAAAACAGTTAAAAACAATGGGACTATTAGTTATTACAGATACAATTATAAATCGAGTCAATGATAACTGGAAAAATGGAAAACGAACACACATTGTGATTGATGAGTTTCATGTTGTTTTTGAGAATCAGGAAAGTGCTGCATTCTTTAATTCTGCTTGGCGTCAGTTTAGAAAGAGAGATGGTTTTCCGATTGGGATCACGCAGAATGTAGAGTACCTTTTAGATAGTGTTGAAGCAAGTACCATGTTATCAAATTCAGAATTTATTGTGATGTTAAATCAGGCTTATCAGGATAGAACTAGATTAGCGAGTCTTTTAAATATATCTGATGAGCAGTTAAGCTACATTACCAATGCTCAACCGGGATGTGGCTTAATCAAATATGGTGGGAGTTTAGTGCCTTTTATTAATAGGTTTCCTAAAAATACAGAATTGTATAAATTAATGACAACAAAACCATCAGATAAAAAACAAAAGAAAGTAGGATATTAACTATGGAGAAAAAATTACAGGTACCTGCAAATTTTGATGATGAATTACCTTTTATCAGTGAATCTTATATGGAAATGTTATTTGACCACGGTAAGGAGAGAGAACAGAAAGATATCCAATATCTACTTGAATATATATCTAACATGGAAAAACAATTTGATGAAGTGTTAACTGAATTGCATGATGTCAAACATTTATTAAATACTATGCAAGGGCCATCAGTCAAATCTAGATTGTCAAATGTTGTAGATCAGACGCAAAATATCATTATGGATGGTAAAAATAAGTTGAGTCAACTTAAAACAGATATCTTATCTTCAATGAAACATTGTGTTGAGGAGTTTAAGAAGAGCGGAAAAAGTGTAGCAATTAAAACGATTAATGTTCTTCATTTTAAGGAGGCACTTACAGGTATTCAAAAAACACTGTATAAAGCCTTGAATAAAACAAGTGAGCTTATTCGTACAATGGATATGTTAACAGTGGAAATTAGAAGCATGAAACGCAGTTTTAAAAATATAGGATTATTATTACTTGGAAAGCCTATTAATCATAACACGCAGGATATTCAAAAACTTAATATGATGCAGAAATGCAGCCGTTCTATGCTGAACGGCTTAAAATCAATGACGAGAAAAACGACCAAAGTATTGCATAGATTATACGATATGGAACGGGGATCAGTAAAAAAAGAATTAAAGCTATTATCAAACCAAATCAATACTCCAGATGAAAAGAAACATAAAAAAGATGAGCAGATTCGTTAGAGTCTGCTCTATTCAGAATTTAATATGTAAAATCATCAAAACATTTTTTTATTTTCTCTGCTAAATCTTTGTTATTCGATTGTGACAAAATTGAACTTAGTGCAACACCGAAAGCAATACCATTCATAAAATCATGATATTGATAAACGCTAAATAAATCCATGTATGCACCATCTATATTGTCTATAATTTTTATGATTTCATCTTCATGAATCTGATTTTTATTTAGAATTTTAGTTAATATCATATGTTGATTATGAATTTCTTTGGATGCAGTTTGATATTCTATATCCTGAGTGATTTGCTCAACATAGGGTCCATCCCTTGTATATAATTCATATAGGTTAGTGAGTATATTTTTATCCATAAATTTGTCCTCCAATGAATTTTGAAATTTTTTTACTAATTCTAAGCTTTCCGGTTTTCCATTTTAACCCAATAGTGATCCCAGCGACAAATGAGTGCTTAAAATCTAAACATCTATACACAGAAGATAATGTCATATAAGCTTCAAAAAGTTCTGTAAGAAGCTGAGAAATTTCGCATTTATATTCGCTAGTCTGAATATAAAGCGAAATTTTATCATTAATTGATTCAACCTTGGCTAAGCTGTTTTGATAATCGATGTTGCCAGCAATGTAGCTTTCATGCTCATCGACATCAATGTAATTTAAATCTAATTCTTTAAATGATTCCATATATATCTTTTCCTCCTCATAGGTTTATTTTATTATATATATATTGAAAAAACAAATGTACGATGTGAGTAATCGAAAAGTGAAAAATCATTTTCATGATACAAATTGTTATTATAATAATAAATGGCTTGAAATAAAGACTTTTTGGATTATAAGTTGCTATTTGATAGTATTCAAGCTTGGAAAATTATAAACAGTGTGACAAGATAAGAATGATAGTAGGTCAATTTTACGTGAATTTATAAATTATTAGTCTGGTGGTGTTATATGAAAGATATTAAAACAAGAAAAGTATCCCATGATATCAAGACTTCCAATAGGGAAGAACATTTAAAGTATTATGCACGAAATAGACGAATTACTATTAAATTATATAATTTGCGATATTCAAATAGGAATAAAAAAGATGAAGATTCAAGCAATGCAGCAGTCAATGACATTGTTAATAGCAAAAAAAGAGCTGCCATTAGGATGCGTAGTGTTAAAAGAAATGATTCGATTAAGCGAAAGATATATAAATACAAAAATAATATTAAAAATGCTGCTTCATCACGCATAAATATAAATACAGAATATAAAAGTCAATATGCTTCAGATACTCAAACATCGAAGCATACTCTTTTATTGAACGATAATAGATACATTTATGATAAAAAAGCATCTGATGATTTCCATGAATCAATAAAAAGACATAAGATCTTCAAACAAATAAAGGCGAATCCAAACGTAAAAATGCGTGAGCATTCTTTATTTAGTATACATCTTCGAACTAACATGATTAAAAAAGCAATGGTTGCTATTAAAATGATATCAATCGGTGTTAATCATATAATTGCTGCTGGTGTGGGATTTATCTTATTGATTGTGGTTATTTTATTTATTGTGGTGTTTAGTGCCTTGTCCACTGACTCTAACTTTTATGATCCATCATTATATGTTAGTGAAGAAGTTTTAGCATATACCGAGATTATTGAAAAATATGCTCAAGAATATGATATTGGTGAATACGTAAATTTAATTCAAGCAGTCATGATGCAGGAAAGTGAGGGGAAAGGGACAGATCCCATGAAATCGAGCGAATGTTACTTGAATGAATTATACCCAAGGGTACCTAATGGAATAACAGATGCTGAGTATTCTATACAAATTGGGATACATTATCTTGCAGAATGTATAAAATTAGCTGATGTAAAAGACCAATCAGATATGGAAAACATCTCATTAGCATTGCAGGGATATAATTATGGGATAGAATATATCCAATGGGCACAAAATCATTTTGGTGGTTATACAAGGGCGAATGCTAAAGTTTATTCCGATGAGAAGAAAATTGAACTCCAAATAGATACTTATGGCGATGCGAAATATGTCAGTCATGTTACAAGATACTATCATATAGGAAATGGTAATATTGTTTTAATCGCTAAATCTCAAGTTGGAAATGTTGGAGGTGAAAAATATTGGAGTTGGTATGGATTCGATGAGAGAGTAGAGTGGTGTGCAATTTTTGTATCTTGGTGCGGCAACGAAAGTGGTCAGTTAAATAGAACTATCCCAAGATTTTCATTAGTAAGTGATGGAGTAAACTGGTATAAAGAAAAAGGCCTCTGGAAAGACAAAACATACATTCCAAAGGCTGGTGATATCATTTTCTTTGATTGGGAACAAGATGGCAGTCCTGATCATGTTGGGATTGTAGAAAAAACTGAAGGCAATTACATTTATACTATTGAAGGAAATAGTAGTGATGAATGTAAACAAAATTGCTATTCAATCGATAGTTTCATAATTTTCGGATATTCTAACATAAACTAACCACTCATGTTTTTTCTAAAAGAGATGAGTAACTCCAAATATACTTTCAGACTCTATTTTTGAAATATAAAAAATATTATTGATATAATTTGATTATACTCTCTAACCAAGAACTAATTGTTATGATAAGTAGTTGTATTGGAAATTTATGAATTAATATTCTTTAGGCAAGAGACTTGTAACGCCTAAGTGTTTTTCCACTTATTTGTTACAGCCTCTTCTAAAGGAACTTTTTAGTTGTAAGTAAATTGTATCAATAGGAATTAAATTTGATTAGCTAGAGTTTCGTGTGTAAATGCTGGAAAAATAAAATTATGTTATAATGGCTTTATGGTGAGAAGAAGTATTTATATCTATTCCTTAAAACAAATTATTTGCGTTTGAGAAACAGTGTTTTTGTTTATTAAATCGGTAGATATATCTAAAGCCTCTTTATACATATGATGAAATTTATAGTAATTTATTAATTCTATTAATATAAAGTTCTTTTGTTGTGGAACTAGTTTTTCAAAATTCTTATTATAGAGCTGAATTAAAATCTCATAACATTTTTGGCTATATTCCTTTTTAGTCATTGAATCTAACCACAATATTAACAGGTGATAATAATCATTTCTACTTGTAGCTGTTTTACCAAGTTTTAAATATTTTTTACATTCTTTTTTTCTATTTGTTCGATATAGACAAAAAGCTATACTAAAATATGTACTGTTAGTTTTGATATATTTTAAAGTTTTTAAATAGTAATTTAATGCATTTTCAAAATCATTTAAAAGCAGATAGGAATTTGAAATATTGTTAAGAAGTATCTCTATAGAGTAAGTTAAATCTAAATCGTTTACTAACTTTAAAGTAGACAAATCGCAATTTAAGCCTTCTTTAATATAACCAAAGTTTCTCAGAAATATTGAATATAAGATGTTTAAATTCACTAATCTTTTGTGGTTATTAGTTAGTTCTAAAATTTCTTTACATTTATTATAATAGTTTAAATCAAAAGTAGATGGATTTTGTGCAAAAGAACCAAATTTATAAAAATAGAGCATCATTTCTAAATTTTGGCTCTCAGTCTCGATTGATAAAGCTTCACCAAAATATGGTTCAGCGCCATATTCTTCTTTAACCATATGATATCCATAATAAAATGTTAAGAAGACCTTTTTATGATAGTTAGAAAATCCCTTATACAATTTTATGAGATGGTCTGCTAAATATGTATTATAATTTTTAGTGATTACTGAATTAACAAATTCAATTAATAAATATTCAAGATATTGTGGTGTCTTGTCTATCTTAAAAGAATATTTAGTTATTTCTTCAAAAAGTTGAATCCGTTTTTCCCTATCAATATAAAAAGCGGCAGTTAAAAATTCATTACATAGAGAACTGAAACTTGAATCATATTTATAAAGATCGTCTTTATTTATGTTTAATGCATAACAAAATTTTGAGAAGTTCTTATCTTTAGTTATATTTGTTTTATTGTTCAAGACTCTACTTATATATGCAGGATCTAAACTTGTCTTATAAGATATCTCTTTTAATTTTAATTTTTTTTGTAAGACAAGATGTTTTAAATACACATTAATATTCATAAAAATCACCCTTTTATAGTATAACAAAAATAGCTATCTTACGATAGCTAAAAATTTATTCGTTTGGCCATAAATCATTTAATGGATTTAAAATTTCACCATCGCATGTATGTGTACATCCAGTATTTGTTTCTGGATCGTAACCGCACTCATCATCATGGATATGAGTGCAACTGGTTAAAGTGCAAGTAAGGGTTAAAGCGATAGCTATAAATACAGTTAAAATTTTTTTCATCTTAATTTTTCTCCTTTTTTGTTATTGATACTTTGATATTTATATCTTCTTTTAATTCAGGGAAGATAGCATCAGTTATACAAACATTTGCTATGACTGTTTCATAAGCCTCTTTTCCGGACACTACAGCAGCGTTATTCGAAGAAAACTTAGATAAAACATTTAAATCTAAGCCAAGTCTTCCTCCCATCAATAGTAATACATCAACTTCAGGAAAATTAGTTTCATCGATATAATTTACTACTGTTCTAGTGGAAACTTCTAATATTCGTGCAATTTTAGTTTTAGTATAACCATTGTTATCAATTAAGTTGCATAAAAAATGTGAAATATATTTTTTTGCTGATATTAAGTCTTCCCCAGAAAGACGAAATCGACTCTTTTTTGCCATTAACTCTCACTCCTTATTAAATCTTCCCATATTATGAATATGCTTTTCAACAAAAATGAAAACCAACGACCATATATGAAAACCAGTGTATGATTTTCTAATAAGAAATATAAACCGATTAATAGTAATCAAAAAATAAAATTAAAAGCTATTTCAATAACAAAAAAGTGCTTAAAATTAGTGTGAATTATGAAAACAACAAAATATATTTATGTACATCTTCAAAATTTGTATAATTGCTAAAAATGTCAGATAATCAAAAAAAGCGAAAATTCCAAAAAATGCGGGTAAAAAGTTTATAAATTGTATCTGAAAAAAAACAGTACTTATTTTTATGATATTATTTCATTGTATAAAGTTACCAAAACATATGCCATTCACAGCTCTTCACTCTAGGTAACTTTTAAGGAGGGGATAAGAAATATATTATGCTGAATTCAAGGTGAATTGTTTTCTATGTTTCAAGGAAGAGATTTATTTTGAATTATATTTTTACAAATGAAAGTGTTACGAGAAGACATCCAGATAAAATATGTGATTATATATCAGATTTAATCTTGGATAAATCTTTAAGGCAAGACCCAAATAGTAAAATGGTTGTAGAGGTTACTATAAAAGATGATTTATTTTAATTTATGGTGAACAAAACGAAAGCTATTATTGATTATGAAGGAATTGCTAAAAAGCATTGAAAGAAATTGGTTATACAAAAGATTACTCTGTTTTAGTCAAGGTAAGTAAACAATCGCAAGACATAAGTTCTGCTATAGTAAATGAGATTGGTGAGGGTTTAGCAGATAATCAAGATATTATGTTTGGATATGCTTGCGATGAAACTGATTCTTTTATGCCTGCACCTATTTATTATGCGCATAAACTAGCAGAATAAATTGAAAGATTACAATTAGTGAAGGAAATATCATTAATGAGTTGGATTAAAAGAAACAATTTATTCTACGACCTCATGTGATGGTCATTTCGGTAAAGAATATTTATCATGGGGAGAATGAAAGAATTTTAGAGAAGTATCTAATCAATGGAGATTTTAAAAAATTTTTATGACGATACTGCAGAACAATGGGCAGAATTGTGGTATAAGTTTGAAACAAAAAGATAGAGTAGAAATGAGAAAAAAGCGCAAAAAAACCCTTACCCCATAAAATTGCCAAAAAGAGTTAAGATGTCAAGGCTTGAATAGGTGCAGAGGCATCATCGACAATGGTATAGCCATATTTACGAAGAAGGTCAAGCGCTTGTTATTTTGCCAAAACCTTCTCGTCATTTACGGGGCGGTGTTCTAAGTAACCATCAGGATGATAAGATTCAGATTTGCTAAGTATGTTCCAGATAGCGGTCAGGATCATTTTACAAATGGTGATGATGTCCTCCTTATGTCCGCAATGAGACTTAATTCTGATATATCTTTGTCTAAATTCAGGATGCCTTTTTGACTTGATAAGTACATTTACCAGCTGAACCAAAAGAGGTTTCAAATAACATCCGGCACAGAGAATCCGAATTGATTTAACTTTTCCATTGCTTTAATCATTGCGAAGACAGTATCCTGCCTAAAAACAAGATGTTAGGATGTAGGAAACACGGACATATTCGAACCAATCTCAGAGAAAATGTCAATGACAGTCATAGGACTCTTGTCTAAGGAAGAAAAAGTACGCAATAGATTTAAAGTAAGGGTAAAAGGTTCAGCAAGAGAAAGAATAGCATTTTCAATGAGCTTCCGATAGGCTTCAAGTTCATCAATGTGGGTGAGATATTGACGAAGTTTGATAGCCTGTTCAGGAGAAATCGCGCCATCAACAGCAGCTTGAATTTCCGGAATAGAAGTTTTACAACGGCGATCAACAAAAGGAGTCACGTCAAAGGATTCACCGGGATGATTGAGCATAAAGTCAGTAATGGAACGAGAAGATTGTCCAAAAACATCACTGAAAATATCATCCAGTTTAAGGTTAGAAATGGTGAGATAGTTGAGGGCGCGGTTTTTTCACTGGTAAGCATATAAGTAATCTTGACCCTGTAGCGAAGCAAGTCACGAAGATGACATATCTCAGGAGAAAGGATAAAGCTAGGATTGATCATATTGCACATGAACAAGTCACAAATCCATTTAGCATCCTTATGATCGGCTTTATTGACTTTTTGAGGTTTAGTGAATTTAGGATAAGCAGGAGTCACAGAGCAAGATTTTTCAAGGACGTTGAAAACAGGAATCCAATACTTACCGGTGGATTCCATGCAAACCTCAGTGTAGGAATAATGGGCAAGCCAATCGGATAAATCCCGAAGTCCCTGGAAAGAAGAAGAAAAGCGTTTCTGAAATACTTGGTACGGCCATTCAAATCAATAATGCTGATACAAGCGAAAATCCAAGTTTTGTGGACATCCAGCCCACAACAGTTTTTACGAAAGATTTTAAACATAAGAGTACCTCCTAGAAAGAGAAAAAGTAGGAAAAGGCAGGAACTGGTCAACCGGCGAAATCTAGTCAACTTCGGAAGAGATAAGTTTACGGGCTACTATTTTGCACCATTCATTGATGCCTTAACGAAAGACTGACCTATATTGAAATACGGGGTTGCCACTATACACTCTACCACAGTATGCCGTTATTCTATAAGAAGAGTATATCAAAAAAAACAAAAAAGTCGAAAGGTTTCGAGCAGTGTTTCATAACCCTATAGGTGTCTTTCGCAGAAAGGCGGTTTGTAAAAGTGAAATGGTGCTTCCTGTTCTTCAAGAGATTATAATTATTTTAAAAGAAGCCGACTATGTTAGATTTGTGTTGAGGAACGGGATATAGATCAATGCGATTAAAAGGGATAGGTGCTGAAGTTATTGGTATTGACTTTAGTGAAAAGTCCTTTGATATTGCGAAGAAAAAGAATAAAGACATTAGTTTCTCTGTTGAAAATATATTCAATGATTATTCTTATATTGGATAAGTTGAAGGAGTGGTGTTTTTAGCAGGGATTGTTCATATTTCAAAAAATTAGATATATAAAGTGGTTGAAAATTCTGATAAAGTATTAAAATAAGATGGATTTAAAAGAATAGTTGAGGGAATAGAGTATGATAAACCATTCTATGAATACACAATACAGCAAATAACTAATCATTTATCAAATGACTATTCTTTAATTTAGGTTATTGATGGGGAATCAAATTAGTTTAACATTATATTAAAGAAGAAAAGCTAAAAGGAGGAATACAAATGGACTATGTTTTTACAAGTGAAAGCGTCACAATAGGACATCCTGATAAAATTTGTGATTATATTTCAGATTTAATTCTAGATGAGGCATTAAGACAAGATTCAATGAGTAAAATGGCAGTAGAAGTAACTATTAAAGATGATTTGATTCTTATCTATGGTGAACAAAATACTACTGCTAATATTGATTATGAAACAATCGCAAAAAATGCACTCAAAGAAATTGGATATAACGAAGAATATCATGTATTATTAAAAGTTAATCGACAATCAAAAGAAATTACAAACGCTGTAAATCCATCTGATAATATGGTTGCTGCAGGTGATCAAGGAATAATGTTTGGTTTTGCATGTAATGAAACGGATGAGTATATGCCTATGCCAATTTACTATGCACATAAACTTGCAAAAAAGTTAGAAGAAGTACAAAGAAAAAATGATTTATTGGGTCCCGACGGTAAAACACAAGTTTCTGTGGAATACGAAAATGATAAACCTAAACGTATTGATAGTATTGTAGTATCGACACAGCATTCAAAAGAGATTACACAAAATGAAATTAAGCAAATAATTCTAAAGGAAGTTATTGAAAATATTATTCCATCAAATTTATTGGATAGTGAAACAAATATTTATATTAATCCGAGTGGTAGCTTTGTTCTAGGTGGAAGTTTTGGAGATTCAGGAACTACTGGAAGAAAAATTGTCTGTGATACATACGGTGGTATGGGAAGAATTGGTGGTGGTTGTTTATCTTCAAAAGATCCTACCAAAGTAGATAGAAGTGCTGCATATTATGCAAGATATGTTGCAAAAAATGTTGTTGCTAATGGTTTAGCTGAAAAATGTGAAATACAAGTATCTTATGCTATTGGTCATCAAACTCCAATATCAATTTTTATTGATACATTTAATACTGAAAAAGTTGATAGAAAAACGATTTTGGATTTGGTAAATAGAAAATTTGATTTTTCAGTAGCTAATATAATTAGAGAATTAGATCTTAGAAAACCAATTTATGCAAACACTTCATGCTATGGGCATTTTGGGAAACCAGAATTTTTGTGGGAAAAGGTTATTCAATTATAAATATAGCTTTGTAGTATTGAATGGAAATAAATTCTAATCTAATATGGCTATATGATATAGTAAGATAACTAGTAAAGGAGGATATTATGAATAAAATTGGAGGATTTATAAGAATTAATCGCCTATATAATAATATGAATTTAAGTTCCTTTGCAAAATTATCTGGTTTAAGTAATAGTCAAATCAGTAAAATTGAAAGAAATATAGAGTATGCGAATAGTAATGTTTGTAAAAAGATTGCTTTAGCTCTAAATATTGATGTTGATTTATATATATCTCAACATAGTGATATTAAATCTGAATTCGAAAAAATATATAAAATATTATATTATGACTATAATAAAAAAAATCTTGATGAAAAAATTAATGAATTTAATTCAACATTCAGAACACAATATGTTTCTGTCGGAACAGAACTTTTAAATCTTATTTTTCTCATAAAAGAAAATAATAATAATAGTATGGAAATTGAAAAAAATATTAAGCTACTTGATAGTGTTATTGATTCATCAAATGTAATCTACCAAAAAAAATATTATACATACGTTGGATATTATAAGTGTATGCATCATTCCCTTAATCAAGGAATTGAATTGTTATTAAAAGCTCAGAAAATTAATGGGGACAGTATCGATAATTCAATGATTAACTTTTTTTTAGGCAAAGCATATATAGAAAGAGATCAGATACTAAAAGCCTATTACTATATATATAAATCGATAGAGGATTTTAACAGTACAAATAATTTTGTCTATGTTTCTCTAGCTAATGCTGAGATGGCAAAGATTCTTTGTCATTGTGGAGAATATGATGATGCAATAAAGCTTATTAAACACTGTATGGATGTATACGATAGATTAAATCTATATGAGGAAGAAAAGTTCAATTTGTTTATAGGATTAATATATATAAATATTATAAAAGGTGATTTTTCACGTGCATATGAACTTTTAGAAAAATTTTCTAATAAAAATGATATTCAATTATATAATAGATTTCATGAATATATCCTATATAAATTGATTGTTCTTTACGAAACAAACAATATAAATGAATTTTCTTCTTTATGTTTAAGAATAAAAGATAAATGTTATGAAACGGATGCTATTGACAATTTGATATTATATTACTGTAATAAATCTAGTACAAAAGATATAAGATTAAAATATTTACATCAGTGTTCCTCATTAATTCGAAAGTATTTTGAATTTTCAAAAATACACCTATTAATTGTTCCACTTGTTAAAGAATCAGAATCTTTTATTCAGATAAGTTATTTGAATGAAATATTGCTAGATAGATATATGTTATAATGGATTTTTCTTATAAATGGATTTGTAATTTTATGAATATAATGTAGGATGTTTAATGGTTGATTGATATAATTTCGACTAGTGATGGCAGTTATGTGAAGATTAACATAACTGCCACATATCAAGGAAAAGATATTTGACTTTTTCCTTTCTTCCAGAGGAATCGCGTAAAAATTGTAAATGAGGTCAGCTTTTTCTTGATAGTGAGAGATTAACATCAACACCCATTTTATCGCTATAATCGTCCAAGATACAAATGTAGTTGTTTTGAGGCATTTTGAAAACAGTGACATCAAGCAAAAGAGGTCTTGGAATGATGATGCCTCTGTCAAAATAAAGGAAACACTGGAAGCAAACAGCGAGTACCTTTTGGCGACAGCGGAAAAAGTAAGTGCAGAATCTTTTAAGTCTTTCAGGACATTATATACGGTCAGCATAGAGATATTAGATTCCGTACGTGCAAATGAATTGGATTCAAAAAAAGTACACTTGCAAGAGAGAAAGATATAGCGTGACGAATGGTACAGGGGATGTGATTAAAACAGAATGTTTGAGCGTTTTGTACTGATAGCCTTTGATTTTGGTGGTAGAAGCTGAACAAATTGGGCAGGAATGAGACTTTGAATTGAGAGAGAGTTTAATGATAATGCCAACCTGATTATGATTGATATTGGTGGGAAGGACATCAGCGAAAGAAAGACCAATCGTTTTGAAAATTTCGTCCTGAGAAATAAAATCTATGCTATTGGTCATCAGGAATACCACCTGTCAAAGCAAAATAAATGCCGTAAACTGTACTGAGTGTGTTAGTATAATTGAGAATTAGATAATCACTCAATATTCCAAAAGAAATCAGAGGTATGAGCCTGCATACATCTGATATCGAGCTCAGGCAAAAGGATTCAGCGATAGGCATTGCCATTGTCTAGTAAGAATCTCAAGGCGACTGCTGCGAGATGAAATAATGATCCTTTGGAAAGCACCGAAATTTTGGAATTCTTTTAAATATGCTTGCTAAGAAATATCATTCAAACGGTCAAAAACAGTAAATACTTTTTTTATAAGCATCATAAGATTTCTTTTCGTAAGTTTATAATACAAGAATATCAGATAAAAGAAAATAAAAACAGGATTGTTCAACAGCAAAATTAAGGCGAAAAAACAAAAAGAAACTGCAAAAAAATAGAGAAAAAAGAAGGGAAAGCTTTATAAGAACGCTTATGTTTACAAATTTGCCTATTCATTTGATCACAGATAATGATATCAAAAAGAGATGCTTTAACGGTTAATTCTTGCTTATAATACGAAAATGGTACAGAATAATAGTGATT
>Ga0129308_1002009_pt1 | contig 18760 bp, 24 predicted proteins | sample L827metagenome_FD_94440 | JGI IMG/M metagenome (GOLD analysis project Ga0129308, IMG submission 94440) | Ring-tailed lemur group fecal microbial communities from Wisconsin, USA - L827 metagenome | ecosystem: Host-associated > Mammals > Digestive system > Large intestine > Fecal | place: USA... | reverse complement strand
TCGTCGCATCACCGATACCCTGGACTCCGTCGGCAACACCACGGCGGCCATCGGCAAGGGCTTTGCCATTGGCTCCGGCGCTCTGGCGGCGCTGGCCCTGATGATCTCCTATCTCTATTCCTTCAATGAGGCCGGGACAGACCTGATTCTCAATATGATGACCCCGATGATTCTGGCGGGTTCCATTGTGGGCGCGGCCTTGCCGTTCCTGTTTTCCGGTATCCTGATTGAAGCGGTCGCCAAGGCGGCGCGGAAGATGGTGGATGAGGTCCGCCGCCAGTTCCGGGAGTACCCCGGTATCCTGGACGGCAGCCAAAAGCCGGACTATAAGACCTGCATCAGCATTTCCTCCAAGGGCGCCATCGGTGAGATGAAGGTTCCGTCTCTGCTCGCCATCATTGTTCCGGTGGCCTGCGGTTTCCTGTTTGGCCCGGAGTTTGTCGGCGGCCTGATTATTGGTTCTACCCTCAGCGCCATCATGATCGCCATCTTCACCGGCAACGCCGGCGGCGCTTGGGACAATGGTAAAAAGTTTATCGAAGCCGGCGGCATCGAGGGCGCCGGCAAGGGAACGCCTACCCATGATGCGGCTGTCGTCGGTGATACGGTGGGCGACCCGCTGAAGGATACTGTCGGACCCTGCCTGGACATTTTCATCAAAATCATGTCCACGGTCTCTCTGGTGGCGGTGCCGGTCTTTGCCCGCGTCAACCTGGTCGACTGGATTTCCAAGTTCTTCTGAATCCAGGACGAATCCAGGAAATTTCTCTTGACAAAGGGGCCAATGAAACATATAATAATGGAAGCCATTTGTGTGGCCCTGAAAGCATCCTGGACGTAGCCGGATGCGTCGGAGGGAGGGAAATCCATGTCTGAAGTACACGTCAAGGAAAACGAGTCCTTGGAGAGTGCTCTTAAGAGATTCAAGCGCAGCTGTGCCAAGGCCGGCGTTATCGCTGAAGTCAAGAAGAGAGAGCATTACGTCAGCCCCAGCCTGAAGCGGAAGCAGAAGTCCGAGGCCGCTCGTAAGAATAAGAAGAGATATTATTAATATTCTCTCCCCTGATGATTTGCTTGAAAAGGCTCCCCAATTGGGGAGCCTTTTTGCTGCTGCGTTCGCTTTTGGAAGGCGGCGGAGAGATTTTGAATGGCGGATGGACAAAATCAGCGAAATATGTTATACTGTCGTCGAAAATAACGCGCAGAAAGGAACTGCTATGGCGCTTTCGCTCTTACCTGATCTGATTCTGGACTCCCTGACCGACGTTACGCCGGAGGAGCTGCATTGCCGCGGGATTCGGCTTCTAATGCTGGACTTCGACAATACGGTTGTGCCCTATACGACAGATGTGCCGACAGAGGCGGTGGAGCGCTGGTTCGAGGCTATGCGGAAGAACGATATCGCGCTTTGCATGGTCTCCAACAGCAAAAAACCCCGCGTGCGCCGATTCTGTGAGGCCCACGGAATTCCATGCATCCAGCATGCGCGCAAGCCCTTTTGGCGCTGCGGTATCCGTGCGGCGCTGGAGCGGTTTTCCGTCCCGGCGGCTGAGGCGGCCATCGTGGGAGACCAGATCTATACGGACGTGCTTGGCGGAAATTCCGCCGGCGCGACTTCGATTCTGGTCCGGCCGATTCGTCTGCACACGATTTGGCTCAGGCTTCGCCATGTGGCCGAGCGGCCCTTCATCGCCTGGGGAAAACAGAGAATCTATCATGAACGGAGGAGAAAACATGAGAAATATTGAAAAATACTATGCGGTGATGAAAGAAGAACAACTGGATGGCATTATGCTGACCAGCCAGGTCTCCAGGATGTATTGCGCCGAATTCGACGTGTCGGAGGGAATCGCGATTGTCTCACCGAAGGGCAACCGCTATTTTACGGACAGCCGGTATATCGAAGTGGCGCAGAAGAATTTGCCGGAATTTGGCGTGGAGATGGTCGACAGCAGGACGAGCTATGCGATGCTGCTTCAAAAGGCCATCGACGATTTCGGAATTCAAAAGCTCGGCTTTGAAGAGACATTTTTGACCGTCGCGGAATTCAGCGCCTTCGATCAGAAGCTGTCCGCCACCTTTGTGCCGTGCCAGAAGGCGATCAACAAGCTGCGCTATGTCAAAGAGGACTGGGAGCTGGACCGCATGAACAAGGCGCAGGCGATCACGGATCAGGCGTTTGCCGAGGTCCTGACCCGCGTTCACGCCGGTATGACGGAAAAGGAATTGCGGACCGAGCTGATCTACTGCATGTATAAAAACGGCGCCGACGGTCTGGCCTTTGACCCAATTGTCATCTCCGGCCCTAACACCAGCATGCCGCACGGCGTCGCTGGCGACCGGAAGCTGCAGGCGGGCGACTTTATCACAATGGACTTCGGCGCGGCCTACCAGGGCTATTGCTCGGATATGACCCGTACCTTCGCGCTGGGCTATGCGACGGAGGAGATGAAGAGGATCTACCACATCGTGCTGGAGGCCCAGCTCGCGGGAATCGCGGCCACGAAGGCCGGCGTCTCCGGCAAGGCCATCGACGGAGCTGCCCGGAAGGTCATCGAGGAGGCCGGCTATGGAGACTGCTTCGGTCACGGCTATGGACACTGCCTCGGCCTGGAAATTCATGAAGACCCCAACTGCAACCTGCGGAACGACAGTCCGATGCCTGCCGGCGCAGTCAGCTCGGCGGAACCGGGAATCTATATTCCGGACAAATTCGGCGTTCGAATCGAGGACGTGGTCATCATCACCGAGGATGGATGCATTGATATCACAAAGTCCGACAAGCGTCTCATCATTGTTTGAGCATTTTTTGCGAAACGCAGGAAAAAATATGAGAAGACACTTGCCAAATGGCGGTGAATATTGTAAAATGTAGTGTGCCTTGAGCATAAGAATATAATTTTGAGAAAATACGTAGGATTTTTTCTCGTCAATATTGGGAGGATATCATTATGGCAACCATTACCGCCGGCGACTTCAGAAACGGAAAGACATTTGAAATGGACGGCAAAATTATGCAGGTCGTCGAGTTCCAGCATGTCAAGCCTGGCAAGGGCGCGGCTTTTGTCCGCACAAAAATGAAAAATGTTGTGACCGGCGCCGTTACCGAGACGTCCTTCAACCCTACTGCGAAGTTTGAGGAAGCGTTCATTGAGCGCAGGGACATGGAGTACAGCTACAACGACGGCGATCTCTACTATTTCATGGATCAGGAGACCTTCGACATGATTCCCATCGGCAAGGAGCTGCTGGGCGACGCATTCCGGTTTGTACCCGAGAATACGGTCTGCAAGGTCCTGTCCTATAAGGGCAACGTGTTCGGCATCGAGTGCCCCAACTTTATGGAGCTGACCGTCACGAAGACAGAGCCTGGCCTGGCCGGCAATACCGCCACCAATACCCTGAAGCCTGCAACGTTGCAGACCGGCGCGGAGGTGAAGGTTCCTCTGTTCATCAATGAAGGAGAAAAAATTCAGATTGATACCCGCACCGGCGAATATCTGGGCCGAGCAAAGGGCTGATAAAGGAGAATACTATGAATCTTACGGAAAAAGCTGCTTATCTGAAGGGCCTGAAGGATGGCCTGAATCTCAACACCGAGACGGCAGAGGGCAAGCTGATTGCCGCGCTGATCGACCTGGTGAACGAGATGGCGGAGTCGATTACCGACGTCGAGGACATGGGCTACGCGATCACGGAGGAGCTGGACGCCATCGAAGACGAACTGGACGCCATTGAGGACGTGTTGGATGAGGACTTCGAGGACGACTACGACGAGGACGACGCGGATGACTCAGACGAAGACTATGAATTCGACGACGAGGTTATCTACGAAGTGAAGTGTCCCACCTGCGGTGAGGTCATCAATCTCGACGAGGAGATGCTGGAAGCCGGCGGAATTGAGTGCCCTAACTGTGGCGAAGAGCTGGAATTCGATGCCTCCGAGACGGAAGAGGACGAATAATCGAGTGATTTGGAAAAGCAGCGTGGGGTCCCACGCTGCTTTTTTGCGAGGCCCATGGAAACAGGAGGGATATTATGGCGAACGAATTCAAGGACATCGGCCGGGATATCCGCGATGCCGTATTAGACGCTGTGGAATCCGGCGATTACTCGCAGCTCAACAGCAGGATTACCAGCTCGGTTGGGGCAGCCATAGATGAAGTCAACGATCGCCTGAGCGGTCGCAAGGGCGGCAATTCCAGCCGTCCGGGCTGGAATGGAACCGTAAAAAGCGATCCCTGTCCCGGCTATTCAGAGGAGCGCAGCCGTCAGAAGGCCGACACGCAGGAAAGAACGCGGACAGCGCAGGCGAGATATCAGGAGGGAATCCAGCTTTATACAAAAAAGCCGAAGGGCGGCGTTTCCGGCCTGCTTTTCACGATTTTTGGGGCGGTATTTCTTGGCGTTTTCGGCATTTCGCTGCTGTCGGCCGGGATTGCCTTTATTGTAAATTCTTACCTGGGCGTCGGCTTCTGGATTACCTGCGGGATTCTCGGCGTGCTGACCATCGGCAGCGGCGTGATGCTGGGAGTGGGACAAAAGCTACGGGGCCGGATTCGGTTGTTCAAAAAATATGTGGCGAGCCTGCGGGGCAAAAAGTATTGCGACATCCGGGACCTTGCCACCAAACTGGGCAAAAAGGAGCAGCAGGTAGTCCGGGAGCTGCGCGAGATGATTAAGCAGGGCATGTTTCCGCAGGGGCATATTGACGACGAAGAAAAGACGCTCCTTCTGACGGACGACCTCTACGACCAGTACCGAGACCTGAAGCGCCAGAGGGAGGAGCAGGCCGCGGCGGCAGAGGCCCGAAAAGAGGAGACGCCGGAGGAGAAGCTGTACCGCGAGACCGTGGAGCAGGGCGAGTATTACTTAGAAGCGATTCGCCGCGCCAACGACGCCATTCCCGGCGAGGTCGTCTCGGAGAAGCTGTACCGGCTGGAGGAGATTGTCCGAAAAATCTTTGACCAGGTCCGCGAGAACCCGCAGCAGATTCCGGAGCTGCGTCGTTTTCTGGACTATTATATGCCGACGACACTCAAGCTCGTGGAGACCTATGAGGAGCTGGACCGCCACCCTGTGGCCGGTCAAAACATCCAGAAGTCCAAGGACGAGATTGAAAAAACGCTGGATACGATCAATCAGGCCTTTGAGAACCTGTTCGACAGTCTGTTTGAGCACACGGCGGTGGATATCAGCAGCGATATCGCCGTGCTCAAAAATATGCTCAAGCAGGAAGGCCTGACAGACAAGGATTTTACTTAAATAAATACCGGCAGCGCGGTTGCGCTGCCGGTGCTTTCGTATCAAAGATGGCGTTCAGCCGTCGAGCTTGGCCTTTGCCTTTTCCAGCGCCTTTGCGAGCTGGTCCGGGCAGGAGGTGGGCTTGAAGCCGCAGCGGATGCCCTTCAGGCGGGCGATGACCTCGTCGATGTCCATGCCCTCGACCAGACGGCCGATGCCCTGCAGATTGCCGTTGCAGCCGCTGGTGTAGACGACGTTGTGCAGCTTGCGGTCCACAACCTCAAAGTTGATTCTTGTCGAGCAGGTGCCCTGCGGACGGTATTCAAATTCCATGATGTACGCTCCTTTGGTGCTTTTTTGCTAGTATACCAAAAGATTTTAAAATTTACAACAGGGAGATCAGATCACAGAGCGCAATTTCGCAATAGTCTGTCAGAGCATCGGGGGAGAGAATGATCTGACAGCCGCGGGCGCCTGCGGAGACGGCAATTTCAGGATAGAGCTGAGCCGTCTCATCCAGATAGGTGGGAAACCGCTTTTTCATGCCGATGGGAGAGCAGCCGCCCCGCTGATAGCCGGTCAGGGGCAGCAGCTCCTTTACATGGACCAGCTCGACATGCTTATTGCCCGCTGCCCTGGCGGCTTTTTTGAGATCCAGCTCACAGCAGACCGGGATGCAGAACACCAGATAACCCTGCTTGTCACCCCGGGCAACCAACGTTTTGAACACTTGCTCCGGCGGCATACCGGTGGCCTTTGCGGCATGCATGCCGCTGAGGTCCTGTTCATCATACACATATTCCGCCGTGCGGTATGGGATACCGGCAGCGTCGAGCAGCCGCATTACGTTCGTTCGAACCATGGCGAATCCCCCTTTCCCCATGGGATTATAGCGCAAAGAACGAAGGGTTGCAAGATTTTTGCCGGTGTGTTACAATACGAAAAAATACAAGGAGAGAGAGTTATGTCCATAGAACGGGTAAGAGCCTATTTTCGGGAGCAGGGAATCGAGGACCGGATTCGGGAATTTGACGTCTCCAGCGCCACGGTGGAGCTGGCGGCGCAGGCCGTCGGCGTGGAGGGCGCGCGAATCGCCAAGACGCTGTCCTTCCTCTTGAAGGACGACAGTTGCATTTTGATTGTCGCTGCCGGAGACGCCAAGGTGGACAACGCCAAATATAAGCATTACTTTGGCGTCAAGGCAAAAATGCTGCCCCATGACGCGGTCCCGGAATATGTCGGCCATGCGGTCGGCGGCGTCTGTCCCTTCGCTGTCAAGGAGGGCGTCAAGGTCTATCTGGACGAGTCGCTCAAACGATTTGAGACGGTATTTCCGGCGGCCGGAAGCGCCAGCAGCGCCATTGAGCTGACGCTGGAGGAACTGGAGCGATATTCCGGGTATACGGCCTGGATCGACGTCTGTAAGGGCTGGCAGGCAGAGTAGAAAAGACATCTGTGAAGAAATTGCTCTTCACAGATGTTTTTTGCGATAAACTCCAGAATTCCGGGCATACTTAGTTCAAATGGGACTTTGGAGGAAATTGAGATGAACGAAAATCCGGAACGCACCGAGCAGGAGCGCGAACAGTTGACGGAGCTGGGCGCAAGCGTCGTGAAGACGAGCCAGGGAACGATCTATACGCTGGCAATCATCGGCCAGATCGAGGGACACCAGACCCTGCCGGACAACGTGAAAACGACAAAGTATGAGCATATTCTGCCGCTGCTGGCGGGAATCGAGGAAAACGAAGAGATCAGCGGCCTGCTTTTGCTGCTGAATACGGTGGGCGGAGACATCGAGGCCGGCCTTGCCATCGCAGAGCTGATCTCCGGCATGAAAAAACCGACTGTCTCTCTGGTGCTGGGAGGCGGGCACTCCATTGGCGTGCCGCTGGCTGTGGCGGCAAAGCGGTGCATGATCGCCCGGTCGGCCAGCATGACGATCCACCCGGTGCGAATGACCGGAATGGTGGTCGGCGCGCCGCAGACCTATCAATATTTCAACAAGGTGCAGGACCAAATCCTGGACTTTGTGACGGCCCATTCCAGGATTTCTAAGGAAAAGCTGCTGCAATATATGATGGCCACCGGCGAAATTGCCACAGACGTCGGAACCGTTCTGTACGGCAGGGAAGCGGTGGATTGCGGCCTAATTGAGCGGCTTGGCAATCTTGGCGAGGCGCTGGACTGCCTGCACCGACTGATCGCACAGAAACAGCAGCGCGACCAGCGGAAAAAGCAGAAATAAACTGGAAATACTTCTCTGTTTGTGATACTATATATAATCAGTGAATTTGTATCATCAAACAGGAGGGACCATATGTCATATCTCTATGCGATTTTTCTTGGCATTGTACAGGGCGTTGCGGAGTTCCTGCCGATCTCCAGCTCCGGACATCTGTCGATTTTTCAAAATTTTATGGGACTCGATAATCCGGAGGAGAGCAATCTCTTTTTTGACGTGCTTCTCCACTTCGGCACACTGATTGCGGTCTTTGTGGCGTATCGGGAGGAGATTCTGGATCTGATTGTGGAGTTTATCTCCATGCTGAAACGGGAACGGTCGCCCATGGGAAGAGCGGCTGGCCTCAGCAACCGGCGGATGATTTTGCTGGTCATCCTCGGCACGCTGCCGCTGTTCCTGATCCTGCCAATCAAAGACAAGGTGGAAGGGCTTTACAGCAATACGCTGTTTATCGGCGGCGCCCTGCTGGTCACGGGCCTGATCCTGTTTTTCAGCGACCGGCTTGGGCACGGACATAAGACGGAGCGCAATTCCACCATTGGCGACGCTCTTTTGGTGGGCGTCAGCCAGGCGCTGGCGACGGTGCCCGGTCTCAGCCGCTCCGGGACTACGATTTCCTGCGGCCTCTGCTGCGGCTTTGAGCGGACCTTTGCGGTCAAATACTCCTTCTTTCTCTCCATTCCAGCCGTACTCGGCGCAAATATTCTGTCGCTGGTTGATGCGATCTCAGCGGGGATTGATTGGACGCTGTTTCCCAAATATCTCGCCGGCGTAGCGGCCGCCATGGTGTCGGGCTATCTCTCGATCCGATTCCTCAAGCGGCTGGCGGAAAAGCGGGGCTTTGGCGGCTTTGCCTATTACTGCTGGGGCGTAGGCGCCGTCACCATTATTCTTTCCTTGATTAAATAAGGAGCAATCCATGGCAGCAAACAAAAAGAAGACGACCGCCAGAAAATCTGGTGGAACAACAAGAGGAACAAAGAAGCGCGCACAGCAAAAGAAGACGCAGTCGATTCACCGCGAGATCATCGGCGCGGTGCTGCTGCTGCTGGCATTTTTTTCACTGCTCGGCTGGTTCCAGGTGGATGCCGTGCTGATTAAAGCGCTCTGCAATGTCGAAAAGGGACTGCTCGGCGCCGGGTTCTACATATTGCCGGTGATCGAGGGCTGCATTGCGCTGATGCTGTTCCAAAGCGGAGAACGGCCGGTGGTGGCGCGCGCGCTTTTGACGGCGGCGTTGGCTGTGGTTCTTGGGGCCATTGTGCAGGTGTTCGTGGGACCGCAGATTGAAAAATGGAACATAGGCGTCATCAAGCAGATGTACCAGGCCGGCGTTGGCGGGCCTGGAGGCGGCGCGATTTCCGGGCTGCTGGGGGCTGGACTGGCGTCCTGCTTCAGCGGCGTGGGCGCAGTGCTGCTGCTGTTTTTGCTGTTTGCCGGCTGCCTGATGGCGCCGCTGCGCATGACGCCCAAGTCGCTGATTCTGGCAATTCGGAACCGGCCGAGACCGGAGCAGCCTGCAAGGGAAGACGTGGATGTGGCGGAAAAAATTGTCAACCATATTGCAGAGAGCCAGATGGCGCGGGCAGAGGAGCGGAGAAAGGCGAGAGAGAGCTTCAATGTGGATCTGCCGGTGGACGACCCGTTGACGCCGGTCCGGGAGCTGCCGGAACAGGCGGCCCCAACGGAAACGGAGAAAGCGTCGCCGGGACAATTTTTGCTGGATCGGAAGAAACAGGATCCGGAGCAGGTTACCATCGATGAGCTGCCGGAGCGGCGGGAGGATGTCATGCCGCTGCCGCTGATTACGGACCTGATCCAAAAGAATCAAAAGGTGCCGGAGAGAGAGCATGAGCCGGCAGAGACGCCGGAGCCGGTCTCTGTTCCGGGACCCGTCGATGTGTCGGAGCCGGAGAACACATCGGTGGAAATGCCGGAATTCCACCCGGAGGACTACCATATGCCGGAGCCGGAAGAGACGCCGGAGGAGGAGCGCCTTCCGGACGAAGAATTGTTTGCGGAAGAAGACTTCCAGGAGGAGCCGGACGAACCGGACGGGATGGAGGAACCGGAGCCGCTGCCGGAGGAAGAAACGCCGGAAATCCGGGCGGATTCCCCTGCTGGGAAAGCGGCGGAGCCGAATGAGCCGCCGGCCTATGTCTACCCGCCGATGGATCTGCTGAACCCCTCCGTCGGCGGAGCAGTCGACGCCACGGAGGAAATGCGGCTCAACTCGGAGCGGCTTGCCGACACCCTGCGCAGCTTTGGCATACAGCCGAATATTGTCAATGTGACGCGCGGACCTACAGTCACGCGGTATGAGCTGCAATTGAACCGGGGCGTAAAGCTCTCGAAAATTACCAGCCTTTCCGAGGATATTGCTCTGGCCTTGGGCGCCACCGGTGTTCGAATTTCTGCGATTCCCGAAAAGATTTCCGTGGTCGGAATTGAGGTGCCAAACCGCGCGGTCAGCACGGTTTACGCCAGAGAGGTCATCGATTCCCGGGAGTTTGCGTCCAGCAAATCAAAAATCTCCTTTGCTGTTGGCAAGGATATCGGCGGCAATCGCGTGATCGGAAATATTGCTAAGCTGCCGCATTTGCTGATCGCCGGTACGACGGGCTCCGGCAAATCGGTCTGCATGAACAGTCTGATTATCTCGCTGCTCTATAAAGCCAGCCCGGAGGAGGTCCGGCTGATTATGATCGACCCGAAGATGGTCGAGCTTGGTATCTACAACGGCATTCCCCATCTGCTGATCCCCGTGGTCACAGATCCGAAAAAGGCTGCGGGGTCTTTGCAGTGGGCGGTCACGGAGATGATGCGGCGCTATAGCATCATGTCGGAGTCCGGCACCCGTGATATCGCCAGCTATAACCGGATTATCGAGGGCAACCCGGAGCGAAAAAAGCTGCCGCAGATCGTGGTCGTGATAGACGAGCTGGCGGACCTGATGCTGGTTGCCGCCAAGGAGGTCGAGGAGTCGATCTGCCGGGTGGCGCAGATGGGCCGTGCTGCGGGCGTGCATCTGGTCATTGCGACCCAGCGTCCTTCCGCCAATGTGATCACCGGCCTAATGAAGGCCAATATCCCTTCAAGAATCGCGTTTGCGGTGGCGTCGTCCATGGAATCCCGTATCATTCTGGATACCGGCGGCGCGGAAAAGCTGGTGGGCCGCGGCGACATGCTCTATGCGCCTCTGGGCGAAGGCAAGGCCAAGCGTGTGCAGGGCTGCTTCATCACCGATGAGGAAGTGCAGCGCGTGGCGGAGTTTGTCAAGCAGAGCGGCAGGGCAGACTATTCCAAGGAGATCATGGAGCACATTGAGCGCAAAGCCGCTGAATCCGGCCGCTCCGGCGGCAGCCTGGTTTCCGCGGAGCCGGAACCGGACGACGATCGGGACGAGCTGCTCTATGACGCCATTGACACGGTGCTGGAGCTGGGACAGGCCTCGGTTTCCGTGCTGCAGCGCAAGCTCAAGCTGGGCTATTCCCGCGCTTCCCGCATTGTCGACCAGATGGAGGAGATGGGTGTTGTCGGGCCGCATAAGGGCTCCAAGCCAAGAGATATTCTGGTCTCCAAGGAGAAGTGGGAGGCTGTGAAACGCGGAGAGCAGCAGCTCAACGAGGCTGTCCCCGATGAGATCGACTGAGAAAAAAGCCGCAGTTTCCGGGCTTTACTTTTTCTGCAAGATGTGATACAGTACGGACGTAATTTGCGCTGCATCCGTATCAGACGGAGCGGCAGCAGGAGGTAAAAAAATGAATAACGAAAACCATCGCGCAAACCAGAGCCATGCGGCGAGCACAAAGACGCTGACTGGCATCTCCATCCTCGCGGCAGTTGTGGTCGTATTGACCATTTTCTGCAATTTTATCAAATTTGGTCCCTTCTCCATCACCCTGGCCCTTGCGCCGATCATCATCGGCGCCGCCCTCTATGGAAAGAAAGCAAGCGCAATTCTCGGCGGCGTCTTTGGCCTTGTCGTGCTTATCACAGGGCTGCTCGGCCTGGAGGGCGGCACGGTCCTCTATCTTTGCTCGATAAACACGGTTGCAACAGTTCTGATCTGCGTGGGGAAGGGCCTTGCGGCCGGCTTTGTGGCCGGACTTGTCTATGAGGCGCTGGCCAGGAAGAATATGAAGGCGGCTGTAGTTGTTTCCGGCGTTGTCTGCCCCGTAGTGAACACTGGACTGTTCATCCTTGGCATGCTGGTCTTCTTCTTTGACACGCTGAACGGCTGGGCTGGCGGCGCAAACCTGATCTCTTATATCATTGTCGGCCTGACCGGCGTCAATTTCCTTATTGAGCTGGCGGTCAATCTGATTCTCAGCTCTGCCATTGTCCGGATTATCAAGGTTGGAAAAAAGCAATAGGTCAAATATTAAGCAAACATCCTGTGCAGCATTCGCTGCGCAGGATATTTTTATGGACGTTTCAATCCCGGCGGTCCTCTCTGAGAAAGGGCGCTTCAATTTTTAAATCGGTCAGGAGACCATATTTTTGCGGACGCCGGTATGCGTTGCCGTGTACCTCGCTTTTGCGATATTCGCGGAGCTGATCCAGATCGAGCGCCGCAAGATAGATTCCCTCCGCTCCGTCCGCCTGTAAAATACAGGTGTCCCGCGATCCGCTCAGCTCGGGCAGATAGGCCACACCGTCGAAGACGCTGGAACCGCCGTTGCAGTCGGGAACTGTTTCCGGATAATTGCAGGTGGCGATTGCCAGCATATTCTCGTAGGCCCTGGCACGGAGCTGGGAAAGCCGGTTGATTTCCATGGGACAGGCGTTCGGGCAGAGAATCAGCTCGGCGCCCTTCAGCATGAGAATCCTCGCGCTCTCCGGAAATTCTCTGTCATAGCAGATCATCGCGCCAATTTTGACCTCGCCCCTGGCCGTGTCAAGCGTTGTGACGTAAAAATCTTCGCCGGGCGTCAAATCCCGCTCCGCGCCGAAGTCGCAGGTGTGGACCTTTGCGTAGGTGAGCTTTCGCCTTCCAAACCGGTCGAACAGGACGAACGTATTGCGGGGCGCATCGCGATACTGCTCAAGAAGGGTGATGCCGATGGCAATGCGGAGCTCTTTTGCGAGCTCGCCAAAGGTATTGACAAAGCGGCTGCCGGTCTGGATTGCATCCTGCTTCCACTGGTCGGCCGGCCGGTCGAGAATTCGATATCCGTTGCTCCACATTTCGGGAAACAGGACGATATCAGCGCCCATCCCGCCGGCTCTTTTGCAGCAGTCGATTCCTTTTTGAAGGTTTTCCTCCAAAGAGCCGCACGGCGCAATCTGGAGTAACGCAATGCGCAGAAAATTCATTTCTCCGGCACCTCGCTTCGCTTAAAATTTTATCTCAAGTATAGCATGCGGAAGCGCTCTGCGCAACCGGCCGCAAGGCATCCCATGGAGATCATCCATGGGTCTATTTTTTTATCCGGGCTCATATGCTGTGGTACGAGGTGAGACATATGGTAGTTCCGGAGATCATCGCAAGCCTGCCGCCGCCGCTGCTGGCGGAGCTGACATCTGCGCTGGAGCAATTGGAGGAGGTGCATCTGCGCCTGGAACGGCCGACAGAGGCCGTCGCCGGCCGGCGGGCCTGGATGCTCAGATACCAGGCGAAGCCGGAAGATTTACGGATCTTGCTCGATGCGGCGACCGGCTATTCCCTCTATGCGGCCCAGGAATACTTGAAAGAGGGATTTTGTACGACCCGGGACGGCTGCCGGATCGGCTTGTCCGGAACTGTGACGAGAGACGCGCAGGGGATGGTCTCCATGCGGGATATCTCCTCCGTCAATATCCGGATTGCCCGGCAGCTTCAGGGCGTGGCTTCCAAGGCGCTGAAATGGCTGCGGGAGAGGCGGGGATCGACGCTGATTATCGGTGGCCCGGGCTGCGGCAAGACGACGCTGCTGCGGGACCTCATTCGTCTGATATCGGACGAGCTGCGGCAGCGGGTTGCCGTGGCGGATACCAGGTTTGAATTGGGGGCTGCCTATCTGGGCATTCCGCAGCTCGATGTTGGAAAACGGACGGACGTCCTCTCCGGCGGAGAAAAGGAGGAGAGCATGATGCTTCTTCTTCGAACGATGAACCCGCAGTGGATTGCCGTGGACGAGATCACAAGCGCCGCAGACGTACAGGCTATGGAGCGATGCGCCTATTGCGGCGTCTATTTGCTGGCGACGGCCCATGCGGCGGGCCGGGCGGACCTTGCGCGGCGTCCGGTTTACCGTGACCTGATGGGCAGGCATATTTTTCAGAATTTGATTGAAATGGACCCTTCGGGAAATTACAGAATGTCCAGATTGGAGGAAGCCGATGCTTAGGACATTTGGCGCGGTGCTGATTGGCTGCAGCGCCGCCTATATGGGGATTACGCTTTCCCTTCAAATGCGGCGGCAATTGCAGGCCGTGACGGCGCTTCGGGATTCGCTTTTGAATATGCAGCAGAAGATTTCCTTTTACAGGCTCCCGCTGCCTGCGCTGATGCGGGAGCTGGCCCTGGAACAGGCGGATACGCTCTCCGTTTTCTACGCCCGCGCGGCGGCGGAGCTGGAGAAAAACCGCCGGTTTACGGCGGAGGCGGTTTTGCTGCGCTGCCTGGAGGAGGAAGGGAACCTGGGGCTGCCGGAGGCGGGACGGCAGTGCTGTGTGCGGCTGTTCCGGTGCCTCGGAAGGATGGATGGACAACATCAGGCGGAGGCGCTGCAGCGAATCATTGAAGAGCTGGACGAGCTGGAGGGACGGCTGCGAGAGGATCTGCACCGGCAGAGCCGCTGCTATTGTGCCATCGGTGTTTGCAGCGGCCTGGCCGTGACAATTTTGCTGGTTTGAGTATATGGAGATTGATCTGATTTTTAAAATTGCGGCCGTAGGAATCATTGTGTCGATCCTGAACCAGGTGCTGGTTCGCTCCGGCAGAGAGGAGCAGGCGACAATGACGACGTTGGCCGGGCTTGTGGTTGTGCTGATGATTGTGGTGCAGAAGATTGCGGACCTTTTTACGCTGGTCAAGGATTTATTTCATTTCTGATGGAGATCTATCTCAAAATTTTGGCGCTGGTGCTGGCAGGCTGTGCGGCCTCGCTGCTGCTGCGGGACAGCGGATTCCGATCCTTGGCGGCGCTTTGCTGCGTGGGGCTTTGCGGCGCTTTGGCAGTAGAGCTGCTGCGGCCGATCCTGAATATGGTGACGGAGCTGACCGGCCTTGCAGGGGTATCCAGCGCTGTGTTCGGCCCGGTTCTCAAGGCGACGGCGATTGGCATCCTGACGCAGATCGCAGGGGGCTACTGCAAGAACGCTGGAGAGCAATCTCTGGCCGGCATGCTGGAGCTCGGCGGTGTGCTTGCGATTCTCTATGTGTCGCTGCCTTTGTTTTCCGCCGCCGTGGACATGCTCCGAACACTGATGGAGGGCTGATATGCGAAGAATCGCGATTTTCCTGCTGTTGGCGGCGCTGCTGAGCGTTTGGGCTTCGGCTGCGGAGCTGCAGGACGAGCTCTCTGAGACCATCGGCGCGGATACTCTGGAGAACGGTCTGGACGAGGAACAGCGCGCATTGATGGGAGATGCTGCGCCCACAAAGTCCTCGGGCTTTTTCCAGACGGTTCAGGAGCTACTGAGCAGAGCGGTTTTGCATACAGGCGGCTATCTGAAAAGCGCGGCGGGAACTGCGGCGATGGTGCTGGCGGTGTGTCTGGCCTGCGGCCTCTGCGGAACGATGGAGCAGTCGCTTCCGGTTCAGGCCGTGACCATTGGCGGCCTTTTGGCCATTACGGCAATTTGTACCTCCGGCGTCGGCAGCCTGATACGGCTGGGAACGGACACGGTCCACAGCCTGGCGGCCTATGCCGAGCTGCTGCTGCCGGTCCTCAGCGCGGCGTCTGTGACGGCCGGGGCCGTGACCAGTGCGCCGGTACTCTATGGCATTACGGTTCTGTTTTCCGATTTGCTGCTCAGCCTGGTGACCAATGCCCTGATGCCGCTGCTCTATGTCTTTCTGGCGATGGCGCTGGCCGACTGCATTCTCGGCAACTCCACCCTGAAGCGGTTTCGGGAGCTGCTGGCCTGGATTGTGAAAACCGGGCTGAAGACGGTGCTCTATGTATTCACCGGCTTCCTTGCCGTGTCCCAGGTGATTTCCGGTACGGCGGACGCCATGACGGCAAAGGCGGCCAAGCTGACGCTTTCCAGTGTCGTGCCGGTTGTGGGAGGGATCATTTCCGATGCTTCCGAGACGCTGCTCGTCAGCGCGGCGCTGCTTAAGAACTCGGTTGGCATTTTCGGCATGCTGGCGGTGCTGGCCATCTGTATTCTTCCGTTTCTGAAGATTGGCATGTATTTTCTGGTGATGCGTCTGACGGCGGCAATTGCCGGGACAATTGCCCAGGATGCGCTGGTCTCCATGGTCGACGCCGTGGCGGAGGCTCTGGGGATGCTGCTTGCGATGACCGGCGCCTGTGCGCTGCTTTTGCTGATCTCGTCTGTCTGTTCGCTGAAGGCGGTGGGATATTGATCGGAAATCTGAAGACCTATCTTCTGGGGATTGCGGCAGTGGCGATGGCAATCTCTATGGCGGTTTCCCTGCTCAAGGATGGTGCGCTCAAAAAGTCGGTTCGGCTGGCGGGCGGCATGGTGCTGATTTTGGTGGTGCTTGGGCCGCTGGTCCGGATGAATCTGGATGCCTTCGGGCAGTATCTTTCGAAGATCCGGCTGGAGCAGGATGCCCTGATCTCTGGAATTGAAGTTGAGGATAAAGCGTTGATGGCAAGAATCATACAGGATAAAACGGAAGCATATATATTGGACAAAGCCAAAGCGCTGGGCGCGGAGGTGCAGGCTACCGTGACCATGGAGGACGGCGCCGACTATCCCTATCCCGTGGCTGTCACAGTGGAGGGGGCGCTGACGGCTGAGCAGAGGGCGGCGCTTTCGGCGGATCTGGAGCAGTCGCTGGCGATTTCCAGGGAAAGGCAGGAATTTCTTCCATGAGCGTGAAAAAACTGCCGGATTGGCTGAAAAAGGTGGGCGGCCGGCTGAAGCAATACCGGTATGCGGCGCTGATTTTACTGCTTGGGCTCGTCTTGCTGATGATTCCGACCGGAAAGCAGGAGACGCCAGTTCAGGAGACTGCGCCGGTGCAGCAGAACGCGGCGGAGGAGAGCGTGGAAGAACGTCTGGAACGGCTCTTGAGCCAGGTGAAGGGAGCCGGCAGGGTCTCTGTTATGCTGACCGTGCGGCAGGGGGAAGAGACTGTCTATCAGACCGATGAGACCACAGAGCAGCAGCAAAACGGCACAGACACGAGCCGGACCGTCACAATTACCACGGTTCTTGCCTCTGCCGGGTCCTCCGAGGAGCAGCCGCTGCCAGTGACGGTTTTGAGCCCTGTCTATCTGGGGGCCGTCGTGGTGGCTGAAGGGGGTGATCAGGCGTCCGTGCGTCTGGACCTTGTCAACGCTGTTTCAAGCCTGACCGGGCTTGGTGCAGATAAAATCACAGTGATCAAAATGAAAACGGATTGAGGAGGATATTTCTATGAAGGTTTGGAAGCGGAATCTTGTGATTGCGGCGGTCCTGCTGCTGGTCTGTGCGGGTGTCTACCTGAACTGGCTGCGGGGGGAATCGGCCGTGGACCTGACCGACACACTGGATGCGGACGTTGTGATGGGGGAATCCACTATGGTTATGGGCGACGCGGGCGAAGCGGAGACGGCAATGCTGAATGCGTCCATGGAGGACAGCGAGGCGGTTTCCGCGGAGGAATACTTTGCACAGATGCGGCTCTCCCGGCAGGAGGCCAGGGACAGCGCGGTCAATCTTCTTCAGGAGACCATGTCCTATGGGGAAAGCGGTGAGTCCACGGAGGCATCCTGTCAGTTGACCTCGATTGTCTCGGATTCCCTAGCCGAAGCACAGATCGAGAGCCTGGTCATCGCCAAGGGATATTCCGACTGCGTTGCCTATATGTCGGATGGCGTGATCTCCGTCGCTGTCGCGGCGCCGGAAGAGGGCTTGGAGCAGACCGATGTGGCACTGATTTCGGATATCATCACCTCGCAGACCAGCTACAGCCTTGCCGACGTGCGGATCATTGAGGTGAAATAATCTTCAGACGGTTTGTCATTTGGGAGAAAGGGAAACACGCGGAAAAACAGTTGTATTTTTCCTGAATTGTGGTACAATGATTCCATTAAGGAGGGATTCCTAAATGGCAGACAACAAGGAATATCTGATTCAGGGACATGAGGACGGCACCATTCTGATTTCTGACGAGGTGATCTGCACCATCGCCGCAGCCGCAGTGATGGAGGTAGAGGGCGTGATCAGTCTGAATACCAATATCGGTTCCGATCTGGCAGAGATGCTTGGCGTTAAGAACCTCGGCAAGGGCATCAAGCTGACTGTTGAGGAGAGCAACGTTGTGATCGAGTGTTCTGTGGTTCTGGACTATGGCTATGATGTGGTCGAGGTTGCAAAGAGCGTGCAGCAGAACGTCAAGACCGCGGTTGAATCGATGACCGGTTTCCGGGTGCAGCGTGTGGATGTCAGCATCAGCGCCGTCGCGGCGGCAAAAAAGAAATAACCGGAATAACCCCTTTGTGATCAAAGGGGTTATTTTGGAGTACGGATAAAGAGAGGAAACACATATGACGAGGTCAAATGCGCGGGAACTGGCGCTGCACCTGATCCTGGACATGGACTACACCAAGGACCCCTCGGAGGCTGTGGTGGAGACCAGAATGGAGAAGGAATACTATGCTACGCTGCAGGCAGAGAACGAAGTCTATGCAGACCGGCCGAATAAGAAGCAACTGGAGTATATCAGGCAGGTCTCCGCGGGAATCCAGGAAAAAGAGGAGGAGCTGCGGGCGTACATTGCCAAGTATGCCATCCGGTGGAATGTCAACCGTATCTCCAGGCTGGCCAGAGCCATTTTAGAGCTGGCAATGTATGAGATTCTCTATGTGGACGATGTGCCCGCCTCTGTGGCGGTCAACGAGGCGATGGTCCTGACGAAGAAGTACGAATCTGAGGAGACGGCGTCCTTTGTCAACGGGATTCTGGGCGCCTTTGTGCGCGGAGAGAACCGGGCATGATCGTTCTGGGATTTGACACCAGCAACTATACGACCTCTGCAGCCGCTTTCGACGGCGCAGAGGGGACGAATGTCTCCCGGCTTTTGGATGTGAAGCCGGGAGAACTCGGTTTGCGGCAGAGCGAAGCCCTGTTTGCCCATGTGAAGCGGCTGCCGGCGCTTGCGGA
>Ga0129308_1002008_pt1 | contig 18772 bp, 15 predicted proteins | sample L827metagenome_FD_94440 | JGI IMG/M metagenome (GOLD analysis project Ga0129308, IMG submission 94440) | Ring-tailed lemur group fecal microbial communities from Wisconsin, USA - L827 metagenome | ecosystem: Host-associated > Mammals > Digestive system > Large intestine > Fecal | place: USA... | reverse complement strand
CCTGTAGTCCGATAATCGTTATGAGTAGGTACATTGAACTTATCCTCTTTATTGATAGCTAAGCCAATACCATTTAATTTCACTACATAAGCCGTTCTATAAAGTTGTTTCAAGCCTTTGATACGATCTTGATGTTCCTTCTCTACCTTGAAACCAAACTTCTCTACCGCATATACAGAGCTGTTTGCACTTCTCTTAGCAGTATCTACATTAAAGGCAGATACACCAACATTAACTGTCAAAGTTGAGTCTTTAGAAGACTTAGCGATGTATTTATCCGTCGCATACGGATGCCAGTAATTAAATGTATATTTATTAACCTTCAACTCATCGTTCGTTAAGTTCTTATAACCTAACAAAGAATCAGATACAGCCTCGGCCGGAACCTCTACAAAACGTAAGTCACTCTTCGCTGCTACTGTAAATTTAGAAGAAACACCATCTTGTGTTAATTCTACATTGCTTTTTGTATATACATATTCCGTATCAGCATTCTTATACAAACTAAATGTTCCTTTCGCATCATCAAACTCACGGTTAGTAGCTGTTACTGAAGACAGATTATTCTGATCTTTAGCGTTTGTCTTCAAAACAACCCATTGATAGGCTGGCATATGAGCTACATTTTGCTCATCAGCATTCACGGTAGTCCAACGAATCACGCCATTCTCATAGATCGGAGAAGCTAAGTACTCACCCTTCTTGTTCATGATGTAGTAAACACCATCCTTAACAGAGGTCTTTGATTGATCAGCCTCGCAACCACCATAACCTAATTTGATGGTTGTATTCTGTTTGGAATAATCAACGGTCAAGATACGAGTCTCATCCTTGATCAAATCTTGCAAAGACACACGCCAGTTATTTCTTTGGTTGTCTGCCTTTTGATAAATCTCTTTCCAATATTTTACCTTATCATCATCACCTCTCCAAGTGATCTTTTTTACATAGATCTTCAATTCATCTTTGCTAGGAGAATAAACAAATAAGAACTTATGTTGATCTTGTAAATCCCCTAAGCGATCAATAGCCTCTTGTGTTTTGCTAGGACCAGTCCAGCCATAAGCCAAGAACTTAGCACCGGTCTCATTTGTATAAGCTGTATCGACCTTCAAATAAGTGTCCTTATTATCATCGTTCTTACGTGTCACATAAAGCCATTCGCCATTTGTCAAAGTCGCAGTACCGCTAGCATTCACATCGTAATACTTGTTATCTCCTGTAGATTTAGCGATAAATTCCTTCTCGTTGAACGGATTCTTTAAGCTGGTACCCTTAACATCCGGAGAGAAATTCAATTTAACCCCCGCATCAGCATCCTGCAAATCGAAAATCTTATTCAATTGATCCGCATCTAATACGATATCTTCTGCTTGATACAAAGTAAAGCCAGAGAACGTATTCTTCGCTTCAGTTGAAAGGTTTGAAAGATCTGTAACGTCTGTAGCAGCTGCAGGATCTACCTTTACATCATTCAAGGCATATTTAGCGACCTTGATAGTTCCGTTATCGTTCAACAAACCAATAACAGAGTCTGTGCTAAAGTGAGAATACAAAGGAACATTCTTCTCCAACTTATTCAATACAGAAGAAAAGGCCCAACCAGAGATCTCACCACCGATTATAGGCTTCCACCAATAGCCCTTCTTACCATCCGCACTTTTCAGATCATCACCCATAGCGATATCCAACATCATGCCAGTACCCTTGTTCATGAAATCGAATTTTACCGCTTGACCTTGACTATACGGCTGAGTAGTCACACACCATAACGTATTTTTCAAAACGAAATCCTTATCATTGGCACTCATTGCGACCAATGAATATTCGCCATTCACTTCCTTCATCATCAAGATCTGATCATTCGCATCTCTCAATTGATAAAGGCCGCCCTTGGTATCTTTGTCATACGTAGGCAAAGCTTGTGCACTTTTGTTAATGTCAAGAGCCACTCCGTCCTTAACATCAGCAAGATTCTGCGCATTAGCAGATACCGCAGCAACAAGCGCAGCACCTGCCAAAAGAGTAGAAAACTTTTTGTTCATAATAAATAAATTAATATTAATACTAGTGTTTATTAAGATAATCAACCTGTTAGACTAATTGAAAATCGTCGTTTGCTATTAAAAACGACTAGTCTAAACGATCGTCTAAATCTTGCGTTTTTTGAGCGTCGAAACGGGAGGTTCGTTGAAGGAATCGCTTGTTTCGTGAAGGATAACCTATCCTATTGATAAGAAAGAGAATAAGCGATAAAAAAATCGTCTGGAAGGGTTGCAAGTATCGAAGAAACGCGTACCTTTGCAAATGACTAAAAGAATCGATCGTTTAAACTAGTCGTTTCTATACTAGAAAAATATTTACTAATCATGTAAACTTTACTCTTCTATACTAATGTACGCACGTACATTTTATATCTATATCAAAATATAGCACTTTGACATTTTGTATTCTTAACTCCCGGAGAATCGACTTTTTCAAGCTCACTCGATAAATAGTGGGGATAATCTCGCAATGTACTTTTATCTACACTTTAATTTGTTTATCACACGTTACACGTCGGCCAACTTGCTTTATGTCAGTGATATGTTGTGAAGGATGTGAAAGGGAGCGCAGAGATGCCTACGAAGAGTTGTTACCGTTGAGCCTTTCTATTTAATACAAACATTATCGGCAGTAGCTTGCTCTATCTGCCCATGAAATCGTTTCACGGTTGTGATACAATCTTTTCACCTATGTGAAACGATTGTATCACGTAGGTGAAAAGATCTCTTCACAAATGTGAAATGATCAGATCATGTAGTGCCTGGCCATACTATCCCTTGGTGGAATATACATTCAGGAAAATTATCCCCACGATTTATCGGCTGATCCGGTATTTGAAGTAGTTACATTATGCCTCTCAAAAAACACGTACGAGTTTTTCGAAAAACATGTACGTGTTTCCGAAAAAACTCGTACGTGTTTTCTTAAAAGCTAAAACGATGCCTATCCTATTAAAAAAGTAGTATCTTTACAACCGGAAGACAGGGTGCCCCGTCTTATTATACTATTATTCATTATTAATCACTGAAACCTATAAACACTATGGGAAAATTTATCAATCCCTTCACCGATTTCGGCTTCAAGCACATATTCGGTAGGGAAATGGACAAGGACATACTAATCGAGTTCCTGAACGACCTCCTCGAAGGGGAGCATACGATCATGGACTTGAGAATCATGAACAATGAGCGATTGCCCGAGACAGAGCAAGGAAGGAAAGTCATCTTTGACATTCATTGCGAGACCGACAAGGGCGAACGGATCATAATCGAGATGCAGAACAGGGAACAGCCCCACTTCAAGGACAGGGCCTTGTATTACCTCTCGCACTCGGTGGTGGAACAGGGGATAAAGGGAACATGGGACTATGAGCTGGCGGCCGTGTACGGTGTTTTTTTCTTGAACTTCACGCTAGACGAGGAGAACAGGCCAAACAATAACAGGAACGAAGGAAAGTTCCGAAGGGACATCGTGCTGGCGGACCGAGAGAACGGACAGGTATTCAACCCCAAGTTCCGCCAGATCTATATTGAGCTTCCCCGATTCAACAAAGAGGAGGAAGAATGCGAGACCGATTTTGAACGTTGGATTTATGTACTAAAGCATATGGACACATTAGACAGAATGCCATTCAAGGCACGCAAGGCCATATTCGAGCGGTTGGAACGCATCGGATCCATGGCGAACCTCACCCCCAAACAACGGGCGCAGTACGAGGCGGAGTGGAAGATGTATAATGATTATTACAACACCTTGGACTTCGCCGTCGAGAAAGGCATGAAAAAAGGGATGGAAAAAGGATTGCAGGAAGGTTTGCAAGAAGGTTTGCAAAAAGGAAAAGCAGAAGGAAAAGCAGAAGGACGACAGGAAGAGAAACACTCCATAGCACTTAATCTTAAGAAATTAGGAGTTAGTATAGAGCAAATCGCCTTTGCCACCGGCCTCTCCATAGAAGAAATAGAGAAACTATAATAATCTGAGACCTTTCGCTTGATCAACAACTGATTAGGCGAAAGGACAACTCCCATCCCTCACACCCCAACCATTGTTCGCAAATTATTGTTACCTTTGTACGACAACTATAAGGATAAAACGATATGACAAACGAGAGACCGTTGATTCTGATCACGAATGATGATGGCGTATGGGCCAAAGGTATTAACGAATTGATTGAGTGCTTGAAAGATCTAGGCGATTTGGTGGTATTCGCTCCCGATGGACCTCGTTCCGGGATGGGTAGCGCCATTACATCTTTAGTTCCTATCAAGTATACCTTGTTGAAAAAGGAGGAAGGACTTACCATCTATAGTTGCACCGGGACACCGGTTGATTGCGTTAAATTAGCGATTAATGAGGTTTTGGAGCGCAAGCCCGATCTGTTAGTCTCCGGTATCAACCACGGGGGGAATATGGCTATCTGCGTAAATTATTCCGGAACGATGGGTGCCGCCGCCGAGGGCTGTATTTTCAACGTCCCTTCCATGGGTGTATCCTTACTGGACCATGCGACCGATGCCGACTTCTCCGAATGCTGCCGTCTTGGACGTATGCTGGCACGCCGGGTATTAAAAGAAGGCTTACCGCACGGAACCTACTTAAACCTCAACGTGCCGAAGCTACCGCAAGTGAAAGGGTTGAAAGTTTGTCGCCAAGCTGACGGCCGTTGGGTACGTGAATTCAAGCGTTCCGAGAACGCCAGCGGAGAGCCCGTATTCTGGTTGACAGGAGCTTTCGAAAGCGCCAAACCCATCCACCCGGACAATGATATGCTTGCGCTGGACAGCGGATACGCCTCCCTAGTCCCCTGCAAGATCGACGTTACGGACTACGACTTCATGGCCACCCTAAACAACTGGATCCTTTAATTTTCAATTCTCAATTTTCAATTCATGAAGTATTACCTGATAGCCGGAGAAGCCTCCGGAGACCTGCACGCCTCGAATTTGATGGCAGCCTTGAAAGAGAATGACCCGAAGGCCGAGTTCCGCTTTCTGGGCGGCGATCTGATGAGAGCCGTCGGAGGAACTCTTGTCAAACATTACCGGGAGATGGCGTTCATGGGCTTTATCCCGGTATTGCTGAACTTGCGCACCATCTTAAATAACATGAGGACGTGCCAAGAGGATATCCGCCGCTATCAGCCAGATGTCGTCATTTTAATTGACTATCCGGGATTCAACCTGAAGATCGCCAAATACGTGAAAACCCAGTTGGGACTCCCGGTATATTACTACATATCCCCCAAGATATGGGCCTGGAAGCAATACCGCATCAAGGACTTCCGGCGTTATGTAGATCGTATGTTCTGCATCCTGCCGTTCGAGACCGAGTTTTTCCGGAAGCTTAATTATTCGGTAGATTACGTAGGAAGCCCTTCCGTAGACTCCGTCGCCTATTACAAGGAGCATCAAGCGATTCCCAAAGATACATTTATCAAAGAGGAAGGATTGGCCGACAAGCCTATCCTCGCCTTGCTATCCGGTAGCCGCAAACAAGAGATCAAGGATAATTTACCGACCATGCTGAAAGTAGTCTCCGCATATCCCGACTACCAGCCGGTAATAGCCGGAGCGCCGGGCATCGATCCCGCCTACTATCAAGAATACATAGGCTCTCATCCCGCCAAGATCGTATTCGGTAAAACCTATCCCTTGTTACAACATAGCGCCGCCGCCTTGGTAACCTCCGGCACGGCAACCTTGGAAACCGCCCTGTTCCGGGTTCCGCAAGTCGTTTGCTACTATGTCGTAGCCGGACAGTTGGCCAGCTTTATTTTCAAACATTTCTTCCATACGAAATACATATCCCTCGTGAACCTGATCGGGGGACGGGAGATCGTACAAGAACTATTTGGAGCCCGCTTCTCCGAATCGCAAATACAAGACGAGCTAGGACGTATCCTACAAGATCCAGCCTATCGAAAACGAATGCTAGACGGATACGACGAGATTATCCATACGCTAGGAATGCCCGGGGCTTCAAAGCGTACGGCACGGCTAATCGTTGAATCCCTTGGTTCTTAACATCTTTTATTAACGTCTTTTGCAGCATTTCACCCCAAACTTACATCTTTCCTCATAAAACGATGAAATGTGAACTTTTTAAGAAACAAAAGGAATGAAGACGTTGAGAGCTTTTTTATTGGTTATCGGGATCGCTTTAGTATCCCTTACCCTACCCTCTTGCTTAGATGACGATGACTCGTATTCTTTAGGTGATATCTGGATAGCGGTCGCTACCGTAGTACCGGAAGGCAATAACGTATATTACTTACGGCTGGACGACGGAGATAAGCTATGGCCCGCCGCCACGAACTATCCGGACTATCAGCCGAAGCCTAACCAACGTGCCTTGGTTAACTTCACGATCTTGGCGGATTCCACCCAAAGTAATCTAGGAGGTTTCTCCCATTATGTCAAGGTTAACGCGATCCATAACATCCTTACGAAATCCATCGCTAAGAACGAGGGAGCGGCTAATGATTCTATCTATGGTACGGACCCGGTAAGTATTTATGAAAATAATATGTGGATCGGAGACGGATATTTGAATATCTATTTTGAGACACTCTGGGGAGGCAAGACCGCCCACTTTATCAACCTGATCCAACCGGATGCCGAGAATGATCCTTATACGCTGGAGTTTAGGCATAACGCTTACGATGATCCCCAATATACGATCGGGGCCGGACGTGTGGCGTTCAACTTGTCTTCCTTGCCGGATACCAAAGGAGAGACGGTCGATCTTGTCGTAAACTATTGGACTTCCGACGGGAAACAGGCTTATAAATTGAAATATAATTCGGATAAGACAAAAATGGAAGGTACTTCGCAAGGCTATACGAACGATAGTATCTCCAATATAACAGACATGAAATAAACCTTCCCACATAACTTTTATTTTTATCATTTAGTTCAGGAGGAGAGGCGTCGAGATGATGCCTTTCTTTTTTTGTATTTTTACGCTACAAGATGCAACGGTCAAGGCATCACACTCGTTTATATAAACAAATGGACAAAGTAACCGAACATCTGATCGAGGGTTGCCGCCGGGGAGACCGAAGCTCGCAACTGAAGTTGTACAAACAATACGCACAGCGATTGTATATAGCCTGCTTGCGTATCGTAGGCAACTCATCCGAGGCGGAAGAAGCCATGCAGGACTCGTTCCTCAAGATCTTCACACGCTTGGACCAATATCATGACGGGCAATGCTTTGAGGCATGGATGCATCGTATCGCCATCCATACGGCCATCGATTATGTACGTCGCCAAGCACCGGACCAAGAGGAGCTTTCCGACAATCTGGCCGAACCGGATGAGGAAGGGCCGGACGAGGAAGATATCCAATACTCCGTGGCACAGATAAAGGAAGCCACCACGAAGTTGCCGGCAGGCTATCGCATAATCCTCTCGCTTTACCTCTTTGAGGGATATGATATGGAAGAGATCGCCTCTATCCTGAAAATTCAACCGCCAAGCGTCCGTAGCCAGTACCTACGCGCTAAGCGGAAATTGTTAGACATTATAGCAGCCAATTAAACATGGATAAACTAAAGAATTTCATAGACGCAAACCGTGACGCATTCGAGGAAGATGAGATGCTTCCCGAAGGTCACTTCGAACGTTTCGAGCAAAAACTGCCGAAACCACGGAAGAACCGTGCGGCCTTATACAGCCTATCGGCCTTTGCCATAGCAGCCTCTATCGCTTTGTTGCTCTTATTCCGCTTGCCGGGAGGGACCGGTCTGCCGGAACCCGCACAAAAGACCACGGCCCAGACCTGCGAGACCCAAGAGGAGATCGAGGAACTACGCCTATATTACAATATGCAAATGAACGACGTATTAGCGCAAATGAAGAAGTTGTATAAACAGGACCGGACACCGGGAGCGGAGGAGTTATTGCAAGAGAGCAAACGTATCCTCACGGATAATTATATGTTCGAGGAAACGATACTCCCTACCTTGCCTTGTTCCAACGACGGTCTTTTCGCCATGACCCAACATTACAGCAATAGCTTGGAGGGCCTCACGCTGATGCTTAAGCAAATGGAACAAGTCACGGATAACCAGAAATAGTAATAACAATTAATACATATCAATCATGAACACGACACACGTAAAATTGAGTCCCGCCGTATTGCTGACTTTCGTATTGCTGCTATGCAATCTATCGGCAATAGCTAGACCACAAGAGAAGATCAAGAAAAAAGAGATATCCCAATCCTACAGCGTGAGTTCCAACGATCGCCTCCAAGTTGAGAATCGCTACGGCAACATCACCATTACCCATTGGAATAAGAACGAGGTAGCTATACGGGTTGAGATAGAATGTAAGGCTCGCGGCGAGGAACGTGCTCAAGAGAACTTGGACCGTATCCAAATCGAGACAAAAAAAATAGGTGGTATCGTCTCTGCAATCACTACAATAAAGAAGGAGATGAATGGCAATTCTAATAACGAGTCCATGACTATCAATTATTATATCCAGATGCCCCCTAAGCTCGCCGCAGACTTGAACCAGAAATATGGAAATATCAACTTGCCAAGCGATAATAACGGCAACATGGATATCCATGTAAAATACGGCAACCTGAATGCGGGTAATTTCACAGCCAACGCAATGATAGAGGCCAAATATGGTAACATCGAGGTAAGAAATCTGCAGGACGCCCAACTGGATCTGGGCTACGTAGGAACCGCCAAGATTCGCAACGCTAAAGATTTAACGATAGACAGCAAATATTCCAATCTGGATATACAGGATATACAATCTTTACGCATGGAGATTAAATATGGTAATCTCACCATTGAAAGCGTAAGCAGACTAGACATGGAGATTAAGTACAGCGACGCTAAAATCGGGACCCTTAAGGATGCATTGAATGTAAGTAGCCTTAGCTATAGTAACTTAAAGATACGGAACTTGTCTCCCTCTTTCTCGAAGGTGAACGTAGAATCCCATTATGGGAATTTAGAAGTAGCGCTTCCCGCAAAAACTTCTTTCCGGATAGTAGCGGAGAACATGAAGTATTCAAGCTGCGACGTGAACGGTTTCAATATCACCCGCAAGCATTTTGACGATGAGGATCGTGACAAGAATTACACCTATGAGATTAATGGTGGAAAGCAACCGACGATTCACTTCGAAGGAAATCGTTACGGAAATCTAAAAGTCAAAGCCAATTAATCAGTTGTAGAGACGGGGCGTGCCCCGTCTCTACAACCGGATATTTTTATTTTGAGGTGTTTTGCCGACGTATCTCTTCTCTCTTCAGCCAGTTATCGAGTTGTGTAAACAGGAAGAAACAAGAGATCCCGGAAGCAATCGTTAAAACAATCGGGAAATAGGCTCGCAAAGAACCTAAAACAGTTTCCGCCCCGCCCGGAGAAAGCTTAACTAAATACAAGATTCCTACTAACACAAGCATATAAGCGACAAACATGCTAAAAATGCCTACAGGCGTAAACCTCTTCTTGATATAATACTTATATACCCGCTTCTTCTCTTGTATAATCAATGCCATAATACGGGAGTTTAATGAGGCCGAAGGCTGTTCCGCCGTTCCTCGCATCAACTTACGTGTCAAATGATCAATATCTTTCTCATTCATATTCATAACAAATCTGCTGTCTCTAATTTCATTTTATCCTGCAACACTTCATAAAACCGTTTCCGCCCACGGAATAGTTTTACTTTCACATTAGAAGCGCTCAATTCAGTGATCTGACAGATCTCTTCCACCGAGCATTCCTCCAAATAATAAAGAGTAAGCAACAAGGCCTCATCAGCCGGAAGCTTTTTCAGCGTACGTGCGATCATCTCTTTCCGGTCCTCACGCTCTAATAAAGCCGTAGCCGATTCAACTTCGTCATTCGAAAGGTCTACAGGGCCCGCCTCCTCATAACTCACGAACATACGCTGTTGTCTCAAGGCCGTCAACGCCGTACGATACACGATCCTATAAAACCATGTTGAGAACTTACTATCGAAATGAAAATCGGAAAGAGCACGATACATCTTCACGAACGCATCCTGTACAGCCTCTTCTGCCTCCTCGTGATTTTCCAAGATACGAAGAGCGATGGTATAAGCCATCTTCTCATACTTCGCGACAAGGTAGGAGAAACTTTGCGTGTCTCCTGCCAAAATACGTTCTATCCACTTTCGCTCATCCATCCGGTACCGTTTATTCTTCCAGACGCATTTTTTTCTCGTCCTCCAATCTCTCCTTCTCCATTAAAGAACGGGAAAGGAAGAAATAAATTATAAAAGCAGCTCCACCGAACATAATCGTAATAGCCGGAACTAACAAAAAGAACCAATCGCTATCGTATGTGAAAGCAGAGTCAATCATCATCCCGACAATCACACCCAATGACAAACCGATCATAAAAATACCGTTACGCAGGGTATTATAACGATTAGGCCTTCTCTCGGGGCGCATGGCCTCTTCCAACACAATTCCTTTCTCGATCATCGCCATCTTTTCCTCATGCTTACTTTTAATGGTCATGTAACTAGCGATAATACCTAACAATACCGGCATACCTACCGCACAAATAACACCTAAAATAGGAATCCACAACTCGTTCATATCTTTTATTCTTTAAAGGTTTAATAAATCATTCGCTTTTATCAATAAGACATGGCCAATCACAAATCGGTTACAAAAAAGAGAAGAAATTTTATACATGCACAAATAAAAGAAGCGAACTCCATCCATTTATGAAGTTCGCTTCGTGGGAAAGTTATTTATCGTCTTTTTAGATACTTACGCAAGTTCACCTCTTACGATCTCTTCTTTATCCTTATCCCAGTACATCGTACGTCCTTCCAGATAAGCGCGAGTACCCATATGAGCGGTCATAGCCTCTTGGAAAGCGGCGTCGATATTACAGCTAGGAGTCTTGCCTTGACGGATACATTCTAGCCACTCACGGATATGCAAGTGAGTCGTATCATAACGTTTACCATTTACATACGTATACAGCAAACCACGTTTAGCGAAATACAACTCCGTAGGAGATGTAACGGAATCCGAGCTATTTTGTCCCGGTACATAGGTATAAAACGGGGTATCTGTAGGAATAATGCCTTCCTTGATCTTGTCCGCATAACGAGTGGAATCTTGGTCAACCGTAATAGCCAAGATATTGGAAACCTCCATAGAAGCATCATGTCCCATGAACACCTTGCCACGGTTACGGCTACTTGCCAATGTAGCGCTATACAACATCGTCAAGTCACGATCCGGCCACTCGAAAGTAGTCTGCAATACATCAGGTACCGTACGTCCGTCCTTGAAGAAATAAACACCGCCGGATGAAGTAGCGGAATGAGGTATACCTACATGCATGATCTGGTTGACAGCGTCATACTCATGTGTCAACAAGTCTCCGGAAAGGCCTGTACTATAATCCCACCAGCAACGCCAGCGGAAGAAACGTTCCAGACTGAACTTGCTACGCTCGTCCGGACCGATATATCTTTCAAGCTTGTTGGATGTCATATAATCCATATATTCCTTAATACGCTCAGGATCACCCTCGAACTGCTTCCAATCGATCGTATTCGGATTAGAGCCTTCGATAATATCATATACCCAAGCACCATTTGGAGAGTTACGGTTCGTACAAACCTCGATCAAGTTAACAGGGCCTAATAGTCCGTTACCGATAATCTCCTCGGCCTTCTGATAACAGTCGGTCTGACGTCCTTGGTGACCTAACTGGAATACAACGCCGGTCTCCTTGATCACTTGGCGAACCATATACGTCTCAGGAACCGTCCATGATAACGGTTTCTCGCAATATACATGCTTTCCGGCACGTGCCGCAGCCATAGCGATCGTGCTATGCCAGTGGTCCGGACCAGCGATAATAACGGCATCCACATCCGGAGCCGTTACCAGCTCTTGATAAGTCCGGTAACGTTTCGGAGCAGGCCCGAACTTACCGCCGCTACCCTCACGATGGATATTGGAACCAGTCAATACAGCGGCCTCACCATATACATCAAATATATCACAAACCGCAGTTATCTCAATATTCAGATCATCTTGCTCCATATATTGCTGATAACGCGTATCCTTCTTATTCAGCTTATTAGCCTCTTTCATCTTATCGATCCAAGAAGGCTCAGCGAAACCTGCGGCACGCATCAATTGCTTTCCACGAATACCGAAGCCGACCAAACCGATACGGATCTTCTTGCCATCGCCTTGCGGCTCCAAATAGGAGGCCTGTCTGTTACTTACCTGAAATACATCTGATATGTTACGGCCTCTTAAAGCGTCTTTCCTTTTTTGGTAAACGCCATATGCCAAAGCACCTAAGATAGGCACTGTAGCCAATGTCTTCAATGTGTCCCGACGTCCTTTATCGGGCATTTGCTCCTGAGAAGGAGTATTCTTTGCATCTTCTGTTGCCATGGGTATCAAATAAATTTAAGTTTATGCAATATCGGACACACACGTCCTAACACACGATCGAATCCTATGATTTGTGATGTAGGGAATACGCACATCAAACCTAAAGCGGCGAACTCCACAAGGTTCTTGTCAATCCATAAATAAGAGCCTTCAAACGGCATCATATAGCTTGCTCCCACGAAAGAGGGATGGGATAACGTGTACATAGCGAGAAGAATCATACCTCCAACAGAAGATAAACGATACAAACAGCCTAAAGTCAAGCCTAGGCCGATCAATAACAGAGCCCACTCATTCAAGAAGTTGATGGTCGTCATCAAACTGTCGTCTTGAGTCAATTTGATAAAAAATGAAGCAGCGGGACCCTTTGAATCGAGTAGATAGGGTAGAGATGTCCATTTTGGGTTCATGATTTTTACTAGGCCTTCATACATAAAGTGCCAACCTATAAAAAGACGCAGCATCATCAGCCAAGTCATCTGCGCTTTCGTGTAACCTTGTTCTATTTTCATTTCTTGGTCCTAAAAAATTGGTTTAGAAAAAGTCGATTATTAAAAACACAACACCCGAAGCTAAAATCATAGATTTGGGCCTCGGGCGTTATTTATGCTAAAATGTGCTTGATACGATTAATCCAAAACTTTAACAGTAATGTTACGGAACCAAACATCATCCCCGTGGTCTTGAAATCCGATGAAACCTTCTTTGTTAGCGCCACCGCAATTCAACAACAACTCATAAGCCAACGGCCATTTGTCTTTGCTAAATTTGCTGTTATCCAACATTTCTTTCCATTGCGGAGTCCACAAGTGATACTCAACAACAGGTTCATCGCTATTCAAATAGTGAACAACTGTACCCTTATAGCACATGATCTTACCCTTGTTCCACTCACCGAACGGTTTAGCGTTCTGCGGTTTAGCCGGGATCATGTCATACAATGATGAAGATTTACGGTTGCCATCCTTACCTAACTTAGCATCGGGGTGGTTCTCGTTATCCAATACTTGGTACTCAGGAGCAGAGATGTAAGAAGGTTGTCCCTCTACCTCTTGAATCATGATGAATACACCAGAGTTAGATCCTTTACCTACTTTCCATTCGAACTCAAGCTCGAAGTTTCCCAACTTATGAGCGAAGATCAAGTCCCCACCGTTGGAAGCACCAGCCTCACCAGCACCAGAGCCATTGATTTTGATCGCTCCGTCCTCGATTGTCCAAGCACCCGGAACGTCAGCACGGTCATAACCTCTCCAGCCATTGAATGTCTTACCATCGAAGATCACATATCTACCCTCTTTATCTTTCGGGAAAGTCGTGATATCTACAGTAGGAAGATCTGTCATGAGCTTGTACTCAGGAGCTGCGGCTTCTGTTGTAGTCTCAGCAGCTGCAGGAGCTTCTTCTGTTTTCTTTCCACCACCACAAGATGTGAAATAACACATCATGATAGCAGCACTTGCTAATAATACTGACTTTTTCATTTTATTTATTGAGTTAAAACTATTATCTCGGCATATCTACCAGCTTCCAACCGTCACGATAATTGTGCTTGATCAAACCTGCGGCAAATTCTTGAGCGTTGATAGGATCCGTCCATACAGTCTTGAATTTCGGATCGCCATCGATAACCTCAAAGGTATCTTTCTGAATAATCTTGATCGTCTCGCTCGGATCGATATTCGTAAATTTCATGTTAGGACCATCCCAATCCAACACCTTGTTCAAACGTTGCAGACGAACAGCCAACACACCCATTACAACCATTTCATTGAACGGACCAGCCTCCAAGAAGTTTGATTTCGTCTGAACACGGCTACCAGCGCTTTCCTTACAAGCACGGATCCAGTCTTGCTCGTGAGCATCACCCTTCTTCACGTCTTTCACACGACGTTCTGTCTTAGCTACATTAGGCACACGACCAGACAACAACCATGGCTCCAAACCATAGCAACCACAGATCAGAGTGTCTTTCGTTCCGTGGAAGATACACAATCCACCACCAGGTCCCATCAATTCCTTACCTTGAGGGAATCCTTCTGGGCGATCCGGCATCATACCGCCATCGTACCAATGAACCTCAACTTCCGGCATAGCTACCTTCGGCATATTATCACGAGCCGGGAAGATCAATTTAACATGTTGCGCGTTAGGAGCACAATCTTGTAATAATAATGTAGAAGAACCTTGAACCTTTGTCGGATAGCCTAAATGTAAGCTCTTGAATACCGGATGCATGATGTGGCAAGCCATATCACCCAACGCACCTGTACCATAATCCCACCATCCGCGCCAGTTCCAAGGATGATATGTCTTATTGAACGGTCTCAATTTAGCAGGGCCTGTAAACAAATCCCAGTTCAAAGTAGAAGGAATCTTATCAGCTTTCTCAGGAGCATTCAAACCTTGCGGCCAAATAGGACGGTTTGTTGCGCACTCTACCTTAGTAACCTCACCGATCTCACCATTAGCGATCCACTCACAGATTAAGTTCACACCTTCGCCAGAAGAACCTTGGTTACCCATCTGAGTAGCTACGTCATACTTCTTAGCTAAGTTCGTAAGCAAACGGGACTCATAAACAGAGTGAGTCAACGGTTTCTGAGTGTATACGTGTTTGCCAAGCGTCATAGCGTCAGCCGTGATCATGGCATGAGTATGGTCAGCGGTAGCTACCAACACAGCGTCAATAGATTTACCCATCTCATCATACATCTTACGATAGTCCCAGTATTTTTTAGCTTGAGGATGACGGTCGAATACAGGTTTTGAGTACTTCCAGTCGATGTCACAAAGAGCTACGATATTCTCGGTAGTCTCCATGTTCTTTAAGTTAGCGTTACCCATACCTCCGATACCTACACCGGCAATATTCAATTTATCAGTTGGAGCGATATGACCATGGGTTTTACCTAGGACCGCACTCGGAACAATAGTCAAAGCTGCTGCGGCAGCCGTACCTTTTTGAAGAAAAGATCTTCTAGAAATGTTTGACATAGTAATAATTTTTTATAGATTAGCACTTAACAATGATATTTCATGTGTCTTTACACCTTTACAGGCAACAAATTGTCGCAAATATAGCCAATGCTGTATTATTGACAAGATCAAAAGACCGCTTTCTTATTTAAAATAGTTTTTTTTAACAGACGGGATAGATCTTATTTATAATTTCATAAATATTATCTATATGGTTGGGGGTATTTTATTAACGCGGTTTGGATATATTTGTAAAAACATGAAAACATATTCATATTAACAACTGTTATCTTAAATGAGAACAACTATATGAAAAAAGAATCTGCATTCATACGAATATATCGCTTTTATCTGGAAGGATTCCGGGAGATGAAGCTGGGCAAGACTCTTTGGCTAATAATTCTAGTCAAATTGTTTATCATGTTTTTTATCTTGAGATTATTCTTCTTTCCTAATTATCTCGGGCAATTCGATAGCGATAGTGAGAAGGAGAAGCACGTATCGAACGAACTCATACAACGGGCAATAAATCCTTAAAACATTAATAAATATGATTGAAAACATTGACACTTCATTGATCGATTGGTCGAGGGCCCAATTTGCCCTTACGGCCATGTATCATTGGCTCTTCGTGCCACTAACACTAGGACTTGGCGTTATCCAAGCTATTATGGAGACGATTTACTATCGGACAGGTAATGAGGCATGGAAAAAGACTGCCCAATTTTGGATGAAATTATTCGGTATCAATTTCGCTATCGGTGTCGCTACGGGATTGATTCTCGAGTTCGAGTTCGGAACCAACTGGTCTAACTATAGTTGGTTTGTCGGGGATATCTTCGGGGCACCTTTGGCTATCGAGGGTATTCTCGCCTTCTTTATGGAAGCCACCTTTATCGCTGTCATGTTTTTTGGTTGGGACAAGGTTAGCAAACGCTTCCATCTCGCCTCCACTTGGCTGACGATTATCGGCGCTACTCTTTCCGCTCTCTGGATATTGATCGCTAACGCATGGATGCAATATCCGGTCGGTATGCATTTCAATCCGGATACGGTCCGTAACGAGATGTTCGATTTCTGGGCCGTAGCCTTATCGCCTGTCGCCATTAATAAGTTTTTCCATACGGTATTGTCCGGTTGGATCGTAGGTGCCTTGTTCGTACTTGGAATCAGCTGCTGGTATTTATTAAAGAACCGGAATACTGCGTTCGCATTATCAAGTATCAAGGTCAGCGCTATATTCGGGCTGGTAGCCTCCATCCTTATCCTCTGGACGGGTGATGGATCCGCTTACCAAGTCGCTCAAAAGCAACCGATGAAACTAGCAGCCATGGAAGGTCTTTATCAAGGAGGCAACGGGGTAGGACTCGTAGGTATTGGTATCTTAAATCCGGCGAAGACGAGTTATCTGGACAACCAGAACGCATTTATTTTTGACATTAAGTTCCCCAAACTCCTCTCCTTCCTAGCAGAACGTGACATGGACGCATACGTTCCGGGTATCGTAAACTTGATAGAGGGAGGCTATACGACCAATAAGGGAACGGTAGCGCTCTCAGCCAAAGAAAAAATTGAGAAAGGTAAAGCCGCTATCAAAGCGTTAGCTGATTATCGCAAAGCGATCAAAGATAAAGATACCGCAGCAGCCGAGCAATACAGGGTAACCTTGGAAGAGAATTTCCCCTATTTCGGATATGGTTATATTAAGGATCCGGCAGAGTTAATCCCGCATGTAGGATTGACATTCTATTCTTTCCGTGTGATGGTGATCCTTGGTTGTTTCTTCATCTTACTATTCATTATTACGTTGATATGGGATAAAAAAGGGAAAATCGCTAATACACGTTGGTTGCAATACGTGGGCCTATGGTCTATACCTTTAGGATATATAGCGGGACAAGCCGGTTGGATCGTAGCGGAGGTAGGACGTCAGCCTTGGGCTATACAGGATATCTTGCCGACCAGCGCTTCGATATCCAAGTTAAACCCGTCCTCGGTACAGACCACTTTCTACCTGTTCCTTATCTTATTTACGATCCTGCTGATCGCAGAGATTGGAATCATGGTTAAGGCCATCAAGAAAGGGCCGGAAGCTGCCGCCCACTAATTTTCAATTTTCAAATATCAATTCTTAATTAGAAAGTCCTATGGATAGTACATATATATTGTTACAACATTACTGGTGGTTTCTGGTATCTCTACTGGGAGCGCTATTAGTATTCCTTCTTTTTGTACAAGGAGGCCAATCTCTACTCTTCACTATCGGCAAGACGGAGATACAGCAAAAAATGTTATTGAACTCGACCGGGCGTAAGTGGGAGTTTACTTTCACTACGTTGGTCACTTTCGGAGGTGCTTTCTTCGCCTCTTTCCCTTTATTTTATTCCACAAGCTTCGGCGGAGCCTATTGGGTATGGATGCTGATCTTGCTTTGCTTCGTGATACAAGCTGTATCTTACGAGTATCAAGCGAAAAAAGGCAACTTACTCGGAAAAAAGACGTATCAAGTATTTCTTATGATCAATGGTATAGCAGGTCCGATCTTACTCGGAACCGCTGTAGCGACCTTCTTTAACGGCGCTGAATTTATTGTTAACAAAGAACAGTTGACTGATGTAGCCATGCCCGTCATTTCCACGTGGGCCAATCCTTGGCATGGACTAGAGGCGGCTTTGGTATTTTGGAATTTATGCCTAGGACTGGCAGTTTTCTTCTTGGCACGAGCTCTGGCCCTACTCTATTTTATCAACAATATCGATGATCCGGAGATTGTCGCTAAAAGCCGGAAACAATTGATACCGGAGACAATCTTGTTCCTCGTCTTTTTCTTGACATTCTTGATCCGTTTATTGTTGGTGGACGGTTTTGCCGTAAATCCGGATACCGGAGAAGTATTTATGCAACCGTATAAGTATTTTATGAACCTGATCGAGATGCCAATCGTGTTAGCTGTATTATTAATTGGCGTGGTTGGCGTGCTATTCGGCATAGGGAAAACGATATTCTCGAAGATTTGGAGAAAAGGCATCTGGTTCGCGGGAGCAGGGACTGTCCTGACCGTATTAGCCTTATTACTTTGCGCAGGATGGAACAATACGGCTTACTACCCATCTTTGGCGGATCTACAAAGTTCATTGACAATCCAGAATAGTTGCTCAAGCCCATTCACGCTGAAAGTAATGAGCTATGTATCTATTCTCGTCCCATTCGTATTAGCCTACATTTTCTATGCTTGGAGAGCACTTGATCTACATAAGATCAATAGTAAGGAAATGCAGGGTAACGGACATACATATTAAGATTTATGATTTAT
>Ga0129308_1002007_pt1 | contig 18782 bp, 19 predicted proteins | sample L827metagenome_FD_94440 | JGI IMG/M metagenome (GOLD analysis project Ga0129308, IMG submission 94440) | Ring-tailed lemur group fecal microbial communities from Wisconsin, USA - L827 metagenome | ecosystem: Host-associated > Mammals > Digestive system > Large intestine > Fecal | place: USA... | reverse complement strand
GCCTTTGTCCATGCCTGCCTTGTAGCCTGCTATGGTCATCAGCTCGCTTCCTCCCGTAAGCTCAACAACACATTCGTCACTGCTGTCAATTATGGAGGCTACGGTGTTGTACATCTCATCTATTTTAAGAATATTTACGGGATATTTTTCAATAACGAAATTGTCCAAATGCCTTTTAAAGCATTTTTCAAGGCTTACAAAGCGGTTCATGTCCTTAAGCTCTCTGTCGTAAACAAAAACCACTCTGTCGGGCTTCATGGATATTACGCCAAGAGTATTTTTAATTACATCTTTGTCATAAAACTGGATTTGTGTAAGCATACAACTTCACATCCTCTGTCAAAATAATCACTCAACAACGGTTTCTTCCTCAAACTTTACCTCGCTGCCCTTTTCAACCTCTTCTTTTCTTTTGCCGAAAACTGCGCCGAAATTAAGCTTGTTCACAACGCCGGGAGCCATGTCTATAAGCTTGCTTACGGCGTCCTGATTTTTAATGTTTATAAGCTGAACATTGCCATCAACTATGGCAATAACCGCACTTGGAGTAATTTTTGCTCCCAGTCCGCCGCCTGTGCCCTTGTCCTTATTTTCGCTTCCGCCTGCGCCCATGCCAAAGCTTACCTCAATAAGCGGCAGAAGCACCACATTGCCCACCGTAATAGCGTCGCCCACAACAGTTTTTGTTGAAACAAAATCTCCTAAGCTTGAACATAAACTTTCAATATTACTTTTTACGCTGTCACTCATTTTTTTACACCTCTGCCTTTCAAAAATAAAATTATAATTTTTCTTACCGGCTTTGCCAAAGCAAAGCACAATGCCGAATAAACCAAATATCCTATGGTTATTTTTCCTGTCAGCTTTCCTTCGCCTTCAAATCCGGCTTTTTCAAAATCTCCTTTTATGCTTACATCCTTAAACACAGTTCCCTTTATAACGCCTGACGCCGCCAGAATATATCCCGTCGTCGCCGGGTCGCCTGCCCCAACCTTTGCGTTAACATAAAGATTTTTAGGCAGAACGCCTTTAAGCACCCTTTTTATAAGCCTTACGGCGCAGCCCAAAAGGGCTTTCTTTTCGCTGAGGGGCATTTTTATAAAATAATCCTTGTCAAGGGTCTTGCCTTTGCTTTCCTTTTCTTCCTCTTTTGGCTTTTCTTCCCTGCTTTCAGGTGTTGCTTCAGTTTCCTTTATTTTTACACGCCTTACAACTGCTTTTGTGCAGCTTTTTTTGTATTCCTCAAACTCAAGACGCTTTTTTTCATCTTCGTCGGTTTGGCTTTCCTTTTCTTCGTAAATTTCCTCTGTTTTTATGGGCTCAGCTTTTGCTTCCGGCTGTGTTTCCTCAAAAACAAGTTCCTTTGCCTTAGGCGGCTCGGCATCTGCTTTTTCTTCCGTCTCTTCTTCCTTTTCCTCTTTTTCACTGCTTGCCAGCACCCTGCCGAAAACCTTAACCTTATAGCTTAACGCCTTGTTTTCAAACTCAGCCGTTATATTAAGCAGTTTAAACAGCCACGCGGCATTTATTCGCGCCCTTATGCTTTCATATTTTTCCGCCTGTGCGCTGTATTTTATGGGAACGGCAAGCACCAAAATTAAGGCAAGCACAATAAGCGCCAGCGCCAGCAGAATAATTATTCCGATTATTTTAAGCACCATTAAAGCCGCACCCATTTAATCACCCTGTGTTTTTCTTTCTTTTAAAACAATAACAGCCGAAACCGCAAACAGCACCAAAACCGCCGCCGCAAACAGCACACCTATCCTTATGGTAAGCGTTATGAAAAACGGCTCGGGCACCATATTTACCAGCTTGCTTACGGAAGTGTCAAGCAGCCACATATCGTTGGTAAAAAGCACCTCATGGAAAAGATAAAACGCCGCCGTAAAGTCACGGCTTATGGCAAAGGCAGTAACGCCGCCAAGCACTGCCGCCGCCGCTGTAACAATAATATACGCCTTTGACAAAAGCAGCTTCATATCCGCCTTAAGCGCCTTTAAAGCAAGCAGACAAATAATTGCCAGCGCAATGCACGCCCGTCTTATATTAATTCCTGCCACAAACAGATTTCTTACATCAAGCATGTGCGCCTTTTCAATATCATCAAAAAAGTCGCTTACGCCGCCGTTATATTCCGCCTCAACATAAAGGCTGTCAGCCTTGCCTGTCATGTAGTCAAGCAGAACATCGGTAACACGCATCAGCTCGTCTTCCTCAATATCTATAAAATCATATGTTCCGTTTTGAGCATACTGCTGTCTGTAAAATTTTTTGTCCTTTACCGCCGCTATGTCAACCGCCGTAAAAAGCATTATTATAAGCAGGCTTATTACAAACACAACAGAAACAGTCCATTTTAAAAATTTCAAAGTCTATTGCTCCTTTAATATATTTTTTCCAAAATCGTCAGCCTTCCAGCCTTGCTTTTCTCCGTAGCTTATCATGTCCGCAAAAAGGCTGTACGCCGCCCTTTTGCCCGAAGCCAGACCGCACACTGTTTTTTCTTCGCTTTTGCCAAAGCGTCCCAAAAACTCCGCCGAGGGCATAATTTCACACTTTCCGCTTTCGTCGGCGCATATAACATATATACCAAAAAGTGGAATATCCCTTTTAAGGCTGTATACAACGGTATTTATATCCTCTATGCTGTCGCTTACAAATACATTTTCAATAAAACGCATAGCCTCACCTCTTAAAGCCGCACAAAGCTACATATATTACAATTATATCATACAATATACGCTTATATCTGTAAAACTAAAATTTTTTTCACCGTTATTTTGCGTTCTTCGCCGCGCTTTCCTCAAAATGACGGCAGTATCCGCTTAAAAAGCATGCACCACACTGCGGTCTGCGTGCTATGCACACCTTTCTTCCATGGGCTATTGCCTGTGTGTTGTATCTTATCCAGTGGTCTTTTGGAAGTATCTCCATAAGTTCAAATTCTATTTTCACAGGGTCTTGGCTTTCCGTAAAGCCAAGCATATTTGATATTCTCTTTACATGGGTATCCACCACAATGCTTTCTATGCCGAATATGTTTCCCCTAACCACATTGGCTGTTTTTCTGCCTACGCCTGCAAGCTTTGTAAGGCTTTCTATGTCGCTTGGCACCTCTCCCCCATGCTCAACTAAAAGCTGCTGACAGCAGGCTATTATGTTTTTTGCCTTGTTATGGTAAAAGCCTGTGCTTCTTATGTCCTGCTCAAGCTCTGAAAGGCTTGCCTCGGCAAAAGCCTTTACAGAGGTATATTTTTTAAACAAATCCTTTGTAACCATGTTCACCCTGTCATCGGTGCACTGTGCGCTCAGCATTGTGGCTATAAGCAGCTGCCATGGGTTTTCGTGCGTAAGATAGCATTTTACAGGGCCGTAATGCTCATCAAAAAGCCCCAGCACGCCCTCAACTCTTTCCTTTAACTCCATATCAAAAATCCTCCGTTATGTCAATTATATTGGCATTATTTGTTATAATATCACGGCTGTAATAGTTTATAAGCGCCGCCTTTTTCACTTTTTTAAGGCTTCTGCCGCCCTTTAGAAAGCCGAAAACATCAATATCAAATTCCTCAATTCTGCACATTCTTGAAAGCTGCGACGCAGTATATTCCTTAAGCGACGGAATATATTTTTCAACAAGCTGTGCGTTATTGTAAAAATCTCTTTTTCGTCTTTTGGTTTCCTCGCTGTTATCAGCGTCAACCCAAGGCGACAGCGATTTTAGGTTGTCGGAAAGCAGCATATCCAGCTTTAAAAGCTGTTTTATCTCATTAATATATACGCCGCATTCCGCCCTGTTTCCGCAAAATTTGTAAAAAATATCATAAAGCTGTGCCTTGCTGTGGTTCACTCTGTGATATTCCATTTTTTCCCAATAAGTTGAAAATTCCTCGTAAAATTCAAAGGGAGATTTAAAAAGCTGCGACACAAACCTTTCGGTATTTACTGTCTTTCCCGAATTATAGTAAAGCTCCACAAGCTCCTCTATTGATTTCAGTTTAAGCATTTCCCCAAAGGAAAGCGCACTGGTGCAAAGCACCTCATATGGCGCTTTGGGGTTAAAAACTATACCGTATTTTTCGGCGTCACGCCTTAAGCCCGAGCCCTTAAGCAGCTTTAAAAAACCAAGCTGCAGCTGCTGAGGAAATATTGAATAAACATCGTTAAAGGACTTTTTAAAGGATTCATAGCCCTCATAGGGAAGCCCTGCTATAAGGTCAAGGTGAACATGAATGTTTCCGCCCTCCTTAATTTTCAGTATAGTTTTTTTAAGGCTTTCAAATTCAATATTTCTTTTTACAGCCCCAAGGGTGTCAGCGTTTGTGCTTTGAATACCTATTTCAAACTGAAATAAGTCCTCTCTGGCGTTTTTCAAAAATTCTATTGTTTCCTCCGTAAGAATATGGGCCTCTATTTCCATATGGAAATTTGTAACGCCATTGTCGTGTTCCATAATATATTTCCAAATGGAAAGTGCATGATTTATATTGCAGTTGAAGGTTCTGTCAACAAATTTGACCTGTTTTACTTTGTGGTCTAAAAAGAACTGCAAATCGCTTAAAACTCTCTCCTCCGACAAAAAGTGAACGCCCTTTTCCACTGAGGAAAGGCAGAACTGGCAGTTGTACGGACATCCTCTTTGAGTTTCATAGTATATTATTTTGTTTTCAAAGCCCACCAAATCCTCGTAAACAAAGGGTATTTCATCAAGAGAGGCAGGCGTGCATATTGGGTTTGCACAAATCTGCCCGTTATTTTTGTAAACAAGGTTATTCACCTCATTTATTTCTCTTTTTCCAAGCATATACTCGGCAAAGCTTAAAAAGGGCTTTTCTCCCTCGCCGCAGATAACCATATCTATCTGTGGATTTTCACCAAGAAACTGTGCGCTGTCGTAGCTTACCTCAGGGCCGCCGCATAATATAACGCATTTTGGCAATACTTTTTTTATGCACGCGGCAATGCTTTTAACCATTTCTATATTCCAAATATAACAGGAAAAACATACGGCATCGGGATTTTTTTCATATATATCCTTAAGTATGTATTCCTCCTGATTATTAATGGTATACTCGCACAGCTTGATATGCTCTTTATATTTTTTGGCATATGCCCCAAGGCATCTTATGGCAAGTGAAGAATGTATAAACTTTGCATTTATTGCAGTAAGCAGTATTTTCATAATATAAGCACCCTACAAAATTATTTTTCTGCTGTAAGTATAACACAAACAAAGGTTTTAAGCCACTTTCACCATGTTAAGGGAGGTCATTTTTTGAAAAATATCCGTTCTGTTCTTATAGGTCTTTTCACAGGCTTTGCCAATGGACTTTTCGGCAGCGGCGGCGGCACAATAGCCGTTCCTGCCATGGAAAAACTGCTGTCTGTTGAGCCTCACAAAAGCCACGCCACAGCCATTGCCCTTATACTTCCTCTTTCGGCAGTGTCTGCGGCAATATATATTTTCAAAACCGATATTCCGTGGAGCATATTTATTCCAACAGTTCTTGGCAGCGTTTCGGGAGGAATAATAGGCGCAAAATTTTTAAAAAAAGTGCCCACTAAATATCTTCACAAAATATTTGCCCTTTTTATGCTTGCGGCGGCAGTAAGGATGATAATATGAAATTCTTTTTTACAGGTATTTTATCGGGAATTATAAGCGGCATGGGAATAGGCGGCGGAACAATACTTATACCCGCCATTACATTTTTAAGCGACATAACACAAAAACAGGCGCAAAGCATTAATCTGCTGTGCTTTCTGCCCACTGCGGCGGCAGCGCTTTTTATTCACGCCAAAAATAAAAATATAGAAACAAAAATTTTAAAGCCGCTTCTTATTTTCGGCATAACAGGCGCCGTTATAGGCTCCTTTGCGGCGCTTTATATAGACAACAGCCTTTTAAAAAAGGCCTTCGGCTTTTTTCTGCTTGCCATGGCTGTAAGGGAATTTTTTGCAAAAACATAAAAGCCGCATTATGCGGCTTTTTCATTTCTGTTTCTTTTTTATAGGCGTTTTGTTGCCCTTTTCGTCAACAAACACAATGTTTTCTATCTGGCTTCTGGTTCTTTTTCTGAAATCCTCAAGATATTCCTTTCTCAGCCTATCACGCTCAGCCTTTTCCTCATCCGTAAGCCCAACAGCCTTATCCTTGTGGGCAAGCTCATTTATTCTTCTCAGTCTGTCGCTGATTGTAGCTTCATCTAAAAAATCGGACATGTTTTTTCTCCTTTCGTTCTTCCTTAGGTATGAAATATGTTATCACAAAAAAAACTTATCTTCAAGGCGCATATAACCAAATATATGGACAATCAGCAAAAAATGCTGTAAACTTTTATTAAGGACAGCGGCAAAATGTCCGCTTCATTAAAAAGGAGGTATTTAATGAGAATGGCAAGCTTAATAATGCTGATATATATTATTTTAATATTGGTTTTTGTTTCAAAGGCAATTCAGGCCTCTGCAAGGAAAAAAAGCTCTCACAGCTTAGGCAGAGCGCCGCAGCGCAGCACATTTCAAAACAACACCTATCAAAAATCCTCTCAGCAAAAAACCGACAGCTCCTCCTTTGGCGGAAGCTATATAGAAACCGAAAGGAAAAAGGAGCACAGAAAAAAATTCCGTCTTTTCGGCTCTCTGCGTGACGGTCAGGATGTTGACTGCGACCTTGACGAAAGAATTTTCGGGCCTAAGGGTCAGCATAAGGATATATTCTAAGCATAAAAAATGACTGTAACCATTTAAGATTACAGTCATTTTTGTTTTCAAATTATTTTTTTACCATTTCAAATGCTTCGCCGTTTTTTCTCTTGCGGTAATATTCCGCTGTTGCCGTAAAAAGAACGTCGGCTGATGAGTTAAGTGCCGTTTCAACAGAGTCCTGAATTACGCCGATGATAAAGCCAACGCCTACAACCTGCATTGCAATATCGTTTGAAATTCCGAAAAGTGAGCAGGCAAGAGGAATAAGAAGAAGTGAACCGCCGGCAACGCCTGACGCTCCGCAGGCTGAAATTGAAGCGATTATGCTTAATATAATAGCCGAAGGAATGTCAATGCTTATTCCCAAAGTGTTTACAGCGGCAAGTGTCATAACTGTAATTGTAACTGCCGCACCGTTCATGTTTATTGTTGCGCCAAGAGGGATTGATACCGAATAGTTATCCTCATTAAGACCAAGCTTTTCGCAAAGCGCCATGTTCATAGGAATGTTTGCCGCCGAGCTTCTTGTAAAGAAGGCTGTGATTCCGCTTTCCTTAATGCATGTAAACACAAGAGGATACGGATTTTTCTTTGTTGCAAAGAAAACAATAAGCGGATTTGTAATAAGCGCAATAAAAAGCATGCAGCTTACAAGCACAAGTATAAGCTTTCCATAGTTAACAAAAATATCAAGTCCGTTTGTTGAAACAGTTTCAAAAACAAGACCCAGAATACCGAACGGAGCAAAGCTTATTACCCAGTGAACAGCCTGAGCTATGGCGTCGGCAAGGTTTGAAAGCATTGTTTTTGTTGTTTCCGACGCTTTTTTAAGGGCAATACCGAAAATAGCCGCCCATGTAAGAACGCCGATATAGTTTGCATTAACAATAGAACCGATAGGATTTGAAACAGCGTTAAGCAGTACCGTCTGTATAACCTGTCCAACTCCGCTTGGTGCAGCTGATTCAGCCGCATCTGTAAATACAAGCTGTGTAGGGAAAGCAAAGCTGAAAATAACAGCAGCTATTGCCGCAATAAGAGTGCTGAAAATATAAAGGAATATAACAGTTTTCATATTTCCTGTGCCTTCGCCCTTTGCAGAAGCAAGAGAGCTCATAACAAGCACAAATACCAGCACAGGCGCAACGGCCTTAAGAGCTCCGGTAAAAAGAGAGCCCAGTATTTTAAGCACTGTAAGCTGAGGAAGAACAACACCAAGCACAGCACCGATTATAAGACCGGCAACTATTCTTTTAATAAGGCTTATGCTGTCCCATTTCTTAAATAATTCTTTCATAATATGCATTTTCCTTTCGCAATAAAATTTTATGCTGTATAATGTTGGCATACAGCTATGAACGTACAAATGTACTCACATGATAGTTATTATACAATTTTAACTATAAATCGTCAATAACAAACATTGTTTTGTATAATTATTCATCTTTTTTGACGAAATCATTTCCTTTTTATTTACATAATGGTCAAAAATACACATTTATTTTGTGCATTACTGCAAAGTGATAACACACTGCCTTATAAAAGTAACTTATGAAAGGAGAACTTATATGAAAATCAACTGGAAAGACGCCCTTATTGTTGCCATGGCGGCAATGCTTGGCATATCAATTTACAGCATAAAAAGCCTTGAAAGCAATATGGAAAACAGAATATTCAACATGCAGCATGAGCTTTCAGGCAGAATTTCCAACATTGAAAGCAGCGTTTCGGGAATTTCGGACAACGTAAAAGCCTCCCTTGAGGAGCAAGCAAGCATACTTGCCTTCAATAACTTTGCTTTAACAAAGGCAGACCCGCAAAATGGCACGGCACAGGCTGTTTTTTCCCTTCTTCCCAAGGAATATACGGAAAACACTACTGTTTCGGTAAATCTTGACGGAAAAATCTATGAAATGAATTTTGAAAACGGCATGTACTCAGCCGAAATTTCAATGCCACTTTTTAACACAATAGATACGGCGGCAGTAACTATTACCGAGGGAAATGTCAATAAAAATGAAGTGATTGATTTGTATTTCAGCCCGGGCGAGTATTATAAAATGGACATTTACGGCAGCTACAGCGGCAGCAGCTCCTCTGTAAGCAACGATGGAACCGTAACCTATAACCTAAACGGCTCGGTAAATACCGACATAAATTTAAACTCCGATAAAAACTCTCTTGAAAACAAAATGACGCTTTACATGGTTTCAGATGGAAAGGTTATAGACCAAAAGGAATCCGACCTTGATATACATGACGCATATTCAGCCTACGGAAACATTGATATTACAGGAAACTATGAAATTAATTCCTCGGCAGACCTTAAAATGTACATAGCCGTTATGGATAAGCTTGGACTTTGCCATGTAAGCCAAATTACCGATTTTTGGGTAGACGGCGGCATGTCGGTTCCCGATACAAGCTTTTACAGAATTTACGGCAAAAACGGTAATATACTTTATGAGCAGACATATTGATTAAAAAGGTTATTTTCATTTAAAAGTAATCTTTCAGACCGTAAACAAAATAATTTTTGAGCAGCGGAAAGGTTCGGGAAACAAACTTTTCATCACTTTACTTCGTAAAGTCGGCTTCGCCGACCGCCCTATCTTGGGCGGTGATTGTTTCCCGAATGGAATCCGCAGGCGGAATTCACTTCCGACGAGGAAAACAAGTGGTTTCAAGGCATTTATGTCCATGAAACCACTTTGTTTATTCTTCTGTTTTAACTAGTTGAAATCCTGATTTCGACGAAGGGTGTCGACAAAGTCGACACCCTCAAAATACTTTCTGCACAAGCACCATATAAATTATGGTTGAACCGGCTATGCTTAAAAGAACATTGTTTTTCCATTTGTGCAGAATTATTATTGAAATAATGGCTATGGCCTCGGGTATTCCCCGTGAGCCCTCAAAAAGCGAAACACCCTTAAGGCAGTACACCACCAAAAGCCCCATCATAGACGCAGGAAGCACCTTTGACAGGTATTCAATTATTTTCGGCGGCTTTTTGTTTTCCGGAAAAAGTAAAAACGGCGTAAAGCGTGTTGCCATAGTACCCAAGGCAACGGCAAATATGGTTATAAAAATCTGCGCAGGCGTCAGCATAATTTTTTCCTCCCTGCAATAAGACATACAAGCACTATAATCATGGCAGGAATAACAAGGTTGTCCGCACCAAAAATAATAAGGGACGCAACCGTTCCCACAATGCCTATTATGCCGGGTATTCGGTTTTCCTTTTTCTTAACCTGCTCTATAAACAGCACCACAAAAAGCGCCGTAAGCACAAAATCCAGACCTTCCGTATTAAATGTAATCATTCCGCCCACAAGTGAGCCCGCCAAAGTTCCGCCTATCCAGTACAGATAGTCCAAAAGGGATATGGCAAAATAAAAATACTTTCTCTCCACGTTTTCAGGCGGCTCTACGCTTGATGAAACCGAAAATGTTTCGTCGCAAAGCACATAAATAAGGAAGCCTCTTATCTTTCCAAGACCCTTGTATTTTTCAAGCATTGAAATGCCGTAAAATAAATGCCTTGCGTTTACCATAAAGCTTAAAAGCAGTGCCTGAACGGGATTAAACGCCGATGTAAGCAGTGTTATGGCAACAAACTGCATGCTTCCGCAAAAGGCAATGGCGCTCATTGCCACAGAATACACCGTTCCAAAGCCCTTTGTGCGCATAAGCACTCCGTATGCCATTCCCAAAACCAAAAAGCCCGTAAGCACAGGTATTGTATGCGGAAAAGCTGCTTTAAAAGCCTTTTTAAGTTTTTGCTTGTTTTCAGCAGTCACTTAAATCTCTCCGATGAATAAATATATTATTTAAATTTTATACGCTTTTTTTACCCTTTTGTCAACATTCATTTCAAATCAAAAAGCCGGATAAGAAAGCGGATATCTCAATCTGCCATCTTATCCGGCTTATTATTTCCTTTGAACAATACGCCCTCCGATGAACAAAAGCTATTATATTAAAATAATTTCAAATTGTCAATCAATCTTTTCTATATCCGCCCCAAGGGCTATAAGCTTTTTGTCAAAGCCGCTGTAACCTCTTTCTATATGATATATGTCGCCTATTTCTGTGTCGCCCTCCGCCGCCAAAGCCGACACCACAAGCGCCGCCCCGGCACGCAGATCAGTTGCCTTAACCTTGGCGCCCGTAAGCTTTTTAACGCCCTCAACAACAGCCGTTCTGCCATCTGTTTTTATGTCTGCCCCCATTTTTTTAAGCTCGTCCACATGCAGAAAACGGTTTTCAAATACCGTTTCCGTAACCATTCCCGTTCCCTTTGCGGTAGAAAGTATGCTCATAAAAATTGCCTGCATATCCGTAGGGAAGCCCGGAAAAGGCAAAGTTTTTATGTCAAAGCTTTTTAAATCCTTTTCAGCATTTATATGAAGGCTTTTGCCGTTTTCCTCAATTATAACGCCGCTTTCCTCCAGCTTTGCGGCGGCAGGCTTTATATGCTCAAGGCACACGTTTTTAATTGTTATATCCCCTCTTGTAACGGCGGCGGCAGCCATAAACGTGCCCACCTCTATTCTGTCGGGTATAACCCTGTGCTTTGCCCCGTGAAGACCTTCCACGCCCTTAACCGTTATTTTTGTAGTTCCCACGCCTGATATTTTAGCGCCCATTTTGTTTAAAAATTTTGCCAAATCACATATTTCAGGCTCAGAGGCGGCATTTTCTATAACCGTTGTTCCCTCGCTTAAAGCAGATGCCATCATTATGTTTTCCGTTGCCCCAACACTTGGAAAATCAAGATATATCTCGCTTCCCACAAGCTTTCTTCCTTTAATTTCTATATATCCGTACTCCTGCTTAACCTTCATTCCCAAAGCCTCAAAGCCCTTTAAATGAAGGTCTACGGGACGGCTTCCTATTCTGCAGCCGCCGGGAAAGGGAACCTTTACTCTGCCGTATCTGGCGCACATTGGGCCCGCCACAAGAAATGATGCGCGTATTTTTTCCCACAAAAGATGGTTTCCCGTGCTTTTGCACAGCTTTTTGGCATGAAGCCGCATTACCTCATTTTTTTCGTCATAATCAATCCAAACGCCCAAATCCTCCAAAATTTCCTTAAGCACATATACGTCAAGCAGCGGCGGAACGGAATAGATTTCGCAAAGCTCATCTGTAAGCAGACATGCGCACATTATGGGAAGAACGGCGTTTTTTGAGCCTCCTGCCGAAACAATGCCTTTTAAAGGGCCGTTTGGCTTTACATAAAAACAGGACATAATAAAATCACACCTTTTTGTTTAGTGAAGTTATTATGCCCGTTATTTATTATAATTAAAAACTAAATATATGTTTTTTATTCAAAAATTTAGATTTCTTCATTTTTGCCCAATATAAATATGTCGAAATATTTTTTGCCTGTTTCCGTAACAAATATTTCATTTCTCAGCGATTCATAATCTCTGTCTGCCGCATCACAGTCGCCCTCCTGGGCATTTACAATGGCATCAGCCTCAATAAGAATTTGAAGAAGCTTATTTTCCTTAAGAGTATAGGTGTGGTGATGGGCTATAAGATAGCATATTTCGCCCTGTTCCTCTGTGTTGAAGCCTGCCTTTTCAAGGAATGTTGCTGCAACCGAAGGACCCAGCTTCTGCTGATAAAAGCCTGATGTGGAATTATAAAGCTTTTCAGCCATATGTATGCCTATGTCGTGAAGAATAGCGGCGCATACTAAAATTTCCAGTCTGCTGCTTTCAACATTTTCAGCCGAAGCAATAGCCTCTGCAAAACCTGCAACCTTCATGGCGTGTTTAATTCTTTTCATATCAGGCATATTATATTCAACCATTTGAAACATTATAAATGCTTTTCTGTCCATATCCAATACAAAATCCTTTCTTTAAAAATATAACTGTTTTCATTGAACGCACCTTACAGGAATCGAACCTGCGCACTTCGGTCCGGAGCCGAATGCTCTATCCACTGAGCTAAAGGTGCACATTATGATTTATTTTATCATTAACAAAATTCAACGTCAACAATTCCGTTGGTGTCAAAATAAAATTATTGGCATATATTTTCTTATTTTTAATTGGTCAATATTAAATTTACCCAATATTAATATTTTTTTATGTGCAAAATGTGTTTTATCAAATATTTAATTTCCAAAATTCAACATTTTAACCTTTTCATACCTCTAAAACAGTACTAAATGTATTGTTTTATATGAATTAATATACATTATTAACAAATTGTTCAAAAATCAATAATTATAAGCAAACAATACCACAAATTTTTATGGAAGTTTAAGCGTCACTAATTTGTGCAAAAGTGATAACACTTTTTTATTGTCAAAAATTGTGTCGAAATCCATTGTTTGACTAAAAATTTTACACATGATAAAATAATTTGTAATAACTGTTCAACATAAAACTATGTTGAACTTATCTATATTGGCATCATTTGGCCAATAATTATTTACAAAGGGGGACTTACAAATGAAAAGATTCAAAAAAGCGGCAGCTCTTACACTTGCTTCCGCAATGGTACTTAGTGTATCACAGATGGCTCTTGCCGGAACTTACACAGTTCAGAAAGGCGACTACCTCAGCAAAATCGCTCCTAAATTCAACACAACATGGCGTGTTCTTGCTGATATGAACAAGCTTGAAAACCCAAATCTTATTTTCCCAAATCAGATTCTTCAGGTTCCTGATGTAGCTGAAGCTCCTGCTCCTGTTGTTGAGGAAAAGGTTGAAACACCGGCTCCTGCTCCTGTTGAAGAAACAAAGGCTGAAGAAGGAATCGCTCTTACAGCTCTTTCAATCGTTACAGCAGTTCAGGACGGAAAAGACATTACTTTCAGCCCTGACACAACAGATTATTCATTCAACGTTCAGAGCGACTGCTACGGCGTAAAGGTTACAGCTACTGCTCCTGAAGGCGCAACAATCACAATCGCAGGCGAAGAAGCAGTTTCAGGCGAAGGCAAAATAGTTAAAATTGACGGTAGCTATGAAAACTATGACATCGTTCTTGAAACACCTATCGAAATAGTTGTTACAAAGGGCGAAGAAAGCAAAACATATACAATCAATGTTGTAAGAGACTGCGATACAGATACATACGCACTTTTCCAGCAGCTTGAATATGTTGACGAAGCAACAGGCGAAAAGATTCCTTACTGCCTCTATGTTCCATCAGACTATGATGCAACAAAAGAATATCCAATAGTATTTGCTCTTCACGGCAGCGGACAAAGAGCACAGAGCCTTGACATGGTTCTTAAGAGATACCAGATGGCTACTGTATGGGCTAAAGACAGTGAAGCAGGCCACAACCAGTGCATAGTTCTTGCTCCTCAGTGTGCAACAGAAGATGCTAATGAAAACTGGACAACTCTTATGCAGTACAGAAATGGTCTCCATGACAATTCATTTGACGCTATGCCAAAGCTTGAAGCATCATACAACCTTCTTCTTAAGGTTATGGACGAATATTCAGTAGACGCTAACAGAGTTTACATGACAGGTCTTTCAGCAGGCGGCTTTGCAACATACACACTTGCAATTGCTCATCCTGAAACATTTGCAGCTATCGCTCCTGATGCAGCTGGTGCTGACACTACAAAGGTTGAAGCTCTTAAGGGTATGCCAATGTGGATTTTCCATGCATCAGATGACCCTACAGTAGCTCCTGATGAATATCTTTATCCAACACTTGAAGCTCTTGACGCAGCAGGTGTTGAATACAAAACAACTATTTATGATGCAGGCACAGTATTCGGTACATCAGCTCACTTCTCATGGGTACCAATGTATGCTAATCAGGAATTCAGAGATTGGTTATTTGAACAGAGCAAATAATTAAAAACTATTAAAGCAGACCGCAAAGGTCTGCTTTTTTATTAGTCGCTTAATTCAGCAAAGAAAAAGACAGCCTGTTAAGACTGTCTTTTTCGCAAAGAGAAGGTATTCTTTTTAATTGCAGTTAAACTGCTGTGAAAACATTGGGGAATTTTCACAAGAATTATTATAGCATACGCCATAGGGCTTGTCTATATATTTTGAAAATTTTTTAACAATTATTTATTATTTCAGCTGCCATAATCCTGAAGTATTTTAATCAAATTTTCATCTCCTATTACAGTAATGCCGTCAGCAAGCCTTTTCTGTTCCTCTTCGGGTAAAGCTGACACTAAAATACTGGTTATTTCTCTAACAATTTCGCCGTCTTTATCGTTTTCATAAAAAACCGTTATATAGCCGTTTTTTTCACCCACCATATATCTCTGGTTTCTTTCGTCGTAAACGTCCTTACGCATTACAACCTTTTCCGGAGAAAAATATGTTACCTGCCAGTCATCATAATATTTCTGCAAATCCTCAAATGTTAAATCAACCATAAAATACGGTGCGCTTTCCTCGGCAGTGTCGGTTTCACCAAGCACAGGATAATAGTATTCATACACCATTTTTGTATTGGGTGTTATTTTTTCCGCTGTACCCGAAACAGCCTCAGAGCTTTTTTCAGCCGCATAAATTTCGGTTTCCTCGTTTTGTGGTATATCAACAGCCATACTTCCTATCCAAAAACCTACAAATATTGAAATTATAAATATAATCAATCCTGCTGAAAGTAAATACAGTTTCTTCATAGCTTTTCCCTGCCCTTCAGCATAAGTATTGCCTTATATTCGCTTTTTATACAATAAATGCAAAAAACGGAAACCGTTAGTTTGCAGTTTCCGTTTTGTTATTTATTTTATAAGTCTTAATTTTTTGCAGATTTTTATAAGCTTTCCGCCGCCGGGAAGCATTCTCATATCCGCCTCGCCTATACCGTGTATTGCCAACATAACAAGAAAATATACTGCCATGCTTACGCAAATGGACAAAAGAGTGGAAATTGTATTTCCCAAAAGCATATTAAAGCCCTTATATGCCCCAAAGCATACGCCGCCCATTATGGCAGAAGCAAACAAAGGCTTTACAAGAGACGCCATTAAATCAGGCGTAAAGCCCGTTGCCTTTATAAGCGCCCTCAAATTCAGCCCCGATGCAACCATGTAGCAAACTATTGTGGCAATTACTGCGCCCTTTACATTAAAGAAAGGAATAATTATAAGAAAATAGTTTACTATTATCTTTGCCACAGCGCCTATTGCCGCATTTATTGCCGGAACCTTAACCTTTCCCACGCCCTGAAGCGTTCCCGTAACAATTTGGCTAAGCGCAAGGAAAATTATTGAAAATGAGCCCACCCTCAAAAGCTCGCCGCCCTCAGGCACCGAAGGGAAAAGCATAAGAAGTATCTGCGGTGAAAGCACCGCCATGCCTATTGCCGCCGGTATTGATATAACCATGGATATTTTTATTGCCATGTTTATTTTTCTTTCAACCGCTTCATAGTCGCCAAGCACCATAGAGCTTGCAATGTTCGGCACAGAAGCCGTTGCAACGGCAGTTGAAATTGCCACAGGCAGCGTTGTAAGTGTTACATATTTTCCCTGAAGCTGACCGTAAAGTATCTCAGCCTCTTCATATGTAAAGGCCCCCGACGCCAAAAGCCTGTCCATAACCATGCTCATATCCACAAGGTTTGTAATGCTGTATATAGCCGAGCCTATTATAATGGGCACAGCTGTTTTAAACAAAATTTTAACTATGCTTTTTGTGCTTTCTATTTCATAGCTGCAGTTTGGAATGCTGTTTCTTTTGTTGATTTTACGCTTATTGAAGCCATATGCTATAAAAAGCATAATAAGCCCTGCCAAAGCGCCTATTCCCGTTCCCGTTGTACCGCCTGCCGCCGCAAGGGCAACACTGTTTTTTATAAATATCCATGCAAGCAGAACACTGAAAACAGCGTTGAATATCTGCTCCACAATTTGAGATACAGCGGTAGGAACCATGTTGTTCATTCCCTGAAAGTATCCTCTGAAGGCCGACATAATGCCAACCACAAATATCGTAGGCGCAAGACTCATAAGGGTGTAGTAAGCGCCCGGAATTTTGCAAATATTTACGGCTATCTGCTGTGCAAAAACCATAAGCACAACCATAAACACAAAGCTCATTCCGCCCGACACCATAAGCGACACCCTAAAAACCTTGTGTGCGTTTTTGTACTGTTTAAGCGCCAGTCTTTCGGAAACCATTTTTCCAATGGCAGCCGGAAGCCCCGCCGACGACAATATCAGCAGAAAATTGTAAACCTGATAGCCTGCCGAATATATGGCATTGCCGGCGTCGCCTATAATGGCAGTCATAGGCACCCTGTACAAAAACCCTATAAACCTGACTATCATGCTTGCCGCCGCCAGTATAGCCGCCTGCTTAACAAAGGAACTGCCCCTTTCGGAATGCCCCATGATACACCTCAAATTCTACATCAAATCAACTGTTCTGCTCCATCTGCTGAGCTCTGTTTCTCGCTTTCTTTCTCTGCTGTGAATCAAGTATTCTCTTTCTCATTCTAAGGCTTGTAGGTGTTACCTCAAGCAGCTCGTCCGCAGCAATAAATTCTATACACTGTTCAAGGCTCATGTTTATAGGCGGAACAAGTCTGAGTGCTTCATCTGCACTTGAGGAACGCATGTTGGTAAGCTGCTTTCTCTTGCATACGTTTACCTCCATGTCGTCGGCTCTGCTGTTTCTTCCTACAACCATGCCCTGATATACCTTAACTCCGGCGCCTATAAACAGCTCGCCTCTGTCCTGAGCGTTGTAAAGACCGTAAGCTATTGACTCGCCGTCCTCAAAGGCAATAAGGCTGCCCTGTGAACGCTTTGCAATTTCTCCCTTGTAAGGAGCATAGCCCTCAAAAACAGAGTTAAGTATGCCGTTGCCCTTTGTGTCTGTAAGGAACTCGTTTCTATAACCTATAAGACCTCTTGCCGGAATTGAGAATACAAGTCTTGTATATCCTCCGTTTGAAGGATGCATGTCTGTCATTTCGCCTTTTCTTGAGCCAAGCTTTTCAATAACCGTTCCCACAAATTCCTCCGGAACGTCTATTGTTACGGTTTCCATAGGCTCACATTTTTCACCATCTATTTCCTTATAAAGCACCTCAGGCTTTGCCACCTGGAACTCATAGCCCTCTCTTCTCATGGTTTCAATAAGTATTGAAAGGTGAAGTTCGCCTCTGCCCGATACCTTAAATGCGTCTGTTGAGTCTGTTTCATCAATTCTAAGGCTTACGTCTGTGTTAAGCTCCTTGTAAAGTCTTTCTCTAAGCTGCCTTGATGTAACAAACTTGCCCTCCTGACCTGCAAACGGGCTGTCGTTAACAGAAAATGTCATTGAAAGTGTAGGCTCTGAAATTTTAACAAAAGGAAGCGCCTTAGGCTCGTTTATATCGCATATTGTATCACCGATATGAATATCGGAAATACCTGAAATGGCAACTATTGAACCATATGAAGCCTCTTTTACCTCAACCCTTGAAAGACCCTCGTAAACATAAAGCTTGCTTATTTTAACCTTCTGAGTTTTTTCAGGGTCATGTATATTTAAAAGCATACAATCCTCGTTTACTCGTATTGTTCCGTTTTCAATTTTGCCTATGCCTATTCTGCCAACATATTCGCTGTAATCTATTGTTGTTATAAGGCACTGAAGAGGAGCCTCAAGCTCGCCCATAGGTGCAGGAATATGCTTAATAATTGTTTCAAAAAGGCACTTCATGTCTGTTTCCTGTGTTTCAGGCGAAAGTGAAGCCGTACCCTGTCTTGCCGAAGCGAAAACAAAAGGTGAATCAAGCTGATCGTCGTTTGCGTCAAGCTCCATAAAAAGTTCAAGTACTTCGTCAACAACTTCATTTGGTCTTGCCTCAGGTCTGTCAATTTTGTTTACGCACACAACAACAGGAAGCTCAAGCTCAAGCGCTTTTTTAAGAACGAACTTTGTCTGAGGCATAGGGCCTTCAAAGGCGTCTACCACAAGCACAACGCCGTCTACCATTTTAAGCACACGCTCAACCTCGCCGCCAAAGTCGGCATGACCCGGTGTATCTACTATATTAATTCTGTAATCTCCGTAATGAACCGATGTGTTTTTTGAAAGAATTGTGATTCCTCTTTCTCTTTC
>Ga0129308_1002006_pt1 | contig 18790 bp, 20 predicted proteins | sample L827metagenome_FD_94440 | JGI IMG/M metagenome (GOLD analysis project Ga0129308, IMG submission 94440) | Ring-tailed lemur group fecal microbial communities from Wisconsin, USA - L827 metagenome | ecosystem: Host-associated > Mammals > Digestive system > Large intestine > Fecal | place: USA... | reverse complement strand
CTGTGAGTGCGTCCGGCGCCGGGTCCCCTTTGTGCTGGTGGGCTCGGTACGGGACGACGGGCCTCTGCCCGAGGTCTACGGCAACGTCTACGAGGGACAGGACGCCATGCGCGCCCTGGTGCGCAAGGCCACCACCATCATCTGCATGGCTTCCACCCTCCACACCGTGGCCACCGGCAACATGACCCCCTGCTACCGGGTGGTGGACGGAGTGGTGCGCCCCCTATACTTCTATTCGGTGGATATCTCCGAGTTCGCCGTCAATAAGCTCAGGGACCGGGGCAGTCTCAGCGTGCGGACCATCGTCACCAACGTGCAGGACTTTATCGTCAACGTCCGCAAAGGGGTCTGCGGACCGGCGTGACACACAGGCAGGGCGCGGAGCGGTGAAGCTCCGCGCCCTGCTCGTTTGCTATTTTTTGCGAAATCGCCGTTTCAGCCGATTCCAGAAGGTGTCCAGCTCGTAGCCCTTGGAGGCCCGGAAAGCCCGCTCGGCCTCCTCGGCCCGCTTGAGGGCGGCCTTCTCGTCCCGGCCAAGTCCACCGCCGGCAGACTCTGATAGACCGGCAGTGTTTCGGCTCCCGGGGCCGAAGGTACGGGAACTGCTCCACCAATTGCTTGCCATAACGCACCGTCCTATCTCCAGAATTTTTTCTTGAGCCGGTACCAGAGGGTGTCCGGCTCGTAGCGGCCTTCTCGTCCCGGCCCAGGGGCACAGCTTCCGCCTCTTTTGCCGCCAACGTAACATTGAGGTCCAAGCGACTGCCAGACATGAGAATCCCTCCTTCTGCCATACAAACGATCCAGCGGCGGAAAAGCTTACAGGACCATCTGAAAAAAGCGCAGGATCAGCCGGGCCCCATAGACCAGGATGACCAGGCCGCAGACCACGTTGATGCCCCGGAGGACCTTGTCGCTGAACTGGGCGGAGAAGCAGGAGATAAGGATGGTCACGCCGAAGAACCACAGGAAGGAGGCGGAGGAGGAGCCCAGAATGAGCTGGGCGCTCACCCCGCCGGAATTGCCCGCCCGGAAGCCGCCGAAGAGCATGGTGCCGTCGATGAGGGCCTGGGGATTGCACCAGGTGACCACACAGGCTCTGGCCGCCACCTTGGGCAGGGTCAGGGCGGCCTCTCCTCCGGCGTGGAGGACGGGCTTTTCCCGCAGCAGCCCCACGCCAATCCACATCACCACGGCTCCGCCGGCCAGCAGCACGATGCGCTGGAGCCAGGCGAAGTGCTCCATCAGGGCCCCCACGCCGAAGAAACAGGCCAGAGCCAGCGTGACGTCAAAAAAGACGACGATCAGGGCGGTCAGCAGGGCCCGCCGCCGGGGCTGGGTCAGGGCGGCGTTGATGACAAACAGATTCTGCATTCCAATGGGGGCCACGTAGGCCAGACCAATGGTCAGGCCCTGCAAAAAGGGGGGCATGGCGATTCCTCCTGAAAAAGACTTTCCTTTTGAATTGCTACCTGGTATGATAATAGCACTACTGGGGGAAAAAACAAGAACGCAGAATTTCCGTACCAGGTAAGGAGGAACTGACCATGGAACGGCCCGGACATGAGAATTGTCCCTGCATGGAGACCTGTCCCCTGAACCGGGCCCTAGGCCTCATCGGCGGAAAGTGGAAAATGCAGATCCTGTGCGCACTGTCCAACAACGGCCCAACCCGCTACAATCGGCTGAAAAAGACGTTGGACGGGGTGTCCAACACGGTGCTGGCCAACGCACTGCGGGAGCTGGATGAGGACGGCCTGGTGCTCCGGCGGGAGTATCTGGAGGTGCCGGTGCGGGTGGAGTACGAGATCACCGCGCCCGGCCGCGCCCTTGTCCCCATCCTGGACCGGCTGGGGGACTGGAGCATGGGCCTGTGATTTACAGGGCCTTCAGATCGGCGGCGGTCGCTTTGCGTATCGTGGCTTACACGTCCTTCCCCGTTCCGTATAGAGGAACCACCCAAAGATAGCAAGGAGTATCGATATGGCAAAAACACTGGTATTGGCGGAAAAACCCTCGGTGGGCAAGGAGATCGCCCGGGTACTGGGCTGCCGGCGCGCCCTGGACGGCGGCCTGGAGGGGGAGCGATATGTGGTCACCTGGGCCCTGGGCCACCTGGTGGAGCTGGCGCCTCCGGAGGACTACGACAAGACCTGGACCAAGTGGGACCTGCTGACCCTGCCCATGCTGCCGGAGCAGATGAAAACTGTGGTCATCAGGGAGTCCAGCCGCCAGTTTCGGGCGGTCCAGGCCCTGATGCGCCGCGGAGACGTGTCCGAGCTGGTCATCGCCACCGACTCCGGCCGGGAGGGGGAGCTGGTGGCCCGGTGGATCATGGAGAAGGCGGGCTGGAAAAAGCCCGCTAAACGGCTGTGGATCTCCTCCCAGACCGACAAGGCCATCCGCGAGGGCTTCCAGAACCTGCGCCCCGCTCAGGCATACGACGACCTGTACCACTCTGCCCGGGCCCGCAGCGAGGCCGACTGGCTGGTGGGCCTCAACGTCACCCGGGCCCTCACCTGCAAGTACGGGGCTCAGCTCTCCGCCGGACGGGTCCAGACCCCGACCCTGGCCCTCATTGTGGACCGGGAGGAGGAAATCCGCCGGTTCGTGCCTAAGGAGTTTTACACCCTCCAGGTCAAGTGCCAGGGATTTTCCGCAATCTGGCGGGACAAAAACGGCCAGGCCCGTACCTTCGACCGGGCCCAGGCGGAGCGGCTGGCCGCCGCCCTTGGAGGCAAGACCGGGGTGCTCACCGAGGTCAGACGCACCTACCGACAGACCCCGCCGCCCGCAGCCTACGACCTCACCGAGCTCCAGCGGGATGCCAACAAGAAATACGCTTACTCCGCCAAGGAGACCCTCTCCCTGATGCAGTCCCTCTACGAGCGGCACAAGCTGCTGACCTATCCCCGCACCGATTCCCGGTATATTTCCGACGACGTGACAGCCACCCTGCCCGAGCGGCTCAAGAGCGTCATGGTGGACGAGTACCGGGACCTGGCCCGGGCCATCCTCATGAAGCGGCCCCTCCAGACCCGGTTTTTGGTCAACGACGCCAAGGTCACCGACCACCACGCCATCATTCCCACCGAGGAGCAGCCCGACCTGTACCGGCTTACCGGGCCGGAGCGGAACATCTATGATCTGGTGGTGCGGCGGTTTCTGGCGGTGCTGCTGCCCCCCTGCGAGTACGAGGAGACCAAGCTCACCCTTACCGTGGACGGCCAGACCTTCACCGCCCGGGGCAAGATCAGGAAGGAGCCGGGCTGGCGGCAGGCATACAGCCGCTTTACGCTGGAGGAGGACGAGGAGACCGACGAGGACGAGCGGGAGCAGAGCCTGCCCGCCATCCGGCAGGGAGACCGGGTGCAGATTCTCAGCGCCCTGGTCAATACCGGCAGGACCTCGCCCCCCAAACGGTATACCGAGGCCACTCTTCTCACCGCCATGGAGCATCCCCAGGTCCAGGTACAGGACCGGGAGCAGTCTAAAATCTTGGAGGAGACCGGCGGTCTGGGTACCCCCGCCACCCGGGCGGATATCATCGAGAAGCTCTTCTCCGCCTTCTACGTGGAGCGGCGGGGCAAGGAGCTGATCCCCACCTCCAAAGGGCGGCAGGTGGTGGAGTTGGCCCCGTCCGACCTGCGCTCGGCGGCGCTGACCGCCCAATGGGAGGCGCGGCTGGGGGATATCGCCCGGGGCCGGGAGCAGGAGCAGCGGTTCGTGGGGGAGATGCGGCGGTACGCCGCCCGGCTGGTGAGCGAGGTGAAGGCCAGCGACGCCGTCTACCGGCACGACAACGTGACCCGGGAGAAGTGCCCGGACTGCGGCAAGTTTTTGCTGGCCGTCCAGGGCAAGCGGGGCAAGCTGCTGGTCTGCCCCGACCGGGAGTGCGGCCACCGCCGGAGCGTCACTCAGACCACCAACGCCCGCTGCCCCAACTGCCACAAGAAGATGGAGCTGCGGGGCGAGGGAGAGAGCCAGTTCTTTGCCTGCGTGTGCGGCTACCGGGAGAAGCTCTCCGACTTCAAGAAGCGGCGGGAGACCGGCGCGGCGGGCAAACGGGACGTGCAGCGGTATCTGGCCGGCCAGCAGGAGGAAAAGGGCACCTCCGCCATGGCCGAGCAGCTCAAAAAGTGGCTGGAACAAAACCAGAAATAAAAGAAGGAGGCCGGTTTTCCGGTCTCCTTCCTGCTATCTTTCCGCTTGGTCCGCGGCCAGCGCCGCCGCCAGCGTCTGCTTGGCGGAGGCGAGGTCCGGGGGCAGCGGAGCCTCTCCCAGAAGGTAGCATATGGCGTCGGCATACTGCTCCAGGGGAAACCGTCCGTCCGGGATGTCCAGGACGGCCCGCGCCTGCTGCGCGGGGAAAGAGCGGTAATGCAGGTCAGACAGGTAGGCGCAGCCCAGCAGCTCCACCAGATAGTCCAGCAGCTCCATGGACTTTGATCCCTCCATCCAGCGTTAACATGTCTCCATTGAGCAAAGGCAGTATACCATGGGCGAGGAGGAAAAACAATACAAATTAATTTAATTTAAGTTGACGGTATCTGTAATACGGCGGGTATCCCCGATAGAATAATACTTGGGTGATGGGAATGAAAGTGGACTACGCCGCAATCGGACACCGGGTCAAGGACAGACGGCGCGCCCTGCACAGGACGCAGGAATGGCTGGCGGAACAGATTCATGTGTCTGTGGGCTACATCAGTCAGATCGAACGGGGCGTGACCCGGGTGAATCTGGATACTCTGGCCGAAATCGCGGACTGCCTGGACTGTGGCCTGGAGGAACTGGTGACGGGGGTGTCGTCCGGAAGCGAAAACTATCTCAAAGGCGAGCTGTCCAGGACGCTGGAGCGGATGAATGCCAAGCAGCGGAGCATGCTGCTGGAAATGGCGGAGCTGATCCTGAATTTTTAAGCGGCAGAAATCCAAAGGGGACCGGGTGCACACTGCGCCCGGTCCCCTTTCCCTGGGGCTGCGTCAGCCACGCTTTTCCAGCAGTTTCTGCTTGATGTCCCAGAGCTTCTGGCTCAGGTCCACATAATAGTTGTGGGGGTTCTCGAACCGCTTTACCTCGTCCCACAGCAGGTCCACCTGTCCGGCGCACCAGGAGCGCATCTCCTCAATGGTGGGCTGCTGGTAAACCAGCTTGCCCTGCCGGAAGATGGGCACCAGCAGCTCACGGGCGGTGAAATCGCTGAAGGTCTTGCGTTTCCAGGTGGCCTCCGGGTCAAAGAGCTCTAGGGGCTTGGTGAAGTCGATGACCTCGTCGTGAACGCAGATCAGGTCGGCAAAGGCTTTGCCCGTCTCGTTTTCGAAAAGGCGGTAGACCTTCTTGAAGTGGGGATTGGTGATCTTGGCGGGATTTTCGCTGATCTTGATCTTGGGGATGATGGCTCCGTCCGTATCCTCGATGGCGGAGAGCTTATACACCCCGCCAAACACCGGCTCGGACTTGGAGGTGATGAGCCGCTCACCCACGCCGAAGGAGTCGATCTGGGCCCCCTGGAGCAGCAAGTCCCGAATGATATACTCGTCCAGCGAGTTGGAGGCCACGATTTTGCACTGGGGGAGCCCGGCGGCGTCCAGCATCTTGCGTGCCTTCCGGGACAGATAGGTCAGGTCGCCGGAATCCAGCCGGATGGCGCAGTTGGTGATGCCCTGGGGCAGCAGCACTTCCTGAAACGCCCGAATGGCGTTGGGCACCCCGGACTTGAGCACGTTGTAGGTGTCCACCAGCAGGGTGGCGGAGTGGGGGTAGAGCTGGCAGTAGGTCTTGAAGGCGGTGTACTCGTCGGGGAACATCTGCACCCAGGAGTGGGCCATGGTGCCGCCGGCGGGGGAGCCGTACACCCGGTCGGCCAGGGTGCAGGCGGTGCCGGCGCAGCCGGCGATGTAGGAGGCGCGGGCCCCCAGCACGGCGGCGTCCGCCCCCTGCGCCCGGCGGGAGCCAAACTCAGACACGGGACGGCCCTGGGCCGCCCGGACGATGCGGTTGGATTTGGTGGCGATGAGGGACTGATGGTTCAGGATGAGCAGCACATAGGTCTCGATGAACTGGGCCTGGACGGCCGGGGCGCGGACGGTCATGAAGGGCTCGCCGGGGAAGATGGGCGTGCCCTCAGGCACCGCCCAGATGTCGCCGGTAAACCGGAAGTGGCGCAGATAGTCCAGGAACCCCTCGTCAAAGCCGCCCTTGCTGCGCAGGTAGTCCAGGTCGTCCTCGCTGAAGTGGAGCTTTTGGATATAGTCGATGACCTGCTCCAGACCGGCGGCGATGGCAAAGCCGCCCCCATCGGGCACGTCCCGGAAAAAGACGTCAAAATAGCAGATGCGCTTGTCCAGGCCGGTCTGGAAATAGCCGTTGCCCATGGTGAGCTCGTAGAAGTCGCAGAGCATGGTGTAATTTTCGGTGTGATTCATGTCGGTTACCTCTCTCTTCCCGTGACCGTGACCTGAAGGGTTTCCAGCAGGTCCAGGGCTTTTTTATGGAGCGCCGGATCGGGCCCTCCGGTGCAGCGGGCGTCCACCGAGACCTCCGCTTCCGGCAGGGCGGCCTTCACCACCACGGCGTTGGACAGCACGCAGATGTAGGACACCAGCCCGCACAGCTCCACAGCGCCGTAGTCCCGGCCGGACAGCCACTCCCCCAGATCCAGGGAGGGAAAGGCCGGCTTTTCAAACACCGGGTCGCCGCTTTGGAGGAGCCCAGCCGTCCGGCCGTAGAGCCTCCAGCCGGGCTCGCCCTTGATGCAGTGGGGCACCGGGAGCTTTTTCCCTTCCTGGGTCCCGGCGTAGCCGGGGCCGTGGGTGTCCAGGGTAAAGGCCACGTCGTCCCCCGCCGCCCGGTAGGCGGCGATCTTTTCCGCGATGGGCTCGTCCAGCGCCTCCGCGCCGGGGAAGCCCAGCGCCCCGTCCACGAAGTCCTTTTGGTAGTCCACCACGATAAGCAGCCGCTTCATAGTGTCACCTCTCGGTCAAAATTGAATACATTATATGCGGTTTAGGCAAAAAATGCAAGGCCAAAGTGTCAAGACAGGTGTCACAGCAGTTTTTCAAAGGCGGGAAAGGGCAGGCTCCGGCCGGGGAGATGGATCTCACCCCGCTGGACAAAGCCCCGCTTGCGGAAGAGCGCCTGCATTTTGCGGTTTTTACAGTAGGTGTCGGCGTGAAAGACCGGGATACCCCGGGCCCGGGCCCAGTCCTCGGCGTATGTCAGCAGGGCGGAGGCCACGCCGCCGCGCTCGAGCGCCGGGTCCACCGCCACCCGGTGGACGACCAGGGCAGGGCCCTCCACGGCCCAGGGCACCCCGGCATAGGCGGTCTCCGGCTCGTCGGTGATGCAGGCGCAGCCCAGCACCTGCCCTTGAGCGGAGACGGCCGCTGCCAGCCGGCCCCGCCGGAGGTCCTCTTCGTAGTCGGCCCGGGTGGGGTAATCCTCCCCCCACTGCTCGCTGCCCTCTTCCCGCATTTTTTGCACCGCCCGCCGGACCAGCGCCCAGACGGCGTCCAGGTCCCCGGGCGCGGCGGGGCGCACGATGATCTCTTCCATGGATTCACCTCAAACGGAGATACTGTCAGAGAGAAGTATACGCTAAAACCGGGAAAAAGGAAAGAGCGAATACAAAAAGGGCGCTTGCAGCCGCAAGCGCCCTTTTTGTGTGGCATAGTGGGAGAAACGAATGGGGGAAGGATGGGAAAAAGAGCTGGGAAATGGTGTGTGATGCTCAGCGCACGCAGGAGGCGGCCGCCACCGCCTCTACGGCGTTGTAGCCTGCGTCAAAGGCCTTGGCGTTGGCCTCGTTGAACTTGGACTTGCCCTTTTTGGCAAACATGTGGTTCATAGCGGTCACGGCGGCGTCGTGGGTGAAGTCGCCCATCAGCTTGACGATGGCGCCGGTCATGACGATGTTGGCCCCCTTGGGGTTGCCCAGGCCGGTGGCGATCTCGGTGCAGTTGACCTTGACGTAGGTCACGTCCTGACGGGCTCCCTCGGGCAGCTCCACGGTGTCCCCGATCAGCACGGTGCCGCCGGGGGCCACGATGGGCAGAAATTTGAGCAGAGACAGCTCGTTCATGGCCAGCAGCAGATCGGGCGCCTCCTGAGAGGGGTTGTAGATGTAATTTTCCGCGCAGTATTTCACGGTGCAGTTGGCCGTGCCGCCCCGCATGGCGGAGCCGTAGGAGGGGACCCAGGTGACGTTGATGCCCTCGCTGGCGGCGATGTCGGAAATGATCAGGCCCGAAGTCAGTACGCCTTGGCCGCCGGAACCGGCAAATACGATCTCCTTCATCTTACTGGTTCTCCCCTCTCTTCTTGAATTCGCCGATGGGATAATAGGGAATGAGCTCCTTCTCGATGCGCTCCATGGCCTTCACCGGGCTGAGGCCCCAGTTGATGGGGCAGGGGGACAGGACCTCCACAATGGAGTAGCCCTCGTGGTTCATCTGGGCCTGGAGGGCATTTTTGATGTAGCCCTTGAGCTTGTTGATGTTGGCAGGGGTGGTGACGGTGCCCCGGGCGGCGTAGGCCGCGTTGGGGAACTCCCGGGCCACCATCTCGGGGAACCGGATGGGGTAGCCGGTAACCGCGCAGTCGCGGCCATGGACCGAGGTGGCGGTCTTTTGGCCTTCCATGGTGGTCAGACTCATCTGGCCGCCGGTCATGCCGAAGTTGGTGTTGTTGACCACGATGACGGTGATGTTCTCACCGCGGTAGGCGGCGTTGAAGGTTTCGGCGATGCCGATGTTGTAGGCGTCGCCGTCGCCCTGGTAGGAGACCACCAGCACGTCGGGATTGACCCGCTTCATGCCGGTGGCTACGGCGCCGGCGCGGCCGTGGCAGCAGTGCAGACGGTCGCACTCCAGGCCGGCTCCCAGGTTGGAGGAGCAGCCCACGCCGATGGGGAAGATGATGTTATCCATCTGGTCCAGCTCCTCCAGCGCCTCCATGATGAGGCGGCTGATGATGCCGTGGCCGCAGCCGGGGCAGAAGTCCATCGGCTTGTCGACCAGGGCGGGGACCTTCTTTTCGCGGGTAACAGCCATATCAGTAGACCTCCTTTACTTCGCCGTTCTTGACCTTGAAATAGTCCTCCTTGATCCGGCGGATGGGAGGGGTATTGTAGACGTAGGTCAGGGCGTAGGCCGGGATGTTCCGGTCCTTGTGGGTCTTTTTGATGGCCAGGGCGGCGTCGTCGATCATCTGGCCCGTGGCGTTCTCCTCCACGGTGATGATGCCCTTCACGTTGGGATTGATGCGGGCGAAGGCCTTCTCGGGATAGGGCCAGGCGGTGATGGGACGAATGAGGCCCACCTTCTCGCCGGCGGCGCGCAGCTCCCGCACCGCGCCCAGGGTGGCCCGGCCGGGCACGCCATAGGCCACGAACACGTAGTCGGCGTCCTCAATGGACTCCTCCTGCCAGCGCTGCTCATTCTCCTGGATGGTGGCGTACTTCTCCCGCAGCTCCACGGCCTCTTTCATCGAGTCACGCTCGAAAATGCCGATCTTCTTGTAAGTATAGTGGCCGTTCAGAGCCCAGGGTGTGCGCTTGGTCTCCACGAAGTCGGGCAGGGTCACCGGCTCCATCATCTGGCCCAGGGTGCCCTCGCCCATCATCACGACCACGATGCGGTATTTCTCCGCAAGCTCATAGGCGGGCAGCATCAGGTCCACATACTCCTGGATGGAGGAGGGGCACAGCACGATGCAGCGGTAGTCGCCCTGACCGCCGCCGCGGGTCTCGCGGTTGTAGTCGCACTGGGAGGTAAACAGGGTGCCCAAGCCGTTGCCGTAGCGCACCTGGGTGATGACCACGGCGGACAGGCCCTCGTCGCACAGGGTGGAGATGCCCTCCTGCTTCAGAGAGATGCCCGGGCCGGACGAGGCGGTCAGCGCCCGCACGCCGCAGGCGGCCGCGCCGATGACCATATTGATGCCGGCCAGCTCGCTCTCCGCCTGGACAAAGGCACCGCCCACTTCCTCCATGCGCCAGGACAGATACTCCATGATCTCGCTGGAGGGGGTGATGGGATAACCGGCGTAGAAACGTGCGCCGGCGCGTACCGCGGCTTCCGCGATGGCCTCATTGCCTTTCATCATTTCTGCCATAATGAATCGTCACGCTCCTTTCCGTTAACCTAGTACATGAAATACGCCGTCGGGGCAGGTGGTATAGCAGATCCCGCAGGCGATGCATTTCTCATCGTCGATCTGTACGGGATAATAGCCGTTGGCGTTGAGATGGTCCGACTTGCGGATGGCGTCCTTGGGGCAGTGGTGGATGCACAGCCCGCACTCCTTGCACCGCTCCCGATTGACTTCGACCTTCATTCAGTTCCCTCCGATCCATGATGTTCTGTTGAGTAGAACGTTGTTCCGATGAAAAAAGCATACACCCAGGTCGAGCGGAATGTCAAGTCCCCCCAAGAAAAAAATTTTTGTTTCATCTGGCGGAACATCTTGACAGGGGTCTTTCCCAGTGAGTAAAATGAACGAGAGAGAACGCTGTTTCTAACGAAAGAAACCAAAATTATGAACGACGGCTGGCGCCGCCCCACGCCGGAGGGCGTGGGGGAGCCGGACGCTTGGAAAGGGGGAACCATCATGGCATCGGATGTGATCCAGTCGGTGGACCGGGCACTTGAGGTCCTGATCTATCTCTACTACGAGGGCAAGGAGACCAGCATCACGAAAATCGCCAACGACATGGGCGTGTATAAGAGCACGGTATTCCGCACGCTGGCCACCCTGGAGGCCCGGGGCTTTGTCAAAAAGAACCCGGAAACCGAAAAGTACTGGCTGGGGAGCCGTCTGTTTACTTTGGGCAAGGCGGTGGAGAACAAGATGGGGCTGCAGGAGATCATTCGGCCCTATGCCCGCAAGCTCTACGAGGCCTATCATGAGGTGGTCAATGTCTCCATCCTGGAGCGCAACCCCGGCGACGTGTACCGCAGCGTCATCATTCTGAAGGAGGAGAGCCCCAACCAGGTGCTCACGGTCAACCCGCCCGTGGGCTCCAGCAGCGAGTGCCACTGCTCCTCCGTGGGCAAGTGCCTGCTGGCCTTCGGGTCAAAGATTGACCTGAGCGTCTATGAGAATGTGAGTCTGACCGCCCATACCGCCCACACCATTACCTCTGCCGACGCGCTGCGGGCTGAGCTGGCCAAAATCCGCTCCGACGGATATGCTGTGGACCGGGAGGAGCTGGAGATGGGGCTGACGTGCATCGGTGCGCCCATCCTGGATCGGAGCGGCGTGGCTCTGGCGGCCATCTCCCTGTCCGGCCCCACCAGCCGCATGCTGGCCGGCGACCTGGACGAGCGGGTGGAGGCCGTGCGGCGGATTGCGCGGGAGATTTCCAATAACTTCTAGTTGGGCGAAAAAAACCTTTGACACCCGCTTTTTGTTCCGCCACATGGAATAGAAGGATTATTGTACGGAACAGCGGTCGGTATTTTGTACAAAAAGCGAAGTTGACATTTGGACGGCGAGTGTGCTATGCTCCAACCGTACCAAAAAGATGGGGAGGAATTATCTGCAGTTCCTCCCCGATTCGCGGGACACATAGCAGAACGAGGTTCCGAACAATAGAACAATATACCCCAAGCAGCGAGAAAGCGAGGCGTATCGCACATGAAAATCTTGGTCATCAACCCGGGGGGGACCTCCACCAAGATTGCAGTATTTGAAGACGAAAAGGAACTGTTCAAGGAGAATATCACCCACACCGGGGAGGATCTGAAGGGATTTCCCCATGTATTTGATCAGTTTGGCTACCGGAAGGACATCATCCTGGAGACGCTGAAGAAGGCGGGCTTTGAGATCCGTACCTTTGCCGCGGTGGCGGGGCGGGGTGGCCTGATGAACCCCATCCCCGGCGGCACCTATACGGTAAACAGCCGGATGGTGGAGGACCTGCGCGGCGCGATCCATGGCGAACACCCCTCCAATCTGGGAGCGGTGCTGGCCAAGGAGATCGGCGACGAGATCGGCGCCTCTTCCTTTGTGGTGGACCCGGTATCGGTGGATGAACTGATGCCCAAGGCCCGCATCTCCGGCATCTCCGATCTGGAGCGGCCCAGTTGGTTTCACGCCCTGAACCACAAGGCGGTGGCCCGGTGGACGGCGGAGCGCATCGGCAAGAAATATGAGGACTGCAACCTCATCATCGCCCATCTGGGGTCGGGCAACTCCATCGTGGCCCACAGAAAGGGTCGGATGGTGGACGGCAGCGGCGGCCGGACCAACGGTCCATTCTCCCCCGAGCGCAGCGGCGGACTGCCCACCTATCCGCTGGTGGAGCTTTGCTACTCCGGCAAGTACACCCATGAACAGATGGTCGCCAAGCTGAGCAGCGTGGGCGGCATGTACGATTACCTGGGCACCAAGGACGCCCAGGAGGTGGAGCGCCGGATGGAAGCCGGCGACGAAAAGGCCCGGCTGGTCTATGAGGCGTTCGTCTACTCCGTGGCCAAGGAGATCTGCTCCTACGCCGCCGCCTTTGACGGGCCGGTGGACCGTATCGTCCTTACCGGCGGCATCGCCCACTCCAAGTACGTGGTGGACGAGGTCTCCCGCATGACGGCCTTCCTGGCCCCCATGGAAGTGGTGGCCGGCGAGTTCGAGATGGAGGCCTTGGCTCTGGGCGCCCTCCGGGTCCTCCGGGGCGAGGAAGAGCCCCAAATTTACGCGTGACCGAGCTACGGCGCTTTCCCCGGCATATTCGTCGCACGCATTCGGAAAAATGTGTGTGGGTAAGGAAGGGTAACACCGAGAAAGAAGGCGACTTTTTTGTCAGAAGCCGTGAACGAGAAGCGGGAGCCCAGTACTGGCATGTCTTTTGCCGTGTTCGGCATCTCGATTGCGATCATCCTCCTAGGCGTCGTAGTCCTGGGATTTGACATCCACATCATCCTGCTCGTCGCGCTGGCCTTTGCCTGCCTGGTATCCGCCACGCTGGGCTACCAGTTTGACGATCTGGTGGAGTGCATGAAGAAGCCCCTGGGACAGGCGATGTCGGCCATGATCATCTTCATTTTCATCGGCATCATCATCGCGTCCTGGATTTTCTCCGGCACGGTGCCCGCGCTGATCTACTACGGGCTCCACTATATTACGCCAAAGTTCTTCCTGCCGGTGGGCCTGCTGCTGTGCAGCCTGACGTCCATGTCCATCGGTACTTCCTGGGGGACCATCGGCACCATGGGCCTGGCCATGATGGGCATTGGCGCCGGCATGGGCATCCCGCCCGCCGTCACGGCCGGCATGGTCATCTCGGGCTCCTTCTTCGGGGACAAGATGTCTCCCATCTCCGATACCACCAACCTGGCCCCCGCCTCAGCAGGCACAACCCTCTACAAGCATATCGGGGCCATGTGGAAGACCACGCTGCCCGCCTATCTCATTACCTTTGGCTGCTTTACGGTACTGTGCTTCTTCTACCAGGGCGGCCAGGTGGACCACGCTACCATTGATCTGTTTATTGACACCATCGGCGCCAATTTCCGCATCACCCCGCTGCTTCTTCTGCCCATGGTGGTACTGCTGGTGCTGAACATGCGGAAATTCCCTGCCATCCCCGGTATGGCCATCGGCAGCCTGCTGGCGGTCATCCTGGCGGTAGCGGTCCAGGGATTTCCGGTGGGCCAGGTGGTGGCCGGCCTCAATTATGGCTATGTCACTCCCACCGGCGTGGACCTGGTGGATCAGCTCCTGCTGCGGGGCGGTATCCAGAACATGATGTATACCTTCTCCCTCTCTTGCATCGCCATCTCCTTCGGCGGCGTCATGGAGCACGTTGGGTATCTGAAAAAAATCGTGGCTGTGGTCATCAGCCGTGTGAAGTACGACTTCCTGATGGTTCCGGTGGTCATCCTCAGTACGACTCTGGGTACCCTCACGATGGGCGAGGTCTACCTCTCCATCGTGGTCAACGGGAGCCTTTACCGCCAGGCTTTCCAGGAGCGGAAGCTGCGCCCGGAGATGCTCTCCCGGCTTTTGGAGGAGGGCGGAACCCTGACCCAGGTGTTCATTCCCTGGTCCACCAGCGGCGTGTTCATCGCAGCCACTTTGGGTGTGAGCACGGCAGAGTACTGGAAGTTTGCGTTTCTCAATTATATCAATCCGCTGCTGTCCATCGTTTTGTGCCTGTTCGGCTACGGCGTCCTGCGGGTCGGCCAGGCCGGATGGCGGGACAAAAGGGGCGGCACGCACCACACTTCCACGGAGGAATCAGAAAAATGCTGAAAAATTTTGACGAGGTCATTGAAAAAGTACGCTCCATCGAGCCTTTTACCGTTAGCGTGGCCGCCGCCGCGGACAAGGAGCTGCTCCAGGCGGTGAAAGCCGCCGCAGACCTGGGCTTTGTTCGTCCGGTGCTGGTGGGCGACGCAAAGGCCGTGGGCGATATCTGCGCCGACATTGGCCTTCGGCCCCTGGACATCCTGCCCGCTCAGGGGGAGGATGAGGCCGTGGACGTGGCGGTCCGGGCCGTGAAGGACGGCGGAGCCCAGGTGTTAATGAAGGGGCTGGTGAACACCAGCATCTACATGCGGGGCATCCTCAATAAGGAACACGGCCTGCGCACCGGACGGCTGCTGTCCATGATGGCGGTTTACGAGGCGCCGGGCTACCACAAGCTGGTCTACTGCTCCGACAGCGGCATCAACGTGGCCCCCACCTTTGAGCAGAAGAAGGATATTCTGAAAAACATCCTGATCGCCACCCGCGCCATCGGACTGGAGAACCCCAAGGTGGCGGCCCTTACCGCCAACGAGATGGTAGATCCCAAGATCCAGTCCACCGTGGATGCCGCCGGACTGGTGGAATACGCCAGGAGCGGTGAGCTGGGACTGCCCTGCGTCATCGAAGGCCCCATCGCCTTCGACGTGGCGTTCGATCCCCACGCCGCCGCCCACAAGAAGATCGACAGCAAGATCACCGGAGAGACCGATATCGTCATCTTCCCCAACATGGAAGCGGGCAATATCATGGGCAAGTCCTGGATTCACCTGTGCAAGTGCCGCTGGGCGGGTATCGTCCTGGGCGCGACCAACCCGGTGATTTTGGGCTCCCGGGCCGACACTCCGGAGATCAAACTCAACTCCATCGCTCTGGCCTGCCTGGCCGCGCGGAGCTGAGCAGACGTTTGTGCTCTATGACCCGGCACCTGAGAGAGGGGCGTCGGGCCGGAATATCACCAACGCAAAGTAAAGAAAGGGAGGAATACCCGTGAGTGAACAAGCCAAACGCAAAACGACCCTGTCCATCAAGCAGCTCCTCATCATCTTTTTCCTCGGTTTGGGCTACACCGTCGTCTACGCTACCCCCTTCATCCAGTATGTCTTTTATGACTCCCTGGTAGAGGCCCTCCAGTGTACCAATCAGCAACTGGGCTACCTCATCACCATTTTTGGCATCGGCAACCTGCTGGCTCCCATCGGCGGCGCCCTCAGCGACAAGTTCAATACCAAGAGAATTTACATCATCTCCATGCTGGCCATCTGTGTGCTCAACGTGCTGTTTGCGCTGAACATGAACTACAGCTTCTCCCTGGTGATCTGGGGCGGCTTCGCCATTGCCGGACTGTTCCTCTACTTCCCCGCCCACACCAAGCTGACCCGCCTGGTGGGCAACGAGGAGCAGCAGGGCACCATCTTCGGCTTTACCGAGTCCTTCTGCGGCATCACCAACGTCATCGTCAACTTCATCGCCCTGGGCCTGTTTGCCTACTTCTCCAACAAGTACTTCGGCGTGGCCGGACTGAAGGCCGCCATCATCGGCTATGCCGTGCTGGGCGTCATCGCCGTCATCTTCCTGGCCATCTTGGTGCCCGACCCCGGCAAGAGCACTTCCACCGGCGAGGAGAACGCCATCAACGCCAAGATGGGCGTGAAGGACTGGATCAGCATCGTCACCAATCCCCGCACTTGGCTGTCCGGCATCGCCGTGTTCGCTACCTACACCATGTACTGCACCCTGTCCTATTACACCCCCTACTTCAGCAACGTGCTGGGCGTGTCCGTGGTCTTCACCGGCGGCCTGTCCATCTTCCGCCAGTACGGCACCCGTTTCATCGGCGCTCCCGTGGGCGGCTGGCTGGGCGACAAGATCAAGTCGGTCTCCACGGTGGTGGGCGTCTCTCTGGCCGTGGCCGTGATTATGGTCATCGCCTTCATGCTCATGCCTGCCGGTTCCAACGCCAACATCCTCATCGTCCTCACTCTGGCCGCCGGTATCCTGACCTATATGGCCCGCGGCTCTATGTTCGCCATCCCCTCTGAGCTGAAGATCCCCAGAAAGTATGCGGGCACCACCTCCGGCGTGGTCTGCGCCATCGGCTACTGCCCCGACCTGTTCATCTTCGTGCTCTACGGCTACTGGCTGGACAACTTTGGCAACGACGGCTACCGCAACATCTTTATTTATGCCGCCGTGGTCATGGCCATCGGCGTTGTCAACGCCATTGTTACTCAGATTTACAAGAAAAAGGTCCTCGCCAAAGAGGCGGCGGCCGAGCATGCGGAGTAAGAGTGTCCGCAGCGTGATTTGTGAAAGGGGTATTTATCATGAAACAGGAACTCATTGACGCCCTGATCGGCATCTCCGGCAAGGATTACGTATTTTTTGCCCACGAGGATATTGAGGGCTACCTCTATGACGAGACCGAGGAGTTTGTCCGGCCCGAGGCCTGCCAGGACTGTGTGGTGATCCGACCCGGCACCTACGAGGAGGTCTCCGCCATCCTGAAGCTGTGCAACGAGACCAAGACCCCCGTCATCCCCCGGGGCGGCGGCACCGGCGCCTGCGGCGCGGCCATTCCGACGGTGCCCTCCATCATCATGTCCATGGAGCGCTTCCGGGAGATCCTGGAGGTGGATGAGACCAATATGATGGTCACCTGCCAGACCGGTGTCACCCTGGCCAAGCTGAACGAGTATCTGGACGAGCACGTCCACGCCTTGTATTTCCCCTGCCATCCCGGCGACGAGGGCGCCCAGATGGGCGGCATGGCCATCGAGAACGCCGGCGGCGTCCGGGCCGTCAAGCACGGCATCATGCGCAACTATATCAAGGGCATGAAGGTGGCACTGCCCTCCGGCCAGGTTGTCCAGTTGGGGGGCAAGCTGGTAAAGAACAACATGGGCTATGACCTCATGCATCTGCTCATCGGCTCCGAAGGCACTCTGGCGGTGGTCCTGGAGGTCACCCTGAAGCTCTACCCCCGCCTGGATTACACCGGCGCGTTGGTGTGCTCCTTCAAGAACACCGAGGACGCCATCGAGTCCGTGGCCGCCGTTCAGCGCCAGGGCATCATTCCCCTGGCGGTGGAGTACATGGACCGCATGATCGCCGTGGAGACCGCCGAGAAGATCAGCAAGACCTGGCCCATGAGCGACGAGGGCAAGGTGGATCTCATCTACATGGTGGAAGAGGCCACGGAGGACGCCCTCTATGAGACCGCCGGCACCATCGCTGAGACCTGCGAGGCCCATGGGGCTCTGAACTCCGTCATCGCGGAGAACGACAAGGACCAGCGCAACATCCTGGAGGTCCGCTCCAACATCTACGAGATTTTCAAGCCCTATTTTGTGGACTCTCTGGATACCGCAGTGCCCATGGCCCATATCGGAGACCTGATGCGGGACATCGACGCCATTGCCGAGAAGTACCACACTACCTCCCCCCGTGTGGGCCACGTGGCCGACGGCAACTTCCATAACTTCATCATGCTGGAGGACGGCAAGGTGCCCGCCTGGGCTGACGACATGCGCAAGGATATCTATGAAGCGGCCCTGAAGTACGGCGGGACCGTCACCGCCGAGCACGGTACCGGCAAGACCCGCAAGAAGTACATGGATCTCCAGTTCAGCCCCGAAGTCATCGAGATCATGAAGGGCATCAAGCGGACCTTCGACCCCAACGGCATCCTCAATCCCGGCGTGATCGTGGATCTGTAAGAAAACGCTTGATCCCCCATCGGACCGTGTGGAAAGGCGACCGCGCGGCCCCAAAGGAAAACCGGCTCCCGGATTTATTCCGGGAGCCGGTTTTTTGATGGTATTACGTCGGCTGATAGGCCTTGAGCAGTCGGACGGCAAACCTGCGGGTGGCGGCGGTCAGGTTGTATGCCCCGCCCTTGGTGCACCAGTTGTAAACCAGGCCGCGGACGGAGATCATCAGGTATTCGGCGATCTCGTCGGCGCTGTCACCACCGGCCAGTTCGCCCTGTTCCAGCCCCTCCCGAAGCAGCTCGATCAGCACGCCCACCATGCCCTGATGGGGGTCCCGGTTAAAAAAGGGGTTGTCGGTGTTGTAGAGCAGCCGAGTCATCTTCATGTCCGTCAGGTCGCTGTTGTAGTGGGCGTAGTAGTCGAAGAAGGCGAGGATGCGTTCGTATACCGTGCCCTGCGTCAGGGCCGGGGCCACCACCTCGCTAAAGTAGTGGTCCGCCACCCGGTAAGTCTCGTAAAAGACCTCCATTTTGGTGGAGTAGTAGTTGTAGAAGGTCCCGATGGACACGTGGGCCTTGGCCACGATGTCCCGGATCGTGATCTGCTCAAAGTCCTTCTCCGCCAGCAGAGAGACTGCCGCCTCGAAAAGCTTGTCTTTGGTCTGCTCCGCCTGAAGCTGGCGCCGGGTTTTGACCTGGGACGGGATATCTTCCATGTGCGTTCACCGCTTCCGTTTCTTTTTCCGATTTAGTAGGATTATACAGGAAAAACGTCGGACCTGCAAGGCCTGACCTGTGGCATCCCCGCACAATACTGAGCAAGGAAATGCG
>Ga0129308_1002005_pt1 | contig 18797 bp, 14 predicted proteins | sample L827metagenome_FD_94440 | JGI IMG/M metagenome (GOLD analysis project Ga0129308, IMG submission 94440) | Ring-tailed lemur group fecal microbial communities from Wisconsin, USA - L827 metagenome | ecosystem: Host-associated > Mammals > Digestive system > Large intestine > Fecal | place: USA... | reverse complement strand
CCCTACGTGCTCATACAGCTTAGTCTGTCAAATGTGCAGACAAATCCAAATAAATTTGTCTTTGTCCGCCCGCTTGACAGGGACTTTCATAGTAAAAAGGGATTCTAAAGCAGACATATCGCCACTTAGAATCCCTGCCAATTTATCTCTCTTTTATTTTCCAATTATGCCTGCAGTTTTTCATCTAACTTTATAAATGAAAAATATTTTATGATTAAAGATATTATATAATTTATTTTGCTTGCTCTTCTTGGAATTTTTGATACTCGTCTGTTGGCATCTCAACACCTGTGTAAAGTTTATAAGCTGCAGCACCCTGCCATAAAAGCATTCCCTTTCCACCGATTGTCTTACAGCCAGCTGCCTTCGCATCTAAGAGCATCTTTGTCTCAGGTGGATTATAAACAGCATCTGCCACTACTAATTCTGGTCTAAATACAGAAGTATCTTTGATTAAAGTAAGGTCATCATGTGGCTTCATTCCTGCTAAAGTTGCATTTACTAAAATATCAGCCTCAGCAATCTCAGCCTTTAATGTATCTTCTTCGTCTAAACAAAATACTTTTACTTCGCAATCTGGTGTCTCTTTTGCTAATTTCTCAGCTGTAGACTTTGCTCTGTCTAAAAATGGGTCATCCTGATTGAAGATAGAGATAGCTCTCGCTCCGTCTAAAGCACACTGTACTTGAATTGCTGTGGCTGCTCCACCGGCGCCTAATACAACAATCTTCTTTCCCTTTACTTCCACTCCATTTTCTTGTAAATTGCGGACAAATCCAATACCATCTGTGATATGTCCTACTAATTTTCCATCTTCATTTACAATTGTATTAACCGCACCGATGATTCTAGCTGCTGGAGATAACTCATCCATATGTTTTGCCACTTCATTTTTACAAGGCATTGTTACATTACAGCCTCTCATCTTGAAAAGACGCATTGCATCTAATGCTGCTGGTACTTGATCTTCTTTGATATCAAATGCCATATAAGCGTAATCTTGATTGTTGTGCTGGAAGCTAAAATTGTACATAGCTGGAGAACCAGAATGTCCTACAGGACTTCCAATTAATGCCATTAAACCAGTTGTTCCTTTGATTCTCTGTTCCATTGTTTCTCTCCCTTTTCTTTCTTGCCTAAAATTTTAAGTTTCTGTTATTCATTAATACCTTATCTACATCTACCAGTATAAACTCTGGATATTCGCTCACAGGACATACCGCAGTATGCCCAGATAGGTATATATTTTAGCTTTTGTAATAGTTTATTTCATTTATCTTTCGTGAAAGTATATTTATGAAAGTTCCAATCAGACGGCAAGACAATCTATAATTTTTGATTTCGCCTCACCATCTGACAGTAAACTGACATGTCTGCTATCGCGGGCACCACCATGAATGAAAGTCCGATTGCTCCATGCCAAGGTACTCCCGCAATCGCACTTTTATTCTTATAACTGAGCTGCTACAGCAAATGCCTCTTTTGTAGCATCTAGAGCTCTTCTTGCACGGATTGCGTCACCGATTACATAAGTTTCTGGAACAATTTCCTTAATCTGCTCGCTCATTGGATCATAATTTCTATACCCCATAGAAAGAACAACAGAGTCATATCCTCTTGTCTCGTGATGTACGCCGTCTGCGGTCTCGTACTCTACCCCATCCTCAAAGAACTTACAGACTTTTGCACCTGTAATTTCTTTAATTGCGTACTCCTTAAAATCTTTCATTAAGTAAACTCTATGTTCATGAATGACATCTGCTCCGACTGTATCTCTAAACTCGATAACTGTCACATCATGCTCTTGCTCTCCGAGAAATGCAGCTGTCTCACATCCAACCATTCCACCGCCGACAACAAGAACCTTCTTTCCAGCTCCTCTCTTTCCTTCTAATAAGTCGGAGCCGTGGATGATAGCTTCATTCTCAATTCCCTCAATTGGAAGAATTAAAGTCTTAGATCCTGTAGCGACGATAACACTATCTGGATTCTCAGCTTTGATTAGTTCTAAATCTACTTCTGTATTCATATGAATTTTTACGCCAGCCTTCTCACAGCGATGGATATAATTGCGAACCATATTTGTGATATCTCCCTTTCCAGGAGGATAAGCGGCAAGTCTCATATTTCCACCAAGAATTTCTTTTGCCTCATATAAATCAACTTGATGTCCTTTTTCCTGTGCTAAGAAAGCTGCACACAGTCCACCGACACCACCGCCAATTACCATAACCTTCTTAGGATTTTCTGTCTTTTTAATTGGTGTGGATTCTTTTCCAAGACATGGATTTGTCAAACAGCAGATAGGATTTCCAGCATACATATTTGCAACACATCCCTGAAGACAGGCAATACATGGTGTCATATCCTCAAGTCTATTTTGTAAAGCTTTTAATGGCATATGTGGATCAGCTAAGCTCTGACGTCCAAATGCTACTAAGTCTGCTCTTTTCTCTCTCACCATAAGCTCAGCAAATTGTGGCTCTGTATAACGACCTACTGTAATAACAGGAATTGTAACTGCGCGCTTAATTTCCTCTACTAAATCTGCAGAAAATCCTGCATGGATTGCTGTCGGAGCCCACATATACTCATCCTTAATATGCACTGCTCTAGATACGTGGAGCGCATCAAGTCCACAGTCTTCTAAATAAGCTGCAATTGCTGCACTGTCGTGAACATCAAGTCCACCTAGAATCTCGTCATCACTGTTAATTCTCGCTAAGACAGCAATCTTTCCCTCTGTTTTCTTTTTAATCTCTTCGATAATTAATCTAGAAAAGCGCATTCTATTTTCAAAACATCCACCGAACTCGTCCACTCTCTTATTTGTTCTAGGAGATAAGAAAGTACTTACTAAGTATCCATGAGCCATATGAATTTCTACCGCATCTACACCAGCCTTCATTGCTCGCTCGGCTGCCTCTCCGTATCCCTCGATTAATTTATACACTTCCTCTGTTGTCAACTCGTGAGGAATATCTCTTCCAAATACAGATGGAATGCTCGTGGCAGCTGTGATTGGAGCCCCTGCGTTTTTCGCATTTCCCTCTGGACCTGCATTTTGTAACTGAATAGAAACTTTTGCTCCTTCTTCATGACAGGCGTCAATTACTTTTTTAAAGCTCTCAATACTAGAGTCATCATAAAGACAAGGCTTTCTAGGACCACCCTTTGCGCCTTTATGTACAACTGTCGCCTCAATTGTGATTAATCCAAACTGACCTTTTGCACGCTCTTTGTAGTATGCAACTGACTGCTCACTCATACATCCGTCTGGATTAGCAAAGTTATTTCCCATTGGAGGAACAACGAAACGATTTTTTACTGTCATAGGTCCAATTTGGATTGGCTGAAACATTGCTTTATAATTCATGCTATTTCTCCCTTCTATTTTATCTCTATCTATCTTTCTCTTTATTTGTTTTGCAGTTTCTCAAAAGTAAACATATAGACAAGAACGGCATCTCATTTACATTCTTGTCCATACATTCAACAAAGCTCTCTCCATAAGAAGATGATAGGAGTTTTTCTTATCTTAAAGTGCCTCTGGCCATGCCTCTTCTAATACTTTCTTTGTACTATCATAAGTATGTTTTGCAGCTTCTTTTAAACCTGTTGCTAAGATACCATCACTGATTACCTCTACACCAATTGCATTTGGCTCAATTCCCTTTTCTCTTACCATCTTTACAAAATCAGCTGTACATCCGATACCTGTTCCAGGTGCCAAACGGTCGTGCATGGATTCATCTCTTAAAATGCTTTTTGCATATGGACGATCCCAAACATCGTTAATCTGAATAGATACAATTTTATCTGCTGGAATATCTTTGATTACTTCTAAGTCAATTGGCTGATTCGCTCTTACCCAATGCCATGTATCTAAGATAAGCTGTGCGTTCTCACAGTCCGCTGCCTTTACAACTTCCCAACCCTTTTTCATATCTGGAATACCGCTGTATGGCATTGGCTCAACACCGATAATATACTTTCCAGCTCTCTGACAGAGCTCTCTTAATTTCTGTGCTGTATGCTCTACAGAGTAGTTCTCCATAAGACCACAGTTGATTTGTTTTACGCCAAATAATTCACACATATGAAAACACATTTGTTCTTTATATTTTTGCTCATAAGAACGATAGTCATCCGCCCACTGCACAATATACTCTACCTCTGTTACTTTCATGCCATGCTTATCTAAGATTGCTAAAATGTCCTCATCAAATAATCCCTCATTTAAAGCATCTACATAAGTCTCTGCACGAAGTCCAATTCCATCATATCCAGCTTCCTTTGCTGCGATAACACGGTCCTCAAATTTGCACTGATCTCCAAGTGTCCATGAGCTAATTGTGATAGGGTATTTTTTTGACATTATTTCATCCTCCTAATTTTTTAATTTTCTTGTATTATTTGTTAAAATTGTCAAGTAATATCTTTTACTTGTCTTCGTTTTTGGATGATTTTATTATACGACCTTGTTAAATATAAAACAAATTAGTAATTTCATCATTATTTATAGAATTTTTCAATCAGTTTTATAGCATTATATCTGTTATAATAAGAACAAGAACAGCTCTTGTCTGTCTTTGTTTTTGGACTAACTTTTAACAATCTATCTGTATTTTTAACAAAAAATATTTATACAAAATTTGAGAATAGGAGAGTTATTATGAATTTATATCATTTACGATACTTCGAGACATTAGCCCATCTAGAACATTATACGAAGGCAGCCGATAAGCTTGCTATCACACAGCCAAGCTTAAGCTATGCTATCTCTTCTTTGGAGGATGAGCTTGGAGTTCAACTTTTTGAGAAAATGGGACGAAATGTTGTTTTGACGAAATATGGACGTGCTTTTTTGGAAGATGTAGAAGTAGTCTTAAAGCAATTAGATGCCTCTGTAAAAGATATGAAATTAGCTGGCAAAGGAGAAGGCGGCATTGACCTCGCCTTTCTTCGCACATTAGGCGCTGATTTTGTTCCGAAAATTATAAGAAAATTTTTAGATATCAATGAGGGGAAACGAATTGAATTTAATCTCTTTTGTGACCGTGGACTTACAACAGATATTTTAGAGGGATTAAAGGATCGAAAGTATGATATCGGTTTTTGTTCTAAAATTGAAAATGAGCCATCTATTGAGTTTATTCCAATCGCAAAACAGGATTTAGTTGTGATTGTTCCCCCTAATCATCCTCTTGCACAAAAGACAGAGGTAAATCTTGAGGAAACATTAGACTATAAGCAAATTATTTTTAAGAAAAAGAGCGGACTTCGTCATATTATCGATGACCTTTTTACATCAATTAATGCTTATCCAGATATCTCTTATGAGATTGAGGAAGATCAAGTAGCAGCTGGACTGGTAGCAAATGGATTTGGGATTGCGATTGTTCCAGATATGCCTCTTCTTGATACATTGGACATAAAAAAATTACCACTTGTGTCTCCAAGTTGGCATCGTCATTTTTATATGGCCACATTAAAAGGAGTATATCAACCTCCTGTCATTGAGGCGTTTAAAAAATTTGTGATTGAATATACGGAGATGGAATTTGACTATAAGACGAGTTGAAAGGTATACTTTATGAGACAGTGAGAACAGACGCCGAGAGAGCAAGCAGGTGTTTGCGAAGGAAATACCTGCTTGCTCTCTCGGCTGTGTATTGGCGAAACAGTAGGAAAGATCTTGTTGTAGAAAAGTGAAAAAATTTTAGATGTCAAATCTTTCGTTCATTTGTTCTATTTCATGCGTTTCACTTATAAAATTATCTGAAGTAACAATAGTATATTTTCTGTTAAGCCATTCAAACACCCCTATGCCCCCGAAATCACATAATTATCCTTCATAAACTGTATAAAATCCTCTGTCAGCTGATTGCGATACTGATTTTTCAAAACTCCCATATAAATATATCTCTGATAATCCAATCCCTCAATCGGCAAATATTTCAGCGGAAGATGTCGAACTGCTGGCACATCTGGCACAATTCCAATACCAAAACCTTCCGCTACCATACCAGCTAACGCACTATCTTCTTCCACCTCAAATACTATCTCGGGATCAATTCCCCCTTTTTCAAAAATCTCTCGAATGACATAGTGAAGACCACTGGATGGTGGAAATCCAATATGGGGATAATCTCCTAACTCCGTTAAAGTCACGGTCTCTCTCTGCGCTAACGGATGCGTAAGTGGCACAATCGCTATTAACTTTTCCTCTGCCACTGGATAGAAATCTATCTCCTTTTCACCCTCCACTTTCGAGCAAATAATAAGTCCATACTTTTCATTTTTCAAGTCTCTCACTAAGTTCACTGTGGCATCATTTTGAAACTGAAAGTCAATTTTTTCATTTTGCCTAGTTTCTACAAATTTTCTCACAAGTCTTGGCATAAAATGACTTCCCTGTGTATAAATAAATCCTATCGATAAACGTCCTCCATAAATTTTAGCTTCCTCTTTTACACAATCAATCCCTCTTTGTAAAACCTCCATCGAACTTTCCACGTAATTTAAAAACGTTTTTCCATACCTTGTCAAAGTGACATTTCTTCCGTTCTTTTGAAACAAAGGAATTCCTAATTCTTCCTCCAAAGTTGATATTGCATAGCTAAGACTTGGCTGTGAGATAGATAAACTCTTCGCCGCCTTCGTATAATGCTCAATTCTCGCCAATGCTATAAAATATGAAAGATGGTTTAAGTTCATACCTCTCCTCCTATCCCAAATTTATTGCTCATTTTTCGAAATATTCTATCATTCTTTGCTATTATAACATATTTTCTCTATAAGTTGTACTCTTTCTTTTATAGAATGATATCTACGGATTGCTCCGCATCTTATGCTCCCCCAATCCTAAAGCATTTGAAATTCGCCCTATCAGGCTACTTTCTCATGTTTTGCGAACCCCAAAGTCAGAATCTTTCATGGAAACATGAAACTCATGACCTTTTAATATTAGTATCATAAAATTTTTCTATTATTTCCTATATATTATCAATTTGTTTTATCATTTTCACCGTTATATAATTAACATATAAGAAAACGATTTATCAATATTAACCAAGGAGGGGTCTTATGAAATCCAATTATCAGCATATTTTTTCTCCACTTACTGTGAAAAATATGACAATTAAAAATCGAATCGTTATGATGCCTATGGGTACAAACTATGGAGAGCAAAACGGAGAGATGAGTTTTCTTCATATTAACTATTACGAAGAGAGAGCAAAGGGAGGCGTTGGTCTCATTATCGTTGAGAATGCAAGTGTAGATTCCCCAGAAGGCTCCAACGGAACAACACAGCTTCGTATTGACCATGATAACTATATTCCTAGACTTTATAAATTCTGCGAGAACCTACATAAACACGGAACTTGTATCGCAATTCAGATTAACCACGCAGGTGCATCTGCAATGTCCGCCCGCACAAATATGCAGCCAGTTTCTGCTTCCAATATTCCTTCCAAAGATGGAGGCGAAATTCCTCGTCCTTTGACAAGAGAAGAAATCGAGCGTATCGTAAAAAAATATGGTGAAGCTGCCAAGAGAGCTCAGATAGCTGGATTTGACGCAGTAGAAATTCACGCAGGACATTCCTACTTAATCAGCCAATTCCTCTCTCCTCTTTATAATGATCGCACAGATGAATTTGGAGGTTCTATCGAAAACAGAACACGTTTCTGCCGTATGGTTATCGATGAAGTTAGAAAACAAGTTGGTCCATTCTTTCCTATCCTCTTAAGACTAAGCGCTGACGAATTAATGGAAGGCGGAAATACTTTAGAGGGTACTCTAAAATATCTCGAATATTTAAATAATGAAGTAGATATCTTCGACGTGTCTTGCGGATTAAACGGATCCATCCAATATCAGATTGATGCCAACTACTTTAAAGATGGATGGCGCTCCTACATGGCTAAGGCCGTAAAAGAAAAATTTGGAAAGCCTTGTATCAGTATGGGAAATTATAGAGATCCAGCAGTTGTTGAGGAAGTATTGGCAAAAGGCGATGCAGATTTAATTGGTATGGGACGTGGACTTATCGCAGAGCCAAACTGGGTAAATAAAGTAGCGACTGGCAAAGAAGCCTGTCTTAGAAAATGCATCTCCTGTAATATTGGATGTGCTGGAAACCGCATCGGATTTAACCGTCCAATTCGCTGTACAGTAAATCCATCTGTATTGGAGGGAGAACCTTACTTAAAACAAAGAATTAACAGAAATTGTAATGTTGTCGTTATCGGCGGTGGAACAGCTGGCATGGAGGCTGCCTGCACGGCCGCTGAGGTTGGATGCACTACCTTCCTCTTAGAAAAAGAAGACCATTTAGGAGGTCTCGCTACGGAAATCTCCAAAATTCCTGCAAAGCATAGACTTGCAGATTTTCCTAACTACTTAATCAACCGTGTAAATGGTCTAGACAACTTATTCGTATTAAAAAATACAGAGGCAACACCAGAGATGATCCGCAACTTCCATCCAACCCTTATCATAAATGCGACTGGATCCACTCCTCTCCTTCCTCCTATCAAGGGACTTTCTGATCATCTTGGCAAAGAGGGTGGAAAGGTTTATTCTATTCTTGATATGATTAATCATATAAATGATTTCCCTGAGGATTTAGAGGGCAAGAAAGTTGTTGTCATCGGCGGCGGTGCTGTTGGACTTGACGTTGTTGAATTCTTTGCGCCAAGAAAAGCGGACGTCTCCATCGTTGAGATGATGCCAGTTATAGGAAAAGATTTAGATCCAGTATCTAAAAATGATATGAAATGTACAATGTCAAAATACAACGTAGCACAACTTACGAACACTGCTCTTCTCGAAGTAAAAGAAAGCTCCTTCCTTGTAAAGGATGCAAACGAAGAGAGAGAGCTTCCATTCGACTATGGATTCGTTTGTCTTGGAATGCGCGCATACAATGCTCCATTCACAGAGATTTCCAATGCATTTGCAGGGGATGATGTTGAGATTATGAATATTGGTGATAGCCAGAGAGCCAGAAGAATTATCGACGGAACATTCGAGGGACGTAATGTCCTTAATTTCCTTACAAGAGAGGGATACTTATCTTAATGTTTTCTAGTCCCTTTCCATATAAATAGTTTTATTTTCTTACAGTTGGTTCTAAAAGGTTCCTACAACCTTTTAGAACCGAAAGAGAAGTCTATAGGAGATAAGAAAAAGACTCCCCTTTCCAAAATAATATTTAGTGAATAAAATAAGTGAGCAACAAAGCTACCCACTATATGTCATTGTAAAGCAATCCTCCCAGAGCATAAAGCTCCACGCTTTATAAATTTTAGTTTTATATATTAACTAAAAATGCGCTTCACAGAAAAATATAAATCTGTGAAGCGCATTTTTTGGCGTTTCATACTTTATGAAACAGCAAAGCTGTTTTCCATCTCTCAGGAATATGAAATACGATATGTTCTGTGAGTATAGGTTTTGAAACAGTGGGAAATACTCCACTTTAGCTATTTCCCAAAGTATACTCTTTGGATATATTTTATTGTATTCCCTTTTTATGCATCCATCTCAAGTAATTTCTGTACTAATTCCTCACAGATTTCAAGCTCTGTCTTATTATCAGTATCAATAATAATATCAGCTGCCGCCTCATATTTCTCACGGCGTTTGCCCATCAAATCTGCAATAAACTCCACGTTTTTGTTTCCCTCGAGGAGAGGTCTATTATGGTCATCTTTGACACGCTCTAAAATTGTCTCCGGCTTTGCGTTTAATAAAACAACACGTCCATTTTTCTTCATCTCAATAACGTTTTGCTCTCTCATTGGCACTCCACCGCCACAGGAGATAACTACATTTTTTTCATCCTGCATCTCGACTAAGAGATTTGTCTCGAGGTTACGGAAGTAAGGTTCTCCGTAAATTTCAAAAATATCTGGAATACTCATACCCTGGCGTTCCACGATAAGCTGATCCATCTCTACAACCTTCATCGCAAATAATGTATGCAAATAATCTGAGATTGTAGACTTACCAGCTCCCATAAAGCCAATCAAGCAAATATTATAGTTAAAGAGCTGTTTTGCCTGAATTTTCTTGCTGTTTTTATTGATGCTTTTAAATACACTCATTACTTCATTTGGATGTTTTTTTCCTTCTAGCTGTTCTCTCATACGCTTTACTTGTTTTGCCTCCTGCTCAGGCTGCAAAATCTTCATCCCGTTTACTTCTTTGTACGCCATAATTTCTTCCACAATCGCATTTCTCTCTAGCAATACCTCTAAAATTTTATCATCGCATTGTGCAAGTTTTTCTCTTAACTGTTCTAATTGATTCATCTTAACTCTCCACCTTTATTGTTTCTTGTTTTAGAATAAAATACAAATCCAGCTTCATTATCTAACAAATATATAGTTACACCGCCAACAGTCATGTCTCAAAATCTGATTACTTTGCAAGTTTTAATAATCATAATAATATATTAGCACGACATCGCATTGCACTTTATCCATTTAAATCGTTAACAGAATTATAGCAGTAAAAAAAAGATTGTGCAACCCCTTTTTCTTAAAAATTTTTAATAATTATCAGAAAATTTATAAAAGTTTTCTATGAATTTCACTGATACATTTTATCATTTCTCGATTAATATTACAAGAAGCGTTTTTGTACTCTTTCCTAAACAAAAGGCTACTGCAAAATACAAATACAATATATTGACAAATTCATAAATAAATTAAAATTAACTCAATTTATTCAATTGAAATACCTGCAATTACTAAATTGTAACAGATGAAACTGTCTGTGCTGCAGCGGTGATAGGCTGAATTTGTATTACTTCATCCTCCACAGTTTTAAACTGAAAACTGCTGATATCATTCTCCAGCAAGTTAAAGCAATCATTTGTAATGCGTTCTAAACAAAAAATCATCTGGTTAAAGGAATCTGCATTTTCCTTTTGACAATGCTTCTCCTTCACACGTTTTATATTCCTCTTTCTGGCCGTATGTCTTTGCTTTGTCATTTTTAGTTTTCTATTTTCAACATTTGCTAATATCTCTTCTCTATCTCCATGCAAATAATCCATTACCATATCATAAATTCCAATTACCATTTGCATATCTTCTCTGATATCTTTATCTGCCTCTTTAGAATAGCTATCTTTATAGTCAATTTTTTCTCCAATTAAAGCCACCATCTCCAGGCAGCGCTTTTCAATATGATCTATATTTTCCATGACCATCATCATATCAGATACATAAACTGCCTGTTTTTCTGTCAAGGTACCTTCTGCGAATAATGCTGACATATATTTCATAGTCTCGTCATTATGCTTTTCGATGTCCGCACATGCATCCTCTACTGCCATAAGTGCTTCTTTACTATTTTGTTCCATCGCCTTTGTCAAATTTGGAAGTGTCGCTTTCACTCTCTCACAAATTTCTCTTAACTCTTCTGTCACCATCTTAACAGCAAATACCGGCTGACTTAAAAGATTATAATCCAAATATTTAGAAGCCTGACTTTCCACTGCAATAACATCCTCTCCAGGGATAATTATCTTTACAATTTTCACTAATACCGAAATAAATGGAAGCCAAAGTAATGTACAGACAATATTGAATGTTGTATGTGCATTTGCAATCTGTCTCGATATAATATCAAGCTCTGCTCCCTTTGGAGAAATCCACTCCACAAATTTTGCAAACCAAGGAATAAACCAAATAAATACAAAACTACCACTTATATTGAAAATGCTGTGAGCAATAGCTGTTCTTTTTGCGCTCTTTGACTGTCCAATACTCGCAAGTATGGCGGTAATTGTTGTTCCGATATTATCTCCAAAAAGAATTGGAATTGCACCCGCAAGTCCAATCACGCTGCTCACACCATCTGGTCCTGCCTGAGATGCAAAGTTTTGCAGTACAGCTATCGTGGCACTGGAGCTTTGCACTACTAATGTCATAAGGGCGCCGACACAGACACCAAGCACTGGAATATGTGCTACTTGAGCAATCATATTTGTAAAAACTGGACTGCTTGCAAGAGGCTTCATAACATCCCCCATTGTCTCGATTCCGACAAATAAAAGTCCAAATGCGAAAATTGTCTGACCGATATTTTTTATTTGCTCCTTCTTTGCCAAAAATTGAATAAAAAATCCGATAAATACGATTGGCCAAATATAATCGCTAATCTTAAATGCCATTAACTGCGCTGTCATTGTCGTACCAATATTAGCACCTAAAATAACAGAAATTGCCTGCGGCAGACTCATAAGCCCTGCACTTACAAAACCGATAACCATAACCGTTGTCGCACTAGAACTCTGTAATACTGCTGTCACAAGTGCACCTGCAAACACACCCATTACTGGATTTTTTGTCAAGATTGCTAAAATCTTTTTCATTTTTTCACCAGCGGCCTTTTGAAGTCCCTCTGACATCATGTTCATGCCAAAGAGAAACAAGGCTAAACCGCCAAATAGACCAAATAATGTTTCCATAACTGAATTCATCTTTTACCTTCCTCTCTAAACTGCGAATCTCTTTTCCCTAAGTTTTATTGCTTTTTATTTTTTTACACAAAATCATTTTTTTCTAAAGCTATGTAATATTATTTTTTAGAATTGTATAAAACATTTTTATTTAAATCTGACCATTCCTTGGTCTGTCCAGAATAAATTGTTTTTAATTGTTCTCTCGTCAAATTCTCTACTGGGTTTTTCTCATTTACAATAACTGCAACTCCATCCTTTGCAATAACCGTTGTATCTAAAAGCTCCTTTTCGTAATCCTTTAGCTCTCTAGAAGACATTCCGATATCACTTACCTTTTGCATCGCTTCCACTAAGCCTGATGTGGAATCCGTCCCCTCCACAGTAATTACAGCATTTTTATTTATCTTCATATACTCGTTTGCTAAATCCTTCATAAGTGGTGCCATAGATGTAGAACCGCTAATCTTTATAACTCCTTTATCTTTGCTTGATAAAAATGTATTGGCATCTTTTACTATTGTATAATTCCCATCTACTATCTTTTGCCCTTCAGATAAAATATACGTCATAAAATCTTGCTCTATATCGGATAATTTTCCTTCATAGGTCAAATAAAAATTACGACTTAAAGCATATTTATTATTTTTAATATTTTCCGAGTTCGCCTCCATCCCATCAATTTTAATTATCTTAATTCCGTCCATCTCCTTCGAAATTGCTCCTAGCGATACATAACCGATTGCATTTTCCTCTCCCTTCACCGCATCTATAACAGCATTTGCATCCATAACTATCTTGGCATCCTCTCTTGTCTGATCCACTTCCTTGCCATTATTATCTTTTTGAAGTAAGCCAATTTTATCTACAAAAATATCTCTCGTACCAGATCCCTCCTCACGAGCTACAGAGATAATTTTCCCCATATTTTCAAGACCTGCTATTTTTATTTGTTCTTGCCGTGTATTTTCTGTCTGACAGGCTGTGAGAGTACATAAAACTGCAGCCATCACATAAAACCGCTTCATCCTCGTCATCCATTTTTTTCTTCTCATAGCATCTCCTTTCTCCTATTGACATTTACAATTTATCAAAAGAGAATAAAGGAAATATATGGTTTTTGTTAAATTTATGTAAATTTTATTCGCTGGGGTTTTAGTTAACAGCCATAAAAATTGACTTCTATGTTTTTTTAAGGAAATCATTAGGAAAATATATATTTTTATGTTGTAATAAAAATATATGTTCTATGTATTAGACGAAGAAATTTTATCATTTATCAAATGGAAAAGGAATTACATTATGAATAGTTATGCCATATTAAGAAATGAAAATGAATATACAGTATTTGAATTTAATGGTCATATTATTAGGTTTATGACATCCTCACGATTAGAAAAATATACTAAAATCTTAGAATGGGATCATGGATATATTGTAGTTGCTCTAACGTCATTAGCAATCATTATATATTTTAGGTAATTGCGAAACAAGTTTGTAATCTTGATTCCAGCAAGGTAAACATCTGGCAGCCAGATTTTCAGGAGGCGGATATGGATAATAGGATTTTAAGACATCAAAACAAAGCAGATAGGGATATCTGCCTGTGAAATAATATTGTAGTACGTGCGGTTATGCAATTGGTAGCTTTAAGCTGCGGATATATTGGTACATCCATAAAACAGTTCCTCTTCTATTTTTGTCACATGATCGGGGATGATTACCTGACGAAGATTGTTCATGCCACTAAAACACGCTCGGGAAAAATCATGAAAATCACGGTGCATAAACTTATCATTAATTTCTTTCGTTGATCCATATAATCCTTCTCACCTTCTTTTATATTCCATAAATATTCGGCAAACAAGATTACATCAATATTGATCGTTTAGAAATATGAAAGCCTAGTATAAAAATAACCACTGCAATCAATAATTCGATTACAGATACAACATGAAAACCACCACTAATCACTGCCAAAATACCATAACCTGCAAACAGACTATACAAAAATAGGGTCATTTTGGGTTCGTTACTCACACATTTTCCTGTGCAATTTTGATAAAATCTCTTGCATAAGAAGGAAGATACGCTCCTCTGCGATAGGCAATCGTAAGGGTACTAAAAATGCCTCCGTCTCCTACGGAAAACCATGCTGGTTTTCGCTCAAAATACATATTTTTAACATAAGTTTCCGGTATCAGACATGCCCCTAATCCCTGTTGCGATAACAGTGCACACGCCTGTGGATTTCGACTGCGAAAAGAAACCGGAGGATTTATGTCATACATTTCAAATAGTTCCAATTCTTTCTTTCCCGTCGTCTGATCAGGAAAATTAAGAATAAAAGGCTCATCCTCCAATAATTTCATATCCATCCACAAGTATCTGCAATCTTCTTTCTTTTTTCCACAGTTTGCAAGTGGATGATCGGGAGATAATACGAGCAGGATTTCTTCATTTAATAGTATTTCATAGGTAAGTTTCGGATGCGGACCCGCTTCATTAAATATCGCAAAATCCAACTGCTCGTCCAATAATAACCGTTCTTGAATCGCATATGTTTCTTCAAAAAAATTTATTTTTACTCCCGGATATTTTTCGTGAAATTCTGGAAGAATTTTAGGAATCATACAGGAGCTTCTCATCAGCGGGAAAGCAATGTTTAATTCCCCCTCTTTAAATGAATTTAAGTCAGCCAATTCTTTTTCCCAATCCTGACTCAATGCCAACATCTTTTTTGCATAATTCATATAACGCCGTCCAAGATATGTTGGCATGTAACAATTACCACTCCGACTAAATAATTTCCCATCCAGTTCCCGTTCGAGTTTTTGCAGATATTTACTTAACGTTGGCTGAGAAATATATAGCTCCTGCGCCGCTTTTGTTAAATTTTGATGTTTTGCAATACATAAAATATAATGAAATTTTTGTACATCCATCTTTTACTTCCTTCCCTTGATAGATTTCAAAATACAGACATCCTTCCTTATACTCTCATTTCACTATTCCAAAATGGAATAGTTTTTATGAAAATTATAAATTGGACTTTCTCTTTTTTCCATCATACAATAAATAAGAAAAAAAATCAATTTTCACACAAGAAAGGGAGACGAAAAATGGAACAATTTTTAGAAAAACATTTTAAACTGTCGGAATATCATACTTCCGTCAAGACAGAACTTCTGGCAGGACTCACGACATTTGTCACGATGGCATATGTTCTCGCAACTGTTCCCGGTATCTTGGCAAGCGCCGGATTAAACAAACACGTCATGCTGACCATCATGGTTATGCTGATCGTCATCACAAGCTGTACAATGGCGTTTTATACGAACCGCCCATTTGCATTGGCACCAGGACTTGGAAGTGTCGGAATTGTAGCTTCTATGATTTCCAACGAAGGTATTCCTGCCCCAGTTGCTGCCGGTGTTATTTTTTGGAGCGGTATTCTTTTTATCCTGATTTCTTTTCTTGGACTCCGCGAAGCTGTTGTCCGTGAAATTCCAGTCAGTTTAAAACAATCTGTCAGTGCTGGTATCGGTCTGTTTATCGCCCTACTTGGCGCTAAAAGCTGTGGACTGATTGTTGCCAATGCAGACAAAAACACTTTGGCTTTCGGACAGTTAAATTCTGCACCAGTTATCCTCTGTGTTATTGGTTTCATCATTTTATTAGTTATGAAAGTCCGTGACGTTCCAGGTGGCATGATCTTAACGATTTTGCTCACTACGATTATTGGAATTCCGCTCGGTATCACAAAAATGCCAGAAACAATCTTTTCTCTTCCAGCAAACATTGGCAGTCAATTCTTAAAAATCGATTTTCTGGGAGCATTAAACTTTGCTTATATCCCATTCCTGATTGCTTTATTTGTACCAGACTTTTTCTCAACATTCGGAACCGTTCTCGGTGTTGGAGCAAAAGCTGGATATCTGGATGAAAACGGAAATCTTCCGGGTATTGACCGCTGTTTTAAAGTCGATGCCGTCTCTACTAGTTTTGGTGCTTTATTTGGTATGCCTAGTATGACAACTTATCTGGAATCTTCTGCTGGCGTAGAAGCGGGAGGAAAAACAGGTCTCACTGTTATTTTCACAAGCATTTTCTTTGCCTTGTCACTATTTATCGCACCAATCGCTCTGATCATTCCTTCGGCTGCTACCGCACCAATTTTAATTTACATTGGAATCAATATGCTTAGCAGCATGAAAAATATCAATTATGACGACCTCACAGAATGTATACCTGCATTTGTCTGTGTCACTTTTACAATTTTCGCAAATAACATTGCCAACGGAATCTGTACTGCACTTCCAGTATATTTGATCATGAAAATTGCCTCTGGTAAGATTAAGGAACTTTCACCAATGATGTACATATTGGTAGCTGTTTGTCTTTTATATTTTTATACGATTGTATAAGGAAATCATGCGAATTTTGATAAACAGTCAGATTTCTTTTCAATTTAAATTTTTTAGAGGAGAAGGTTATGGAAACAGTTTCTTTATTAATCAAAAATGCTCAGGTATTTAATTCTTACCTGAAAAAATTTATATTGTCCGATGTCTACATACGAGGCGACAAGTTTTTTTATATCGATCGGAAACAATCGAAAAAACTTTCTGCCGAAAAAGTTCTGGATGCTCAAAATCTTTATATGCTGCCAGGGTTCATTGATGTTCATATGCACATCGAAAGTTCGATGATGACCCCAGAACCTTTTGGCAAATTCCTAGCTTCCTGCGGCGTCACAACGATTGTATCCGAACCTCATGAGATGGCAAATATCAAAGGGATACGTGGAATTTTAGAAATGATCCAGGCTGCCGAGGATGCTCCTATTGATATTTATTATGGAATCCCAAGCAGTGTGCCGTCCACCAATGAGCAGTTAGAGACAACCGGGGGTATCATTGATTTTGAAGCTATGAAACATCTATTGCAGGAAAAAGATGTCATTTGTGTCGGAGAAATCATGAATTATCGTCAGATCATCAATGAAAATGACCTCGAAATCACAAAACTTTTAGATTATTTGCGACAGGAACAGCCTGACTATGTCATCGAGGGGCATTGTCCTTCCTTAGTGGATCTCGATCTGGCGAAATTCCTCTACCTGGGAATCAATAGCGATCATACGGAACATACGTTAGAAGAGGTAAAACAGCGCATTGAAAATGGCATGTATATGGAATTACAGGATAAAATGCTAAAAAGTGAGATTCTCGACTATATTCGTGACTATCAGTTATACGAATACTGTGGATTTGTGACAGACGATACAATGGCAGATGTCCTCTACCAAAAAGGGCAATTAAATTATGTCGTCGAAAAGGCAATCCAAAAAGGATTTCCACTTGAGCAGGCAATCTACTGTGCCACTTACACACCCAGTCGTCGCATGCACTTATATGACCGTGGAGTGATCGCACCGGGAAAACTGGCAGATTTCATGTTGGTAAAAAATCCAGCCCATTTAACACCGGAAATGGTCTATAAAAATGGTCTTGAAATCTTCCATCGACAAAATTTTCATTTTAGCGAGACGAAATACACTTTTCCAGAGGATTTTTATCGGAGTATTAGGCTTCCATCTCTAAAAAAGACAGATTTTCAGATTCCTGTTTCCCGTTTTCTGCCAAATGACGCGAAAATGCCATCTCAAGTGACTGTTCGGGCAATCGAAGTGCAACCAAATCGTACACAGACGAAAGAAACACATGTGGTAATGCCAGTCAGGGATGGATACATCGACTGGAAATCCAGTGGCTGTCTGATGGCTATGGTAATTGAACGACATGGTAAAAAAGGACATATTGGATATGGCTTTCTTACTGGGTCATGTCTGAAACAAGGTACTGTTGCGACGACGTATTTTCACGATCATCACAATCTATTTGTGGCAGGAGATAATGAAGAAGATATGCAACTGGCAGTGAATCGTATTCAGCAACTCAAAGGGGGCTACCTCACAGTGCAGAATGGCAAAATACTGGCAGAACTCGCCCTGCCAGTATGCGGTATTCTGTCAGAACAGCCAATAGATAAAATCAGTAATAAACTTTGTCAGGTACGTGAGAGTTTAGAATATTTAGGATATCAGCACAATAATCCAATCATGTCTCTGGGAACGCTAGGGCTTCCAGTCAGTCCAGCACTTAAATTAACCGACCAGGGACTGGTTGATGTTAAAAAAGGGGAGGTCGTTGACTTGATTATAGAAAGTCATTCGGAAAATAGGAAATGACAAACAACGCATAGAAAAAGGGTATTTTGCTTGTCACAAAATACCCTTTCCCTCTCTCAT
>Ga0129308_1002003_pt1 | contig 18810 bp, 18 predicted proteins | sample L827metagenome_FD_94440 | JGI IMG/M metagenome (GOLD analysis project Ga0129308, IMG submission 94440) | Ring-tailed lemur group fecal microbial communities from Wisconsin, USA - L827 metagenome | ecosystem: Host-associated > Mammals > Digestive system > Large intestine > Fecal | place: USA... | reverse complement strand
TGGCGTCCTTCTCTTGCATCCAATATTTCAAATAGATTTCTACATTTATTGACGTCAAGTTCCATCAATCCAAAATCATCTAAGATGAGCAGATCCACTTTATTTTTATTTTCCATATATGTAAGTAAACCAATGGGATCATTTGTCACTTCAAATGCTTCCATTTCTTTTAGAAGCATTGATGTCTTTATGTAATAAACAGTTCTAAATTACTTAAGTGCTGCCACGCCAAGTGCATTTGTGAAGAAGGTTTTACCCTAATGTAAAGCTTTACATTAGGGTAATTATGTGAAGAAAGAGATAATGTAAAGTAAGTTCAAATATGTCCCGAATATGTGCGATATAATCATCTTTATTTATTGACTTTCTGATTATCTTATGAATGACTTTTACCCTGATGACATTGTACCAGATTTCTAAATGCTTCTCTATTAACTCTGTACACTTTTTATTCTAACAGCATTTTTCACTTTAGAGAGAAGAAGTAAGAAAACGTTTATGATAGAACATTTCATGGTTGAATGTTATAATATATATCAAAAGAAGATAAATGGGGAGTTATTGAGGTGTATAAATATGAAAAAGATAATAACATTAATGCTTGCAAGTTTGATGATTTTATCTTTGGCTGCCTGTTCCAGTCCCAAAGAAAAAACGGTATTTGATTTGATTAAAGAAAGCCCTGTAGCAAAAATGGAGCTGCCAGATGGCTCTAATACTTATGTGGATGGTGAGATAGCAGCTCTTCGTTCTTTTGCAGACTTGGAGCTGATAGCATCTCCATTAGAGCCTGCTGATACCGAAGATGACTGGTTATATCGAATTGTATTTAACCCTTCTGAAAAAGTGAAGTATGCAAATGAAATCATTGTATCTTTTCATCAGGATTATGTTCAAATTGGTTCTGAATTTTATTTGCCCCAAAATGGTGTAGCGTTTCGGAGTATTCTTGAGTGGGCACAATTAAAGTTTGATTTTTTCTTGGAGTAAGCAGTTAAAGTGAAAAATTAAATTCCATTTGGTTAAACTGTTCGATTGGTGCATCCCCATCAAAGCACGCTAATGTGAAGGCTATTTTTAAGAGATAAGGTTTGAGAATGACCTTATTTTTTTAATTTCAAGAAATATTGAGAACTAATGACAGGTCTTTCTGCTTTTCTTCTGACATCATATCTTGTCATAACTACTCATACAGACTTTATACACATCTTCTGACACTTCAATATACTCTTTTTTATTTTAAGAAAATAATATATTGCTTTAATCATCTTTTCTTTTTCAAAATTCTGACTTTACATAATCATATGTTTTATTAAACTGTCTTTCTGTTAGAGACTTCGATAGGATTATGAAACAAAGCACGAAGCCCTTCGACTGATCTGTTTTGTGATATACTTCTCTTGTAGGATACAGGCACATTCCAGAACCTGAGGAGGTGAGTGGTGAGGCTGCATCATGGCAACCCTGCATTTTATATAGGTCGGTTATCCGCTAAGATATCAATGAATGGCACAAAAAGTAACCTGTAAACTTATCTTTTTTGAAGCTGACTCGATTTTGCCGGTTGACCAGTTCTTGCCAGTTCCTACAATTTCTATTTTCAGGTGGTACCCTGATGTTTTAAAATCTTTTGTAAAAATTATTGTGGCTCAATGTTTATAAAACTTGGATTTTCGCTTGTATTGGCATCTTGCACATCATTGCTCTTTTCTGAATGGCTATTATGAAAATACAGATTGTGATGATTTGATGAAAAAAGACCAGTATGTGATATCTTGATGAATTCAGAAGAAATTAAAAATGCTTTAAACAGATATTTAAATGATAAGGATCGTAATTTAAATAAATTGTATATCATGGCAGAAAAACTAAATTGTTTGAAACTATTAGAAGCATATATGGAGGTATAGCCATGAATAGTATAGCACCACCCAAAATAGCTCAAGTCAAAATATTTAACGCTTTATTTAAGCAAGGACATTATCAATTTTTCATTTTCAGGATATCTTTTAAAGGCTTTCATTTTACATTCGTCTGAATATTTTATTTTCTTTCTTAATATAAAAAAGTAATGATTTAACCGGAATATTTTAGAAAAAGTGGCTTGTTTAAAAGCCGCATTACATCTCTATTTGACCTGTTGTTTACTTTTCTTAAAAGTAATATACTTTTATTTAATGATATGGAGGGAATAAAGATGGAAAATGTGTATGGTTATATTCGTGTGTCTAGTTTTGATCAAAATGAAGATCGGCAAGTGCTGGCTTTACAGGAAAAAAATATCCCACCAGAGCATATATATATGGATAAAATGTCAGGAAAAAACTTCGAACGTCCCGCATATAAAAACATGGTAAAAAAATTTAAAGCTGGTGATTTACTTTATGTTTTAAGTATCGATAGGCTTGGAAGAAATTATGAAGAAATCCAGACACAATGGCGACTTCTGACCAAGATTATCGGGATCAATATTTGTGTAATTGATATGCCCTTATTGGATACCCGTACATATAAAGATTTAATGGGAACATTTATTGCAGATCTTGTCTTGCAGATATTATCTTTTGTTGCTCAAAATGAAAGAGAAAATATAAAAAAAAGACAGGCTCAAGGAATTGCCGCTGCTAAAGCAAAAGGCATTCACCTGGGGCGTCCTGCTAAAAGAGTTCCCGATGATTTTGAAGAACTGGTCCGCCTATGGGAGATAAAGGAACTTCCATTAAATGATATTTTAAATTTATGTAACGTATCAGAATCTACATTTTATCGTAGAGTAAGAGAATTTCGATTAATGAGAGAAAAATAAAAAAATAAAACTATCATAAAGCGTACCTTTTGATAGTTCAAATCTATATAAAATTCTATCACTTTGTATTTGATAAATCAACAATTTTTGCATAAATGCTAAATAAAAAATGGAAATATTTTATCAAAATTCTCTATAGTTGCTTATTCTCAAAAGGTACACCTTTTGAAGTCAAGAATGGAGGAGGAAAAATGATGAAATCACAAGTTTCAATTTTAGTAAAGAATGAAAACATTGCTTCTCGCTTTTTCTCTCTGATGTGGATTGTCAATATATTTAAAAAAATGTCAGTAGATATGTATATTGACCAAGGTGCTGCTCAGAGACTAAAAGCAAGAAACGAGCCTTATGTTATTGATTTAACACCAGGACAACATGAAATAGCTTTTACTGATCCTAGAGCAGGAGGTAAAGTAGCTTTTAATAGTTTACTTGGTGGACTTTTTGGTGCTTCAATGGCTGGTGCCGGTGGTGGATCAATGATTGGCGGTGCTATTATTGGTTCTGAAGCTTCTCATGGTACAACAGTTAAAAATGGTGTTGTCAGATTTACGATTAATGAAGGGGACATATTAAAGCTGTCTGCAAAACCAAAACGTGATGGTAGTGTGAAAGTAAAAGTTCTAAAAGATTAGTATGTAGCTATAGCAAGGATGATTTTTACACATTAAAGTCATCCTTTTATTATTGGAGGATATAAGAATGTTTTTTGATGAACCAAAACAAGATGAAGAATACAATCAAATTTTATGTTCTATCGCAAAAGTACAGGAAAAATTATTAAATTGTCATTTTCATTGGCAAAAACGCACACCTATTACTAATAAAAATAATGTGTTTTTTAAATTACATTCTCAAAATGAAACAGAATATAATCAGTTACTTTCTCAATTGGAATTATTGAAAGCAAAAGCCAGGGATCATAGGCAAAAAATGGGCTATCGATCAGGTATCTTTTGGTGGGATATTTCCTGGAAACAGGTAGAAAAATATCTAATATATGATTTAACAGAGAAAAATGAAGAAAATGGCTGGCGTTTTGAAAGAAACTGGGAAATTGAAAAAAGTAATGGTAACCATCTGTTATTTTTATGTGAGGAAGGTCATTGTTCAAACTTCTCAGGCCATGAATCATTTGAGAGGGGCATTATTTCAGATTATGACGAAGATGAGATTCATAAAAAAGTACGAGATTTTAATCATATGATGAATGTGTACGACTTACTTACAACTTACGATATTGGATCTTCGCCTGTACAATCCGTTTTAACTGGAGCAGAATATAAATCAGCATCAGATTATATGTTCTCCGCTGAACATATTGCCTTACGTTTCCACATGAGTGACCAATATGCCCACAAATATTATCAAGACTCGGAGACAACAACAATTACGCTTACAAGTAACAGCAGACACTACAAAGCAATATATGCGACTGCAGAATATAAGACGGATGCCAGAGGAAATGTTGAAAAGCTAAATATTTATAATTATGAGTTATGCCGCAGTCAGGGGGATATTCCTTTCGAGGTAACAGAACTTTATGCAAATAAGGATGCCGCAATCGCCTGTGCCGCTTATCTGGCTGACTGTCAAGAAGTTACCAGTGTTTCCATGAAGTTGTTTGGTAAAAATATAACTGAAGGATCAGTTAGTTTCTCTGAAGCACTCAGACAGGCGGAAATTTATACTTGTCTGGCAAAAAAAATTAAATAACAAGAAGGAGGAGGAAAATGAAACTTACATTTGATGTTGCGTATGAAGATTACGAAGATGAGCAAAATTGGATACCAAGATTAAATTTTCTCCAAAAGGAATTTGATAAATTAGAGATTGATTTTTTTAAAAAATGTGAGAATGATACCCTTTTAGATACTATGGAATGGGTAGAAGAACTGATGCGTTATTATACAGTGAAAAGAAATTATGCGTTACTTGAAAAAGTGATGCGAATGCAGGGGGCCTTATTGGAAATTGGAAAATCCAGGAATATTCAGGAAATTGGCTTCCAATACGAATGCATGATTTTTGCAAGAGTCAATGCCCTGCTTTATCGGATGGAAGATAGAAATAGGGAATCTATGAATTACTATCGTCAGGCAATAGAAATCGGTGAAAATATAACTGCTTCATTAAGAAATCATCATGATCTTCGTGATGAACAGAAATTCTATATTGGCTGGGCATGTTTAGAGTGCTTAAAAGAAGCTGGGGAGGTATTTGATTTACTATTGGCATCAACAGAGTCACTTGACTGTTGTTATCGAGTATTAAATTTACTTGACTGGTTGGAAAATTATATGAGTGATAGTTTTGGACTCCTTGATAAAACTGCCGAATTATATAATACCTATGGCGGCATATTATTTGTCAATGGTGATGTAAAAACAGGTCAGCAGTGTTTTTTAAAATCCATTCATTTATTTGAACAATTAGATGAAAAATACGACAGTGATTTTTATTATGCGCGTTCCTTGTGGGTTAAAGGATTATATGGCTTGCAGCTTTTTTTCACTTTTCAAGACACATCCATGATACAAGCTTGTGAACAGGAAATAAACAGTCATCGCGCAAATCATTTAATAACAGAACGCGACAAAGCAATTATCCTTGCAGCATCAGGTATTATCCAGGCACAGAAAGGCATCGCTAGGCAGGAAATCAATCTGCATCAGGCCATCGAATTAACTGATGCCAGCTGTAAAAAAATGAAAGAAGCAATAGATCTGCTTGAAAAGGATCAAGCGGGTCATAACGATTATTATCAAAGCGTTATAACAGCTATTATCATCAGAATTTTCAATTGTTATGTTGGTACTTTAGATTCTTTAGGGGTTCTATTATACAATATTGAACAGTTTGATCAGGCAAAAAATACTTTTAAAAATGTTATTGAGCTTTTAGACAATAGTTCTGACTATAAAATGAGTGATGCTGGTGCAATTATGATTAGAGCGGAGTCCTTAAATTACCTGACCTTAATTTCCGTAAATGAAGAGGATGCCGATGCCGCGGAATTTTATGGGGAACAAGCTATCTCTATGGCACAAAATGCAGCTAATTATCATAATAATCCGGTCATATACAGTATCATTATTGTCTGCGGCAGTCTGTTAGCGGAATTGTATTTAATGCAAAAAAACAGAGAGAAAGCACTAAAATACGCGGATATAGGGTTGCAGGCCTGTGACATACTGGAAAGAACTTCACCGGAAAGCCCTCAGTTATCATTGAGAAGAACATTGGACAAGTTCAAAAGAAAAGCATCAAGAAAATTTTTCTAAAACTAAAATGCAAAAAAAGAGCTGTTATAAAATACCAATCATGTCTTTAATTTATGGTACTAATTACAGCTCTTTTTAAACACTTTATTTACTCAGCACCTGTTTAAGCACGTTTTTATATTTAGAAGCTTTTCATTACTTGTTACTGTCTTATTTTGATATGATTTAATAATTAATGAAAAATACAGCACTAAAAGAATTATACCAATTCAAAATAGAATTGTATTTTACATATTTGTGTTTTTATGGTATGATGAGTTTGCAGTTCCTTCGTGATAAAATTAACTTGTACAAAAAATCAAGGAGGAAATGAGAATGAGAAAAAAGATTTGTGCTCCTGGTGCTTATGTGCAAGGACCTGGAGAAATTAAGAGACTGGCAGATGCCATCAAAGATTTATCAAAAGCAAGTGCTTATATGATTGTGGACAGTTTTATTGATAAAAATTATCATGATGCTATTGTCACAAGCTTAGAAGAAGCTAATATTTCTTATGGCTATAAGGTATTTGGCGGTGAATGCAGTAAAGAAGAAATCAATGCACATATGGCAGAAAGTAAGGATAAAGAAGTTGTGATTGGTATTGGCGGCGGTAAAACATTAGATACCGCTAAAGCAGTAGCGCATTATACAGATAAACCTGTGATTATTGTGCCTACAGCTGCATCAACAGATGCACCATGTTCAAGATTATCAGTTATTTATAAGCCAAATGGTGAATTTGATCAGTATTTGCCATTACCAAAAAATCCTGATATTGTCTTAATGGATACCGAAGTCATTGCCAAAGCACCTGTAAGATTCTTAGTAGCGGGTATCGGTGATGCTTTAGCAACTTACTTCGAAGCAGAAGCCTGCAGAAAATCAGGTGCATTAACGTTGTCCGGCGGTGTTGGTACAAAGTCAGCCTATGCCTTAGCAAAATTATGCAATGATACATTGTTAAGTGAAGGATATGATGCAGTTTGTGCTGTCAAAGAAGGCATCGTGAATGAAGCAGTGGAAGATATCATTGAAGCAAATACTTATTTATCAGGGATCGGTTTTGAATCAGGCGGTTTAGCTGGTGCTCATTCAATCCATGATGGTATGACAGTATTAGAAGAAACACATCATTTATTGCATGGTGAAAAAGTCAACTTCGGTACTTTAACACAGTTAGTCTTAGAAGATCGTGATGAATCCTTCATCAAAGAAATTATCACATTCTGTAAGAAGGTTGGACTTCCTACAACATTAGATGATTTGGGCTTAAAGGATGTCTCAGATGAGCGTTTATTAGCTGCCGCAAAAGAAACCTGCAGAGCTGATGATACAATGGTGAATATGCCATTTACGGTGACACCAGAGATGATTGTGAAAGCAATGAGAAAAGCAGATGCTTTAGCTAAAGAATAATAGATAATCAAAGGGTATTGTAATCTTTTTATGAAGGGAATGATAGGATGAATCATGAAACAAACATAGATAAGGATTATGATATCCTTTCTTTATTTGGAAAAGAAGAATTAGAAAATATCCAAAGAAGATTGTCAAAGGTCACGCAGCTTGCCTTTATTACGGTCAACTACCGAGGGGAACCACTCACGAATTTCACAAGCTTTTGCTCCTTTTGCAGTCATTATCGAAATGATCCTGTTTTGCATAAAAACTGTGAAGCTTCTGATGCCATCAGTTCAATTCAGTCTTCAATCATAAAAAAGCCCAATATTTATGAATGTCCTTATGGCTTAATGGAAATAGCGATTCCTATTGTTGTGAATGATGTTTATTTAGGCGGTTTTTTATGCGGACAGGCAACCTGTTCCAATCCGCCTGAGGATTTAACCCGTGTGAAACCCTCCATCAATAATCAGAATTTTAAGGATGCCCTGAAAGCGACGGAAGAATTTAAGAAGGAATTACCCTGTTTTACCTATGAAAGATTTGAAGATATTGCATTTTTAGTCAGTCTGGTGATCGAGATGCTCTGTGAGAGTAAAATTAATCAGATCAGCGAAGAAAGAAACATTGCCAATAAAGTGGAAGTCATCAAGAAACTAGAGGTGGCAAGAGTCAATCTGGAACATTCATTATACGGTGATGATTATTTATCCATGATGAAAGATGTAGAACATTTGGCTAGAACAACGTATGGGTATATTCAGACATATCCTCAGGATATCCAATCCATGATGCAGGATGCAAAAATTATTTTAACGGAAGACTGCATGAAATTATATCCTGTTAATGCTCAGTCATTTTACCATTATCACCATTTATTCATCTGGATGAGTAAGTGCTATGACTATTTATACAGAGAAAAAATGATTCAGAAGTATCCAATTATGGAAGATGTTTTTGTGTATATCAATCAACATATTGAAGATGATATTACATTATCTTCAATCGTAGATCACTGTCCGATATCTCAAGGATATTTAAGTAAAATATTTAGAATTCATTTTGGCATTTCGGTGACTGATTATATCCATCTTAGAAAAATTTGTATTGCAAAAGATCTGTTATGTTCAACTTCTCTGTCTGTTGCGGACATATCTTTTCAATTAAGCTATAATGAACCAACCTATTTTTCCAAAATCTTCAAAAAATATACAGGTCAGACGATTCAGGCCTATAGAAATGAAATAAAAGAATGATAAATGCCTTCAAAAATAGAACATTAGACCCTATGATCGGGATCGGTTTAATAAGGATAAGAGCAGTTTAACTGAGATAGCTCTTGTCCTTTTTTATGGGAATACTTAAAATACGTATATTTTATGTGAATCAAAATATTTTTTGAAAGATTTGTACATCACTTTTTCTGAAAATAATTTATTAATTGTTGCTTATCTTAATCCAGGTATTTCGATTTGATATTTGCCGATTATTCACATTCATTATTTTCATTAGCTGGATTGCCATTAGTATCCTATGAAGATTGTATATGCATTTACTCTGATGTGGATATGCACTTGAAAAAGCCTGTGTCCATTCTCCTGCGCTTGAATTGAATTTCGTTTATATAGGGATGACTTTCTATTGCTAAAATAAAGATAACCAATATTGATGATTTAAGATTCACCACTTTTGGTGAAATAGCCATCAATCATTGAGTTATTTTTTTGTTTGAGTTTTTTTAGAATGTACCTTAGATGGCAATAACTTGAATAGGAGAAATTCCTATATGTTAAATCATCTATCACCTCCTAATTATGTTTAAATATTGAATAAAAAAAGTGAAAATACGGCATTTAATATTGATTTTATGTGTAAAAATGTGATATATTTTAGATGTGGAAAGCACTTTCATGTCAGGAGGAATGAAAAATGTTAAGAATAGAACAAATTAATATCACATACAATCATCGACATATACTATCCTGTGATTTTTTTCGGACACCGGATTGTGGCATTTGTACTGTTTATGGTGAGAGTGGCAGCGGCAAGAGTTCGCTGCTTAAATCAATATTATTAAATGAAAGAAAATTTGATCACTATTTCATCAATAATGTACTGGTCGAAAAAGCTAATTTTGAATCCATGAGAATGAAGTACTTTGCTTCCTTATCACAATCATGTGCTTTCATTGATGATTTAACGATTCAAGATCATTTCAGATTGTTTGAAAATAATCAATGCCTAAAAAAATATATAGAGATTTTGAAATTAAAAATATTATTGAAGAAGTACCCGCCTCAGCTTTCCGGGGGAGAAAAAACACGGGTCGGGTTAGCTTTAGCGCTGCTGCAGGAAAAGCCAATTCTTATTCTTGACGAACCCACAGCATCATTAGATAGAGAAATGGCTAAGCGTGTGATAGAGCTCATTAAAGAATATGCAAATACTCACTTAGTCATTATAGCGACACATGATCAGGAGATCGTTCAAGTGGCAAAATGTATTTATCATATAGAAGATAAATGTTTGATATGTGATTCGTATCCTGATTCGGACAATTTAGATCATCAAAATCATTTCCTAGATGTTGATTGCTTAAAATTAGCTTTTCATCAGAAAATGCGGTTATTTACTCATTATGGAAAAAGAAAGAAATTTGCATATTACTTGATGCAGTTCTTATTAATTATTTCGATCACCTTGACTTCTTTTGGTTTATCTAAAATTATCACCCCAAATAAGAACTTAGATAATTCACTTAATCAGTTGTGTGATAATGAGTTATTTGTTTATAAGATGGCTGATAAACAAATAGCTCCTGCCTATACTAATGACGGTTTTGAATATCCATTTGACAACGATGAAATTGAATCTATTGAACAAATTGAACATGTTGATAAGGTAAATCATACGATCTCTTTGTCACTAAGTAAAAATCTAACTTTACCGGAATTAGATTTAGATATTAATACCGTTAAGTGGGAACTTACTGTATTGGATCAAAACGACAATATACTTGTTTCAGATAAATATCCTACAGATGAAATGCCAAGTTTGATGAATGTGGTGATGAGTACATATATTGATGGCAAAGATTATTCTGAGAACATAAAAATACAGACAAATTTACTTAACGGTGTATATATTACATATGATTTGGCCCAGGCAATGGGAATAGATAATATGAAAACGACGGATGAATATTATTTGGCGTTTTTGCTTGTCATTCCAAAGTACGTTGGATATAACGATGCCCTGATGATGAATCCTAATGTAGATCATGTAGTTGAAGGCTGCCGAGTGATTGGACCAGTAGAAAAGGTGAAAATACCAATTTCTGGTATATTAGAAGGGCCTAATATGGGAGTAGCATCAGCTACAACTTGTGGTTTTTTTCTCCCACTTTCCTATATGGAAGAAAAGATGGAAGAGAATAAGGCGGATCAAGCTATTGATTATCGTATGTCTCATGAGGTTTTTCATTATGTTCTTTTGGAAGAAGAGAAAGATTCGGATGGAAATATTATGCATTGTGAGCCATATGCGCCTAATGCATTGATTGTGGAAATTGATTCTTCTGTGAATAAGAAGCAGGTAATTAATGAGATTGAAGCCTTAGGTTTTACTGCTTCAGGAACAATTAGTTCTAATTATTTAATTCAGTTTTCAAATAATACAGAGTCTAATATCTTCTTAATTTCCTTTACGGCATTTGCATTAGTCGTCATTATTTATTTTGTGTTGAAATACCTTAATCTAAAGAATGAAATGCAGTTTGTTCATTTCTTCGAACAAATAGGTTGGTCTAAAAAAGGAAGTATCAGACTTCTTTTAGAAAAGTATATGATGGATGCCATAATACTATATCTGGTTTGCTTTATGATATCTTTTTCATATTTTAAGATTTCCCAGCAGTTTGGATACTTTGTTGTTTCCGCAGAGTACTCTTACGTGCTTATTATGTTTGGATTATGTTGCTTAGTTGCGTTCGTCTATCCTACCATGTTACTTTTAGTGAAACGAAAAAAAGATGATTGAATTAAATCATATTCATATTTCATATGATCAGTTAATTCTAAAGGCTGGCTCTATTAGCATTTATCCAAATTTTGTAACAATAATTCGGAAAGAGAGTGGATCTGGAAAATCCACTTTTCTTTATAGCATTGGTAGGATTAGTTCAAAGCATGACTATTTCTATGAATTAAACAATCAGAAGAGTCATGCAAATTATTTCAAAGGAATAACATTGGCTATGTACTTCAGAATGCCATGCTGTTTGACCATGATAAAGTTTTTGAAAGCCTGTATCATGCTGCAATGATTATTGAAGAAAATTTACTAATAAAATAGTCATTTACATAGCGGTTTTGCATATTAAAATAATATTTCTTTAAATCTTTCATACATTCATTTTGCTATCCATCATATTTATGCTTTGGCAGATGTCATTCAGGAACGTTGATTAGCATGCAAATCATTTTATTTTTGTCTGTACTATTTTCAAATGATTTAGTAAAATAATGATAAACTTAAACAAATCAAAGAAAGTGGGGGATGACTAGATGAAGAAAATTATTAGATGTGGTCAGCTGTTTTCCGCAGTTGATGAAACAGTTGAAAACGATGTGGCAGTAATTATAGAGAATCAGAAAATTATGCGTGTTATGCCATGGCAGGAATGTCATGAGGAAGGGGAAATCATTGATCTTAGTCATCAATTTGTGATGCCGGGCATGATTGATGCCCATGTTCATGTCTGCATGGATGGCTCTGCAGTGATTGATAAGATTTACAATAAATTACCAGGTGAAGTGACGCTGAGTGCGCTTGTTCAGGCGAAAAAGGATTTGATGGCCGGCTTTACAACACTTAGGGATGAAGGTGGACCAGGATTTTCGGATATCGCCCTTAAAAACGCGATTAATCAGGGGTTGGTGGAAGGACCGCGAATGTATGTTGCCGGATGAGGATTAACTGCTACCGGCGGTCATGCGGACAGTCACTTTGCGCCTTCCATTCAAAATGCGGCAATGGGCGTAGTCGTTGATAGTCCGGATGAAGCAAGAAAAGCGGCAAGAAATAATTTTAAATATGGCGCTGACCATTTAAAAATATGTGCCACTGGTGGAGTTGCTTCTTTTGGCGATGAACCTGGTGCACCGGAGCTAAGCTTTGAGGAAATGAAGGCCGCTTTGGATGTGGCCAATGCCAAAGGCCGTCCATCTTCAGCACATGCTCATGGCGCCCAGGGTATCAAGATGGCTATTCGCGCCGGTGTCACCTCAATTGAACATGGCATGCTGATTGATGAAGAAGCTATGGAAATGATGAAAGCCCATGATGTTTATTTGATTCCAACGATTATTGCGGCCTATCGGATCATCGAGGAAGGAAAGAAAGGTGCTTTGCCTTTGTGGATGGTTGAGAAGGCTGAGAAGTGCTTGATAAATCATGGAAAAAACCTTCAAAAGATGCTTAAAATGGGAATTAAAATCGGCTTTGGTACAGATGCGGGCTGTCCATTTGATCATCATGGGCAACAGGCTTATGAATTTGAGTTAATGACACAGTACGGCTTTTCTCCTGCACAGGCACTGCTAAGTGCGACGAAAGTCAATGCGGAATTATTAAGAGTACAGGATATTTTAGGATCCATTGAACCTGGCAAATTGGCCGATGTCATTGCTTTTGATGATAGTCCGTTAGAGGATATCCGGGTAATGACACAATGCATTTTTGTCATGAAAGATGGCGTTATTTATAAGAATGAACTGAAAAACAGGTAATTTACAGGAAAGCAGGTGTCCCATGAGAACAAGAGAAGAAAATATTGAAATGATTACCAGATTTTCAAATGCCAATGGTGCCAGCGGCTTTGAAGATGAAGTTGTTGCCTTGGCCAGAAGTTATGCCAGCCAGGATTATATGCTTAAAGAAGACCATCTCAGAAATCTGTATTTTTATGAAAAATCTTCAAAAGAAGGGCAGCCGTTAGTATTAATTGATGCGCACAGCGATGAGGTAGGCTTCATTATTCAGGCTATCAAACCCAATGGAACGATGACATTTTTGCCATTGGGCGGCTGGAGTGCCGATACCATTCCTTCCTCAAAGGTTCGTGTCAGAAATAGTGAGGGTGTTTATGTCAGCGGCATTGTCGCAGCGAGACCACCTCATTTTTCCACTGGACAGCCAACAGCACCGGTTATTTCCAATATGGTCATAGATATTGGTGCCACAAGTCGGCAGGAAGTCATTGAAAAATTTAAGGTAGGGATTGGGGCACCGGTAGTTCCGGATGTAGCATGCACTTATGATCAGGAACATGATCTTTTCTTAGGCAAGGCATTTGATTGCCGCATTGGCTGTGCCGCCGTTCTGGAAACATTGGCACGGTTGAAAACCAAACTGGTCAATGTGATTGGAACCCTGTCTAGCCAGGAAGAAGTCGGTGAAAGAGGCATGAATCTCGTGACAAAAACAATCCATCCTGACATTGCGATTTGCTTTGAAGGGTGTCCAGCCGACGATACTTTCCAGGAAGAATGGCTGGTGCAGGCAGCTATCAAAAAAGGTCCAATGCTTCGCCATTTTGATAAAAGTATGATCACTAATCCGCGTTTCCAGCGTTTTGCCCTGGATCTGGCCAAATCATTAAACATTCCATGTCAGGAAAGTGTCAGAAGCGGCGGTGGAACCAACGGGGCAATGCTTCATGTTGCAAATCAAGGTACACCAACCATTATCATTGGTATTCCAGTTCGCTATATCCATTCGCATCATGGCTTCACAACCTATGAAGATTTTGAAAACAGTGTTCAGTTAGCTGTCGAAATCATCCAAAGACTTAATCAGGAGCTGATTGATCAATTTTAAAGAAAACATAAAGACTGTGGCATTTTCTCAGAAATGTCACAGTTTTCTTTTGGAGGAATCCTTAAAAATATTCTTTAATTTTATACCCAAAATTAAAGTCATCAGCTATAATTAAAGTAACAAACACGAGGAGAAGAACAATGAAGCTGATTATTGAAGAAAATGAACAAAAAATGAGTGAAAGTGCAATGTTTATTTTATTAGGGGCAATGATGCAGGATAAAAGAGTGAATCTCTCTCTAACCTCCGGACGTTCTCCTAAAACGATGTATGAAATGATGATACCTTATATCAGGGATCAGGACAAGTTTAAGGATATTCAGTATTATCTTTTCGACGAGAATCCTTATCTTGATGAACCACATGGTCCAAATTGGCAGGATATGCAGGAAATGTTTTTTCAGCCTGCAGGGATTGAGGATGAACGCATTCATATTATGAATAATGACAATTGGGAACAATATGATGATGAGATTCGCCAGGCTGGCGGTATTGATGTCATGGTGATTGGACTCGGCTGGGATGGCCATTTTTGCGGCAATTGTCCAAGATGCACACCGTTTGACAGTTATACCTACAAGATTCCTTTTCCGGAAAAGCAAAAGGTTAATCCCACTTACAAAGACAGACCGCGCCAGCCCTATACTTTAACGATGGGACCAAAAAGCCTGATGCGTGTGCATCATTTAGTGATGATTGTCAATGGGAAAGAGAAAGCAGAAATATTTCAGCGATTTTTAGAGGAACCCGTTAATCAGGATGTCCCTGCGACTATTTTAAAATTGCATCCTAACTTCACGGTCATCTGTGATAAAGACGCTGCTTCTTTGATTGATTTATCAAAACGTTAGTAATAATTGTTGTGAGAAGATTAGAGAAGTATTTAGACTTTGTGAGAAGTTTGGATGCTTCTTTTTCTTTTTTAAAAAAGGAGTCTGTAAGAACAAAAAATAAACTTCTTACTAGCGTGTGCTATAATAAAGTTGTGAGATGATATTAAATCTATGGTGAATTATAGAATAGACGAAGATGTTAAATTAATTGGAGAGTTACTTAATTTATCTCAAAAACAATTTGCTGAAAAAATAGCTGTTGATGCCATTACAGTAGCAAGATGGGAAACTGGTAATGATGTAGGCAGAGATTTTAATGAAATGTTCTCTGTATTTTTTTATTATCAATTTTTTTACTGCAATGAGATTTGAACTTTTAATTAATTAGGAGTAGAAAGTTCCAACTTCTCAATAACTCAATAAATAATAGAAGATGAAACATAGATTGCTTTTGTAAGGTATTGAAGATATCTTTGTAAAACATCATAAGAATGATCGACATAATCATTTGCTAAAATTTTTTTCTCTGTAAAAATATTCATCCTCTTTTAATTTTTTTAGCTGTCGTCTTCCTGCAAAATAGATGTAGAAGATGATCTTTCAAAATCAATTTCTTTCGTTATTTTAAGTTTTAGTTCCATATTATTCTGATAATCCAATGAAAACAGACATGAGTATAATACATCCAATATATAATGAATTGATTCATTAGAAACATAGTGTCCTATTTTAGACGATAATTTTTCTCTAGTTGCTATATATAAATGATAATCTGTCATATGTAATAAAGAATTGTCTCCTATACTGGTTATAGAAATTGCTGTAAAATGTCTCTTTCTTAAATATAAACCCAGTCGAAATATTTCAAAAGTCTCACCTGAGTATGAAATAAACAAACAGCAGTCATCCTTTTTTACAGTTGGCAAAGTAAAGGCAAATAATTCAGGATTATCAATAATATGGACTTTTTTATATAAATACTTCATTTTATATTGAAAATCATAAGTAATAGATGCAGTATTTGTAATTGCAAAAATATAAATATTATCTGCTTTATTTAAAGCTAAAACAGCTTTTTGTAAATCATCGTGATGCAACAGTTCATGAGTATCCTGTATAGCATCTTTTAAAAGAGATGCGATTATCCCTGAAATATCTTGAAGTGTATGTGTTTTAGTAAAAGGTATATTAGGATCAATTTCGTGAAAATGAGATTTTAAATATTTTATTTCTTCATAGAATGCTTCCTTTAATTCTTTCCATCCGTCATATCCTAACTTTTGAGCCAAACGAACTGTTGTCGAAGGAGAGGTGAATGTTCTTTTACTGATTTCTGTAATTGATAAGTGTTTAATATTTTCTTTATTGAAAAGAAGAAATTGTGCAACTTCTTTTTCATTTGAACTGAAAATGTCCAGTGTTTCTAGTTTTTGTTGAATAAGCATCATATCACCTCGTATATTTCCATTTTATAGTTCTATTATATCGAACAGAAATGTGCAATAGAAGAAAAATATGTATAAAAATGAAAAAAAGTTTCCTAATTTTGTGATAAAAATTGGAAATCATTTCCAATATTAAATATCAAAAGCAAAGAAAAATAGGAAGTTATGTTCATATGAATGTTAATCACTATTTTTTTACTTTTGAGTTGATTATAATTCGAGCAAAAAGGAGGACATAAAATATTGAGAAAAGATTTTTTATGGGGTGGTGCTACTGCTGCCAATCAAATGGAAGGTGGATATAATAAAGGCGGGCAAGGGTTATCGAGTTGTGATGTGACAACTGCTGGAACAAACAATGATTCAAGAAGAGTTACTTTTCAAACAAAGGATGGAAAAAATAAAAGTTTAAGTAGATATGAACTCAATCAAATACCTGATGATGCTTAGTTGGATTTAGTTATTAATCCTTATTTAAAACGTTCTCAATGGAATTGGATTAGGAGCAATTGATGAATTTAATAATGGAGAAATTCATGATGATTATCGCATTAAATTCTTAAGTGAACATCTTGAACAGATAAAAATTGCTATTGAAGAAGATGGTGTTAATTGTATAGGAGTATTTCCATGGGGTTATTGATCAGGTTTCTGCTTCTACTGTAGAAATGAAAAAATGTTATGGCATGATTTATGTAGATAAACAAGATGATAATATGGGTGATTATAAACGTTATAAAAAGAATTCCTACTATTGGTATAAAAGAGTTATTGAAACGAATGGAAATGAATTGTAATAAAGAATAAGATTAATTGGAGGAGTTATATATGAAAAAGAGAATATTAAATAAAGATTTAGCACAGCTTGTTGCACAAATCAGACATGGTGAAATGATATTTATAGCTGATGCAGGAAGTGGAACATGCCAAAAAGCACTTTTTCCATTAGACGAAAGCGTACAGTATATAGATTTGGAGGCAGTGACGGGATCACCAAGTTTCCATGATATTATTACAACTATTGTAGAGTGTGGGGAGTTTGAAGGAGCGATTGTTACAGAAGACATGGTTGAGCTTAATCATAAAGATTATCAGACAGTTGTTGACTTATTTGGTGAAAATAAAATTCATGTGATGCATTATATCCCAGAGTATTATGAAATGAGGGATAGATGTCGTGCAGTCGTACAAACTGGTGATTATGGCGTCCACGCCCAGGCTATAATTATTGCTGGATATCCAAGTGCTGATATTCCTATGGAGTGGTTAAAGGAGGGACTAAAAAAATGACAGAAATTGAAAAGATGCAAGCAGGTATGTGGTATGATGCAAATTATGATCAGGAGATTGTTAAAGAAAGATATCAATGTTTTGATATTTGTTTTCAATTAAATCATTTAAAACCAAGTGAGATCAAAAGAAAAGAAGTTATTGAACAAATATTGGGTTATTATCCTGAAAATCTAGAATTGTTGAGTCCATTTTACTGTGATTATGGTAAAAATATTCATTTAGGAAAGAATGTATTTATCAATTTAAATAATTATTTTATGGATGGAGCAACAATTACAATTGGAGATAATGTTTTTATAGGACCATCATGCGGTTTCTATACTGCTTCACATCCTCTGGAATATAAAAAGAGGAATCAGGGATTAGAAAAAGCGCTTCCTATCAAGATAGGGAATAACTGTTGGTTTGGAGCAAATGTATCAGTCATGCCTGGAGTCACAATTGGTAATGGATGTGTTGTTGCAGCAGGTGCTGTAGTAACAAAAGATATTCCTGATAATAGTTTAGCTGCAGGTGTACCAGCTAAAGTTATTAAAGAAATTCAAAATCAATAAGATACATATTTTATCTATATTTTTAACTGTTTTATTGTCTGCATAGTTTGTTTTATCAGTTATGCAGGCTTTTTTTATATTTAGAAATTTCACTTTTTTTGAATATCTTTATTATTAGAATTTTTAAAAGATTGGTAAAATTAAAGGGAATTGCATATATCGGAGAAAACGGTGCGCCTCTAGCGATTTGATCGGTGCGTACTGACGCTAAATCCGGTGCGTTTTAGCGATTAATCGGTGCACCTTCAAACAATGTTATAAAATATCTATTCCTTCCTTTATGCTATAGTTAATCTGTAGTATGAAGGGAGGAATTTTTTATGCAAAAAAGTA
>Ga0129308_1002002_pt1 | contig 18813 bp, 21 predicted proteins | sample L827metagenome_FD_94440 | JGI IMG/M metagenome (GOLD analysis project Ga0129308, IMG submission 94440) | Ring-tailed lemur group fecal microbial communities from Wisconsin, USA - L827 metagenome | ecosystem: Host-associated > Mammals > Digestive system > Large intestine > Fecal | place: USA... | reverse complement strand
TAAATGCAACAATTGGGAAGTGGAAGAAGGTGTAAGACTAAAATCTACTTTGCCCCCTCCAAAGTGGAAATAAACTTTTCACTTCAGAAAAGATAGATTTTTTAATAAAAAATAAAAAGAAATATTGTTAAATTTAGTTATATCTGATATAATTTATTTTATGGTTGCTGAGAAATAGGGAGAAATCTATAGGCAGCATAAAAGCGAAAAAGAAATGATATTGATTTAGGAGGAAATCATAATGGGAAATAATGTAATCGTCGGACAGTCAGGTGGACCTACTTCAGTTATCAACTCTAGTTTAGCAGGTGTATATCGTACAGCTAGAGATAGAGCTGGAAAGGTCTATGGTATGAGAAATGGTATTCAGGGCTTTTTAGAGGGAAGATATGTTGACTTATCTGAGCATATTAAGAGTGACTTGGATGTTGAGTTATTAAAGAGAACTCCATCTGCTTATCTTGGATCTTGCCGCTATAAATTACCTGAGATTCACGAGGATAGAGCAGTTTATGATAAAATTTTTAAAATTTTAGATGAGTTAGAGATTGGATATTTCTTCTATATCGGAGGAAATGATTCTATGGATACAATCCGTAAATTATCTGACTATGCTATTATTACAGGACATCCATGTCGTTTTGTAGGAGTTCCTAAGACAATTGATAATGATTTAGCAGTAACAGATCATACACCAGGATTTGGTAGTGCAGCGAAATTTATCGGTACAGTTACAAAAGAGTGCATCCGTGACGGTCTTGTATACGGTAATGAATTAGTGACAATTATCGAGGTTATGGGTAGAAATGCTGGATGGTTGACTGCAGCAGTTATGCTTTCTAAGAGTGAGGATTGCGACGGACCAGATTTCGTATATGTTCCAGAGGTAGCTTTTGATGTAGATGATTTTATCAATAGAGTAAGAGAATTACAAAAAACAAAGAAATCTGTTGTAGTTGCAGTTTCTGAGGGTATTCGTCTTGCAGACGGACGCTATGTATGTGAGCTTTCTGACAATGCAGATTTTGTGGATGCATTTGGTCATAAGCAGCTAACAGGTACAGCTCGTTATCTTTGTAATAAAGTTGCTGCAGAGATTGGATGTAAGACTAGAGCAATTGAGTTAAGTTCCTTACAAAGATGTGCTTCTCATTTGGCTTCCAGAATTGATATTAATGAGGCATTCCAGGCAGGTGGAGCTGCTGTTAAGGCTGCGCTTGATGGAGATAATGGTAAAATGATTATCTTAAAGAGAGTTTCTGATGACCCATATCAGTGTACGACAGAGATTCACGATGTGCATAAGATTTCTAATGTTGAGAAGATGTTGCCAACAGAATGGATTATAAATGATGGTACATATATTTCTGATGAATTTATCAACTATGCTCGTCCATTGATTCAGGGTGATGTACCACCTGTAATGGTAGACGGTATTCCACGTCATTTATTCTTCAAAGAGACAGATAAGAAAGCTCAGGCAATTGTTCCAGAAGCAGTTCAGGAGATTGTACATGAAGAGATGTAGGTAGAGGAATTTACTTTACACAATTTGTTTGAATAGAATATTTATATAAGATTTATGAAAAACCAGAAAGGTTAATTGCCTTTCTGGTTTTTTTTGGGAAAAATAAAAAATGAAACATAACATAAAATATATGATTATATGATTTGTTCAAACCGTATAAAACGTTCATAAAAAACATATAAAAATAATGAAATTGAATAAAAGTAAAAAAAACAGTGAAATAATCATAAAATACGCAAAATAATCATATAATGGGGTTGATTTTATGATTTATTTATGATAAATTATCATTACAAAGTAACACAAAGAACATAAACGGTTGCAACTAAATGGTCTTTATGAATAATGTGAACATTTAATTAGGAGGTATAAAATGAGTAAAATTGACGAAATTACAAGAGAGAGTTGGATAATGAGTACATTCCCAGAATGGGGAACATGGTTAAATGAGGATATTGAAAATGAGGAAGTAAAACCAGGAACAGTGGCAATGTGGTGGTTAGGATGTACAGGAATGTGGTTTAAAACTCCAGAAGATTGTAATATTAGTGTTGACCTATGGTGTGGAAATGGAAAAAGAACTCATGGCGATGGCAAAATGAAGGTTGGACATCAGATGGCAAATATGTGCGGTGCAAGAGCAATGCAGCCAAACCTTCGTGCAGTACCTTTTGTAATTGACCCATTTGCAATTAAGAAAGTGGATGCAGTTTTGGCAACTCATTATCATCAAGACCATATGAGTGCAGAGTACGCAGCACATGTTATTCAGAGTGGACTTACTACAGTAAATGAAAAAGGTGAGACAATTCCAGTGCCATTTATCGGACCTAAGAAATCTGTAGAGTTATGGCAAAAATGGGGTGTTCCAGCTGACAGATGTATCACAGTAAGACCTGGAGATTCCATTAAAATTAAGGATATCGAGATTATCGCGTTGGATTCTTTTGACCGTACTTGTCTTGTAACGACAGATTCCACAGGTCCAGATAGAGAAGAACTTACAGGAATTTGCCCAACTGATATGGATGATAAGGCGGTTAACTATTTAATTAAGACTCCTGGTGGAAATATTTACCACAGCGGTGACTCTCACTATTCCATCTACTTTGCAAAACATGGTAAAGACTATGACATCGATGTTGCATTTGGTTCTTATGGAGAGAATCCAATCGGTATGGCAGATAAGATGACATCTTGTGATATCCTTCGTATGGCGGAAGCATTACAGTGCAAGGTTGTAATCCCAATTCACTATGATGTATGGACAAACTTCATGGCTGATGTAAATGAAATCAGAGTATTATATGATATGAAGAAGGATCGTTTAGATTATAAATTCCATCCATTCTTCTGGGAAGTTGGCGGAAAATATGTGTATCCAACAGATAAAGATAAGAAAGCTTATCACCACAGAAGAGGATTCGAAGATTGCTTTGAGGCACCTCAAAATATTCCTTTCCGTTCTTGTCTATAATTAAAGAAAGAATATTTCTGGCTGTCTGATTGAGATTTCATGAAATATTGTAAAATATATTTTTAGGTTTACTAAAATTTTAGTCAGACAGCGTATTTGCAAAAGGAAAGTAGAAAACTTATGATATGACAATACGTCGCAGGAGGTAAATATGTTAAAAGAATTCGTAGAAAAAAAGCATTATAAATTTGCACAGAGTGCGCCAAGCTGGCAAGAGGCAATTCGTATGAGCTGTGAATCTTTGGAGGCAGACGGGACTGTGGAGGCAAATTACAAGGAGGATATTATTAAGTGTGTGACAAAATATGGTCCATATATTGTAATTATGCCAAATGTGGCAATGCCACATTCACAGGAATGTGCAAAGGGAGTACATAAGACAGAGATTGGATTTATGAAATTAGAGGAAGCAGTTAGCTTTGAAGAGGGAAATCCTGAGATGGATGCAAAATTATTCTTCACATTGGCATCTTGCAACCCGGAGCAGCATCTTGGAAATATGCAAAGACTTTCTAACCTGATGATGAATGAAAAAGTGATGGAGGCATTACTTGACGCAAAGACACCTGAAGACTTAGTTGAGATTCAGGAAAAATATATGGAAGAATAAGAAAGATAAAGAGGGAAAAGGTTATGGAAATTTTAATGACGATATGGACCTATTTTGCGACTAATGTCTTGCAGCAGCCAGCATTTATGATCGGTTTAATCGTAATGATTGGTTATATTTTATTGGGAAAAACATGGTATGATGTATTAGCAGGTGTCATTAAAGCAATCGTAGGATATTTGATTTTAACAGTAGGTTCTAACGGATTGGTAAGTAACTTCCGTCCAGTATTAGTTGGTTTAAAAGACCGTTTTAATATGGACGCTATGGTAATCGACCCATATTTCGGACAAAATGCCGTGACAGACGGTGTGGAAAAGGTATTTGGAAAAGGATTTGGAAATGCGATGATTCTTCTTTTAATTGCTTTCCTTGTAAATATTTTACTTGTTCGCTTTAGCAAATACACAAAGCTTAGAGCTTTATTTACAACAGGTCATGTACAGGTTCAGCAGTCTGCAACAGCTTACTGGTTAATTTTATTCGCTTGTCCATTTTTAGCAGACAGTGATATAAAGCTTGTTATTGTTATGGCGATTATTTTAGGATGTTACTGGGCAGTAGGTTCTAACTTAACGATTAAGCCTTGTCAGGAATTGACAGATGGGGCGGGCTTTTGTCTCGCTCACCAGCAATCCTTTGGTGTTGCTTTAAACACTTGGATTGCAGATAAATTATTTAATAAAAAAGGGAAAAAAGCAAAGAAAATCGATGATATTGAGCTTCCAGGATTTATGTCAATCTTCAATGAAAATATGGTATGTACATCTATCTTGATGTTAATCTTCTTTGGAGCAATCCTTTGTATCTTAGGTCGTGATTATTTGACAGAGCAAGGATTTTTAGCAGAGGGTGCAAGTATGGTATTTTATGTCATTCAGACTTGTCTCTACTTTTCTGTATATCTTGCAATCTTACAACTTGGTGTTCGTACTTTCGTAACAGAGCTCACAGCATCCTTCCAGGGTATTGCCGATAAACTTCTTCCAGGTTCTGTTCCTGGTGTTGACTGTGCAGTTATTTATGGTTTTGGTTCTGCAAACGCAGTTCCAATTGGATTTCTCGCAGGTTTTGTAGGACAGATTTTAGCAATTGCAGCTTTGATTATATTTAAGAGTCCAGTACTTGTTATTTGTGGATTCGTTCCAGTATTTTTTGATAATTCTACAATCGCAGTATTTGCAAATGAAAAAGGTGGTATTAAGGCAGCACTTATTCTTCCATTCTTTTCTGGTATTTGTCAGGTATTTGGATCTGCACTTATCGCAGGTTGGGTTGGAATGGCAGCTTACGGTGGATATTTAGGAATGTGGGACTGGGCAGTTGTATGGCCAATTATGACAGTAGTCATGAAGTTCCTCGGTGTTATTGGTATTGTAGTTATTGCAGTTGTATTACTTGCTATTCCACAGATTGAATATAAAAGAGATAAAGAAGGTTATTTCTTAATCACAGAAGATTATGAGGCATATAAAGAGTTAAAGGGTATCGAGTAAAAAGAGAATTTTTCTAGATAAAAGAAAAAATGTATGATACGCTATAATAAAAAATAAAAACTTTATTTTTGAATATATAGTGTAAAAATAAATAATATTTTATAAAAAGAAAGGAAGTAATAAAATGGCAAAGGATAATTTAAGTATGTTAGTATGTTGTGCAAATGGAGCAGGATCAAGTTTGATGATGAAAATGACACTTCAAAAAGTATGCGATAAAGCTGGTATTAAACCTGCTAAAATTCATCACTGTGCATTATCTGAGGGAAAAAGTGCGGCTGCTCAGTTTGATATCGTATTTTGTGCTCAGAATTTTATGAATATGTTTAAAGATGCGGAGAAAAAAGGAACAAAAGTAATTGGTCTTCGTAATATTATGTCTCCAAAAGAGATGGAAGAAAAAATGAGAGACAATGGTATTATCTAGCATTAATTAGACAATAATAATAACTTCTAAATGGATTCTCTCTATCATCTGGTAAGTCGCGGTTCACGGGAGAGGATAGAGAGAATCCAATCATGATATCATTTTAAAACCAGCAAATAAATTTAAATGAAAAATGTACATAAAAAACTGCTCTTTCACTTAGAAAAATGTGAAAGCCTTATAAACTTACGCAAAAAACAGAAGATTTCTGATAAAATATTCATAAAAAGCAAAAAACAGATGACAACAATCATAAAATGCAATATACTACTACATAAAGAATAGTTTATTTATTTCGTTTCTTTTAGGGTATAGTGGAATGATAACTAAAAAATAAAGTAAGGAGTATATTTTATGAAGAGAGAACGAGCATATGTGGACAACAGAAGAAACAAAATACTAGAGGTGATGGAGACTCAGCCTGGAATTAAGGTAGCAGATTTAGCAAAAATGTTTGATATTTCTCCAGTTACGGTGAGAAGAGATTTGCAGTATTTAGAGGATAACAAAAAGTTAGTTCGTTTTTATGGCGGAGCTCAGGTGACAGAGAAAAAAGAGCGAGAGCAAGATGAAGTAAAATTATACAGAGATTTAATTGCTCAGTATGCAGCAACTTTAGTTGAGGATGGAGATAGTATTTTTATTAATACAAGTGCGAATGCGATCAGTATGCTACAATATATCGATAAGAGAAATGTCACTGTGATTACAAATAACGGGAGAGCTTTAAATTACGATCATAGTGATGGTATCAGTGTTATTTTAACAGGTGGAGAGTTAAGATATCCGAAAGAAGCGATGGTTGGAGATTTTGCGATTCGTAACCTTCAGACAGTTGTCGCAAAGAAATGTTTTGTTGGCTGTAGTGGATTTTCAGAAGAATGTGGCATGACAACAGAGATTGCAAATGAAGTGAATATTAATGAGCTTATGATTAGAAATGTTGTAAAAGAAAATTATATTCTCGCAGACCACACAAAGATTGGAAAGAACAGTAGCTTTATTAGCTGTGGAATTGACAAGATTAAGAATCTTATTACAGATGAGTTGGCATCGGAGGAAGTTATCGAACAGATTCGAGATAGGGGTGTTAAGGTTCATATTGTAAAGAAAGAAGATTTTTATCAGTAAAGCGAAATTCTAGATAAGCGAAGGAAATGTATATGGTAAAGAAAAGTCAGAGCCATATACGGGAAAATAATACGTATATAAGTATAAAACGTAATATTTGTTTTATGTACAGTTTTTTTAAGTGGAGGATGACTATTATGTCAAAAGCATATACTCTAGGATTATATGAAAAATCGATGCCTTTTACATTAAGTTGGAGAGAAAAAATGGATGCGGCAAAGGCAGCAGGTTTTGATTTTATTGAAATTAGTATAGATGAGACAGATGAGAAATTAAGAAGACTGGATATGTCAAAAGAGGAGAGATTTGCTCTTATAAAAGAAATGTATGAGAGTGGTATCCCAATTCGTACGATGTGTCTATCTGGACATAGAAAATACCCTTTAGGAAGTAATGATCCTCAGACGGAAAAACGCGGTATGGAAATTATGGAAAAAGCAATTGCTCTCGCGGATGACTTGGGAATCCGTATTATTCAATTAGCAGGCTATGATGTCTACTATGAGGAGGGAACCGATGAGACGAGAGCTCGCTTTGAGAAAAATTTAAAAAAGGCAGTGCATATGGCTGCCAAAGCAGGAGTACTCCTTGGTTTTGAGACGATGGAGACAGAGTTTATGAATACAGTAGAGAAATCTATGAAATACGTAAATATTGTAAATTCAACCTACCTAAATGTATATCCAGACTGTGGAAATATTAAAAATGCAGCAGTTACTTATAAAACAGATGTATTGGAGGATTTAAAGACAGGATTTGGGCACTTGACTTCTATGCATTTAAAGGAAACTGTTCCAGGAAAGTTTAGAGAAATTCCATTTGGAACAGGTCATGTAGATTTTGGAACCATGATTGAGACAGCATGGAATCTAGGCGTTAGAAAATATGTGACAGAGTTTTGGTATACGGGAAATGAAAACTGGGAGGAAGATTTAGTCTTCGCTCGCAGTATGATGGGAAATATCTTGGATAGACAAGAAGAGAAGGAGTAGGCCATGAAAGCAGTAAAAAAAGTAATAGGAAAGTTAAATAAATGTTATTCCATTGCCCCTCTTACTTACGAGGGAAAGGAATATTTTCTTGTGGCAGCAGAAAAGCAAGACCCTTGCTATCTATTCGATACAGAGGGAAATAAGGTAGATACCGTGTGGGAAGGACCTGGAGGAGTTATGAGTATGGTGCAGGTTCCAGGAAGTAATGGACAGTTTTTAGCAACTCATAAATTTTACTCACCTAATGACTCTAAGGAGGCCAAGATTGTAATTGTCACACCAAAGGCGAAGGGAGAGTGGGAAGTTCGCACCTTAGTAGAATTGCCACATGTGCATCGTTTTGATATCGTAAAAAGAAATGGTGTAAATTATTTAATCGCATGTGCATTGAAATCTGGACATGAGTTTAAAGAAGATTGGTCTATGCCAGGAAAAGTTTATGCGACAGTACTCCCAGAGGATTTAAGTTCATTTGATGATGAGAATCAATTAGAGCTTACTGTATTAAAGGATAATATGTTAAAAAATCATGGATACTATAAAGTAGTAGAAAATGGTGTACAGACAAGTGTAATTTCAGCAGACTGTGGAGTCTTTCAGTTTATTCCACCAGAGAGCAAAGATGGCGAGTGGGAGATTAAGACAATTATCACAGATGCGACAAGTGACGCGACTTTAGTTGACTTCGATGAGGATGGAGAGAAAGAATTGCTTACATTGGCACCATTCCACGGAGAAATGATTCGCATTTACAAAAAAATAGATGGTGAGTTTAAGCAAGTTTATCAGTATGAGAAGGCGGCAGATTTTACTCACGCAATTTACGGTGGAACTTTACTTGGAAAGCCAGCGGCAGTTGTCGGACATAGAAAGGGCGAGAGAAACTTAATTGCATTTACTTATGATAAGGAAGCAGGAGAGTATAAAAGTGAAATCTTAGATTATGACTGTGGTTCTGCCAATGTATATCATTATATGAAAGATGGCAAGGATATCATTATCGGAGCAAACCGAGAGATTGATGAGATTGCTATGTATGAAATTGAAGAATAGGAGTGGGAGAATGATAGAACTTCTACCTTCTATTTTAGCGGCAGATTTTACAAAATTAGGGGAAGAATTGGGAGAAATTGAACAGGCAGGAGTGAGGATGGTTCATATCGATGTCATGGACGGAAGTTTTGTACCGAGTATCTCTCTTGGTATGCCAGTCATTGCTTCTATGAGAAAAGAAAGTAAACTAATCTTTGATGTACATCTTATGGTGGATGAGCCAGACCGATATGTAGAAGATATGGCAAAAGCTGGGGCAGATATTATTGGCGTTCACGCAGAGGCATGCAAACATTTACATCGCACTGTAACACATATAAAAGCTTTAGGGAAGAAAGTATGTGTTGTCTTAAATCCAGCTACTCCCCTTTCTGTTCTTGACTATGTATGGCCGCATTTAGATCAAATTTTATTGATGACAGTGAATCCGGGATTTGGAGGGCAAACATATCTCCCGGAAATAACAGCTAAAATTTTTGCACTTCGTGAGAAAATTGACCAAAACAAAGAGAATATTTTGATTGAGGTGGATGGTGGCATCAAGTTAGAAAATGTGAGAACGGTGCTTAACTCAGGTGCCAATCTGATTGTGGCGGGGTCTTCTGTTTTTGGTAATCAGACGACAGAGCAAATTAAGGCATTTCAAAAAATATTTAGTGAGTACGAGGAGAACGAAAAATGTTAGAACAATTAAAATTGGAAGTATATGAGGCTAATATGGAGCTTCCAAAGAGAGGATTAATTACCTATACTTGGGGAAATGTTAGTGGTATCGATAGAGAAACAGGATATTTTGTAATTAAACCAAGTGGAGTAGATTACGATAAATTAAAGCCAGAGGATATGGTTGTGATGGACTTAGCTGGAAATAAGATTGAGGGAAAATATAAACCTTCCTCCGACACAGCAACTCATATTGAGATTTATAAAAAATATGAGGAGATTGGTGGAATTGTACATACACATTCTCCATATGCGACTTCCTGGGCGCAGGCTGGAAGAGGAATTCCTCTATACGGAACAACTCACGCAGATTATTTTTATGGGACAATTCCTTGTGCGAGATGTCTGACACAGGAAGAAATCGACGAGGGATACGAGAAAAATACAGGAACTATTATTATTGAGACGTTTGAAGAGCTTGGATTAAATCCTATATATACGCCGGGCGTACTTTGTACAAATCATGGTCCGTTTACTTGGGGTAAGAATGCTGCGGAGGCAGTGCATAACGCAGTTGTGCTCGAAGAAGTTGCCAAGATGAATCTCTTTACAGAAATAGTAAATCCAAAAGTGAAAGATGCACCAGATAGAATCCGCGATAAGCATTTCTTTAGAAAACATGGAGAAAACGCTTACTACGGACAATAAGTTTATTAGCTGTCTTCCCTTCTACTTCTCCTATAAAATAGTTTAAAATATACAATAAAAATAAATTTCTGCTATCTATCGTGCCAAGCATGTTAAATCGCAGGGCATAGAATCAGAAATAGCAAAGAGTGTTACTTCATTACAAGTGAATTCTATTCAATACATAATAGAAGGGAAGAATAGTTATATGATAAAAACAGTTTTATTTGATATTGATAATACAGTTTATAGCTATGATAAAGCCCACGAAAAGGCAATTGAGCAAGTGTATCTCTATTGTCAAGAAAAATTTTACTGGGAAAAATCGCTGACGAAAACTTTATTATATGAGGCGCAGCAGGAGGAAAAGCAGGTTTTGCCGTCTGACTGTGCTGCTCTTCACAATCGTCTTATTCGCTATCAACTTATGTTAGAAAAGCAGGGAAAAAATTTATCCCCCCATGTACAAAATCTCTATCATGCCTACTGGGACACATTGATAAAGGTAATGGAACCAGAGTCAGGTGTACTGCAATTATTTCAGTGGATTAAGCGACAAAATCTAAAGATTGGTATTGCCACTGATATGACCGCTTATATGCAGTATGAAAAGCTAAAAAAACTAAATCTCTTATCCTATATCAATTTTATTGTGAGTAGTGAGGAGGTAGGTGTGGAAAAGCCAAATAAAAGACTATTTTATAGATGCGCGCAGAAGGCTGCGTGTGAACCCTGCGAATGTCTTATGATAGGGGATAGTTTGGAAAAAGACGTAAAGGGAGCGATGGCAGCTGGGATGCGAGTGCTTTGGTATCAACCAGAGGAAAAGAAAGAGAATGTTGTAAAAGAGAAGAAAAATATAATAGAAAAAAGTTTTCAGGAAGAAATAGAGATTCTCAATTCTTTTGAGGACTTAAAAAAAATAAAAATTTTGTTATAAAAGTTTAAGGCTAAGACTATGTTAAAATAGGTTTTAGTCTTGAACTTTTTTAGTATTATGAGCGTAGCACTCTGCTTGCCTTAGCTATAGAAAGTGTCAGTAATAAAAGATATGATATGTCAATGAGATGTATTCAAGTAAGTAAAAATGCAACCTATATTTTGGGAAGTATAGGTTGCGTTAGAAAGAATATTATGATGTTGGAGAAAATAATTTCTCCCCTCTTGTTTCACACTTCAGCCGGAGCGTGTTTCTCCGGGAAATAAATAAGTTGAACCGAGACACCTCCGATACAGATCTCCCAAAGATCCATACTCCTCCCAGAACTGAAGTGTAGACGGAGACAGTGGGATTCGAACCCACGTGCCGGTTACCCGACAACTTGATTTCGAGTCAAGCTCGTTATGACCACTTCGATATGTCTCCACATTATACTATTCGCAAACTATAATAAAAAGTAACATCTAAATTAAAAAATATTTTAGGTGCTTCCCTCTGTTGCCTTGAGAAGCGAAGTTTCACTTTTCATAAGTTATATTTTAACAGAGATTCCTAAAAAATCAACCTATTTTTTAGAAATTGTCAATAAGAACGTAGAACCCCTTTCTTTAGATATAGGATAATTTTGGTGTTGTATTTTGAATGGAGATATACTATAATGATACCAAACTTCGGTTTGAGCACGCAATTTGCGTAATGAATGACTTTTAGAAAATTTTATAAGGAGGAATACAAACATGAAAACTGTTAATAAAGATATGACAATTGGAGAACTTTTACAGGTGGATATGGGTATCGCAGCAATCTTAATGGCATCTGGAATGCACTGCATTGGTTGCCCAGCTTCTCAGGGAGAGACTTTAGAGGAAGCTTCTATGGTTCATGGAATGGATTGTAATGAGCTTATCAGCAAAATTAATGAGTACCTTGCTAATAAAGCTCAGTAAGAAAGTCCGTTGAGAAAATAATATCTGATAGGGAATAAGTTTTATTTTTAGTGTAAGTTATTCGATTATCTGTAATAATACAAAAAAGCGCATTATATTTATGTGTGAACATAAATATAATGCGTTATTTTTTGTATTTAAATTATAATTTAGCTAAAGCCTCTAGAGCGTAATTTCCGGCAATGTCGATAAAATGCTCCTGAAAATAAAAGATAGAAGCGTAAGTGAAGGAAACCATATCACCATACTCTGAAACTAAATTACAAATACGCAAAAAAGCGCTAGATGTAAGAGTACCTCTTTGAAGCATGAGATAATAGCGATGCTTCTTAGAATCTTTATATAATTGACTTGGCTCGTGATAGACATTGCGTAAAAGAGAAGCAACCGTAATAATCACATCCAAATCATGGAAACAAAATACTTGCTGGGAAGTATGAGTTATATTTGTATTTGGTTCGTAAGCTTTATCGGCAGAAAAATTAGATAGATTAGAGAAAGCATTTTGTTCTGTTCTATAATTAATATTGGAGTCTTGCTCCATAGAACCGTAAATCGTAGCAAAATCTTCTTCATCTTCGTCCTCATCCTCTGGATCGTTTAAATCGATATCCATAATCTGAGGTTTTGTAAACTTCGAAAAGCGTGTATCTAATTCTTCAGGGTCTTCTACTTTTGTAATAACTAAAACTAAAGTCTCAGCAGATGGAATTGCCTCAATCATAAGAGGAATATCTTCGGCATCAAAACCTAGTTCATAAAAGGCTTGCTGCATCATATCACGGAATAAAGCTTTTGTCTTGTCAGTACTATAGGCTAATTCATTTATAAAAAGATTTCTATCCTCTAAATCGTTCTTGCTCAATGTGCAACGAATCTGATTTTCACTAATTCTTTCTAATCTCACTAAATTCACTTCCTTTACTATTAAGTATACCCTAAGGGCACACTGTAGTATGCCCTTAGGGCGAAAACAACAAAGTTGTTTTATAAGGTATAATATGAAAATATACCTATCCAGACACAATATATCTGATATTTTGTGAGTAGACGACCAGTTCATGCTGTTTAATAAGTATATCCTAAAAACATACCGTAGTATGTCTTGCGGGCGGATAACTAGCTTACGCTGCTCGACAAGGTATACGTTCACATTTATAGTATAATCATTATTCTCGTACATGTAAAGAGATTATTCATACTAAATTTTGAAGAATTTGTAAATTTTTAAAAAAAATTATAAAATTTTAGCGTATTCTTTATAAATAATCTAAAAAAAGTAGAAAAAACTTGCAGTACGACTAAAATATGGATATAATTGGAAATGTAATTAAGAAATGTAAAAGGAAAGGAGGTTGACATGACATTTCTTTATTACAAATGGGATTTTGTGCATCTTAGTATATTCTTAATTTTGTACGTCACAAAAATTCAATAGATGAGCTGTAGTTATACCAATATAAGTAAGAATCTTAATAAGACTACAGAGAAATTTTCTATCATATTTCAAATTGAAGGGAGGTAGCTCATTATTGGGAGCAGAATCGGGTATGAAGCAGGAGATGATTCTGTTCTACGAAATGGGGCTATCCGTTATCGTTGGTAAAGAAAAAGTAGATGCAAAAAATCTAGATGATATGTCACTTCTTCTGGAGACAAGTAACTATATGAAAGATTTTGTTGAGGAGGAAGGCAAAATTGTATCTGTTCATTATACTGAACTGACTAATCTATAAGTCTGATATTCTTTATTTTATACTATGAAATCTTTCGTTACATAGTAATTTCATTAAAGTATTTTCACTTTATCTTTATATTATTCCTGACTTAAACTAAATTATATTGTATTGTACAGACGGATTCCCTAAAAACTATATTTTTCACGAAAAATATAAAGAGATGTGGAGATACCATTTCATTTTTGGGCAATATCAGCTCAAGTCATGATATTCTTTCAAACAAATTCAAAAATTTTTCAGCCAATCTATAATAATTTATCGGAAAAAGAAAGCAGGTGTGTACCCTGAGTACAAGCCTGCTTTTTTCATTTTATCCTAAAATTTGTTTATTGTGAATCTACATTTTTTTTGCAGTATTCACTTAAAGCTAAACAGATATTCCAGGCAATTTGTTTTTGATATTCCTCCGTTGAGAGTAAATCTGCCTCCATTCGATTAGACAAAAAACCGCATTCAATAATAACGGAAGGATGAGGATTTTCTCTCAGTAAAAAATAATCAGAGTTAGCTTTGCATTGTCGGTGATTGGTTGGGTCCATTTCGCAGAACTTTTCTTGAATACATTCGGCTAATAGTTTGCTGGATTCTGAGGTAGAATAGTAGAAAACCTGTGCACCTTTTTGGCTTTCATCTGGAAAGCTATTTTGATGAATACTCAAAAAGGCAGTGGGCTTTTTTTCTAAGACGATATTTTTTCTCGCCTGCAAATCGGAAGTTTTGGTATGTGGAATACCTGGAACAGACAATCCAATATCCATGTCGCGAGTTAGTATAACTGTAAAATTCTTTTTTTCCAGATAATATTTTAATTTTTTTACGATAGCGAGATTGATATCTTTTTCCAGAGCATCATTGATTCCAACTTTTCCTGGATCATCACCTCCGTGTCCAGCATCTAGAACAATAACTGGGCTTGGCGTTTTTTTCATATTTAAAAAAATAAAGATGGAATCTTTATAGTGAAAAAGGACGACACTCATTAAAAAGACAATCCAAAAAAGAGGAAAAAAATATTTTTGCATCTGTACTACCTAACTTTAGCAAAACTGTCTGCATATGAAGGAGACAGTTCACTAATGACCTCTTTTATAGTAATATATGGAATATTGCTAAAAAGATGACAAGGAAAGGAAAGTCTATACAAAAATTCTGCCTAAAAAATAGTTTTCTTTTTATACAATCAATGATATAATAAAAAAGATTAAGCAATAATGATATATTGTTTTCAAGGGGAAATATGAAAATTCGAAAAATATACCCTCTGGGGTATACTGCAGTATGCCCTGTGGGCAAAGAAATAACTTCGTTATTTTACAAAGTATAAAAGTTGAAGGGAACGCTAGTGATGAACACTTTAATTTTAAAGATAGAAGAGGGACAAGAATATGATATAAGCAAGGCCGCGAAGCTATTAAAGCTTGGAGGCTTAGTTGCATTTCCGACAGAGACAGTATATGGTTTAGGGGCAGATGGCTTTAATAAGGAGGCATCCAGGAAAATTTATGCGGCGAAGGGAAGACCATCTGATAACCCACTTATTTTGCATATAGCAGACTGGGAACAGCTAGATAAAATTGCCAGCAATATCTCAAAAGAGGCAGATAAAGTTATGAGAGCTTTTTGGCCAGGACCACTCACAGTTATCTTAAATAAAAAGAAAGAAGTGCCATATGAGACAACGGGAGGTCTGGATACTGTAGCGGTTCGGATGCCATCCCATCCTGTGGCGAGAAGATTACTTAGCGAGAGTCAAGTTTGTGTGGCGGCTCCAAGTGCCAATACGTCAGGCAGACCGAGTCCAACGACAGCAAAATATGTGATTGAGGATATGAATGGCAAGATTGACATGATTATAGACGGAGGAAGTGTGGGACTTGGACTTGAGTCCACAATCGTAGATTTCACATCCGATGTTCCAACTGTCTTGAGACCAGGATTTATTACATTAGAAATGCTAAGAGAGTTAATTCCGAACGTTGTTTTAGATAAAGCTTTGACTGCTCAAGGAAGAGTGGAAAATATTAAGGCGAAAGCTCCTGGTATGAAATATAAGCATTATGCACCAAAGGCGGATCTTTGTCTTATAAAGGGCGAGTCCAGTCAAGTGATAAAGAAGATAAATGAACTTGCCAAGGAAAAAGAAGAAGAGGGGTATCGTGTTGGAATTATCGGCACGGAGGAGAATATCCCAGGGTATACATTTGGATTAATAAAAAATATAGGAAAAAGAGGTGAGGTTAACAGTATCGCAGCAAACTTATACAGAGTTTTGAGAGAGTTCGACGATAGTGATGTCCAGTATATTTATTCAGAGGCTTTTGAGGAGGAAGAGCTTGGACAGGCTATTATGAATCGTTTAAAAAAAGCTGCGGGTTACCAAATGATTCGAGTATAAGGAGGAGAAAGTTTGGAAACATATAAACATATCACAATTGTGGATACGAATAATACTTGTCAGAGTTTTATGGTGGAAGTCGTACTCAATCAGTTGATAAGACAGAGAGAAAACTGTGATATCACAGTCGTATCAAGAGGGTTAGTGGTTTTATTTCCAGAGCCAGTTAGTGCAAAAGCAGCAGATCTTGTGAGAGAGTATGGATATGCAATTAAAAATTTTCAATCTGAGCAGCTTACACAGGAAGATATAGAAAGCAGTGACTTGATTTTGACGATTACGGATGGAGAAAAGCAAAAGATATACGCAGATTTTAATCCTCCCGTCGGTAAGCGGATTCAGACAATTAAGGAATTTGCTGAATCACCGGAATGTATTGTTGCTGATCCATATGGAAAGGATCAGATTATTTATGAACATTGCTTTCTTGCATTAAAGTATTTAGCAGAGAGAGTTTTTGACAAAATTGTATAAGAAGGAAAACTTATTTCCACTTACAAAATACTCTGGGAAAGTAATCCAGTGCAGAAAGAAAAAGATAAAAAGTTAAATAAAAGATTGAAAGAAAAGGAGAGAAGAAATTATGATAGCAATGGGTAGCGATCACGGCGGATTTGCCTTAAAGAAAGCAATTCAGAAACATTTAGAGGAGAGAGGACTTGAGTACAAGGATTATGGCTGCTACGATGAGTCTTCCTGTGATTATCCAGAGTTTGCCAAAAAAGTGGCAAATGCAATTGTAGACGGGGAGTGTGAGAGAGGAATCCTTATCTGTGGAACAGGAATTGGAATTTCTATCACAGCGAATAAAATAAAGGGAATTCGCGCAGCATTATGTGGAGATTGCTTTAGCGCACAGGCTACTAGAGAGCATAATAATGCGAATATTTTAGCTCTCGGTGCGAGAGTGACAGGAGAAGGATTGGCTCTAAAGATTGTAGATACATTTTTAGACACACCGTTCTCTAATGATGAGAGACATCTCAGAAGAATTAATCAGATTGAGGACTAATCAACTTTCGGCTAAAAAAGAAGGAGATGAGGAAATGAAGTGGAATAGAGAAGTAATACGTAATTTAGGTTTGATTTCGCAGCTTGGTATTAGCATGCTCACTCCTATTTTTATGATGACTTTTCTTGGAGTTTGGATAGATAAGACATTTTCTACACATCTTTTTCTTATATTTGTTCTTCTAGGAATCGGCGGAGGATTTCGTTCAGTCTATATTCTGACAATGCGTAATACAAAAAAAGAAAAGCCAAAGTGTAATAAAAACGCGGTAGGAGGAAAAGATGTTAGAAAAAATTAGAACGCTAAATGAAACAGTTCTAGATCTCTTCATCGGAATTCTAATTTATTGCGTGATAGCGCAGATAATTGGGTTATTTTTTGCGAATGATAAAATTGTATATACGGTTGCTCTTTGGATTGGAGGAGTCTCAGCTGGAGGCTGGGCTTCACATATGTATCTGACGCTAGATACAGCGCTAGATTTTCCAGAGTCTGACGCAATTAAGTATATGAGAAAGAGAAGCTTCTTTAGAATTGTGGTTATATTATTAATCGGTATAGCGGGAATGCTGTATTCATGGACAGCCTTTATTGGAGTGCTGGTTGGATTTTTCAGCCTCAAGCTCGCTGCTTACGCCCAACCGATTACAAATTCACATATAACAAAAAAAATTATAAAAGAAAGAAGGTGAATATATGGGATATGGATTGGCAGGTATAGCAGGTAGAAGTTTTTTGCTATCTTCCAATGACGAAGTAGATTTTATGATTCACGCATACAAGAATCTTACTATCTTTGGTCAAGAGGTATCTATTAACACAACTCATGTTACGACAGTAATCGTGTGGTTGACACTGGTTATCCTTGCCTTAATCGCTAGAAGAAGTATTATGAATGGAGACCCAGATAAGCCTACTGGTATACAAAATATAGTGGAAATGTTTGTGGAATTTCTTGACGGAATGGTTAATAGCAGCATGGGAAAACATGCGCCAAAATACGCAAATTATATTTTAACACTTATGTCGTTTATCTTTTTGTCAAATATCTCAGGTTTGTTTGGTCTAAGACCACCGACGGCAGATTATGGTACAACATTTGGTTTAGCAATTATCACATTTGTCTTGATTCAGTATGCGGCAATCAAGACAAGTAAGTTTGCAGCATTTACAGATTTGTTTAAACCGATACCATTATTATTTCCTATTAACTTAATAGGTGAGTTTGCTACACCGTTGTCACTCTCCCTGCGTCTATTTGGAAACGTCATGGCAGGTACAATTATGCTCGCTCTTTGGTATGGATTATTGCCTTGGTTTGCAAAAATTGGACTTCCAGTTTTCCTACATGGTTATTTTGACCTATTCTCAGGTGCAATTCAGACATATGTATTTAGTATGTTGACAATGGTATTTATTACAGATAAGTTGAATGCTTAAAAATTATTATTATTAAATTTTTCAAAATGGCAAATTTTAACAAATAATTTAAATTTTGTGGCATATCTAGATGAGACGATGAAGTGCATTTGTCTTTTGAATATATGCTGCAAAATAAGCACATTATTTTTTATTGTTATTTTGGATTTTTACGAAAAAGGAGGATTATATCATGGTAAATATAACAAATGAAGCTTTAATCGCAGCTTGTTCCGCAATCGGTGCTGGTCTTGCAATGATCGCAGGTATTGGTCCTGGTGTAGGACAGGGTATTGC
>Ga0129308_1002001_pt1 | contig 18813 bp, 17 predicted proteins | sample L827metagenome_FD_94440 | JGI IMG/M metagenome (GOLD analysis project Ga0129308, IMG submission 94440) | Ring-tailed lemur group fecal microbial communities from Wisconsin, USA - L827 metagenome | ecosystem: Host-associated > Mammals > Digestive system > Large intestine > Fecal | place: USA... | reverse complement strand
TTCTCTATTTAATGCTTCAATATTTGCTGAAATATACAATTCTTTGATTAATAAGGGGGCTTTTTCAAGTCCGCTTTTCATTTCATATAATTCCATTATTTAAAGCTCATTTCCAATTTGATGGCAGGAATATTAGCCTCTTCTTCACTGCCTGGTCTAATACCCATATGAACAATATTTCTTGAAATATCTTCAGCTATAGATTTTGTCATTTCCTCAAACATATAGAACGCTTCTTCAGTATATTCCTGTAATGGATCTTTTTGAGCATAAGCTCTCAAATAAATACCATTTCTAAGTTTTTGCATTGCATCAATATGATTGATCCAAGTATGATCAATCACTCCTAATAAAACTCTTCTTTCATAATCAAGTTTAATTTCAGGTGGAAGATCTTTATTAAAACGATTTTCAAATTGCATTGCAACAATTTCACTCAATGCTTCTTTGATCTTATCTGGATCATTAACGACACTTTCTTTATTAGTTGCTTCAATAGTCGTTAAAAGCATATAATTTTTTGCAGTATATGATAATAAACCATTGACATCAACTTGATAATTTTTACCATCATGTTTAGTAAACTTATTGACAGCGTGTTCAACAGCTTGTTTAAACATACCATTGACAATATCAGTTAAATCCTCTTCACCCATAATATCATCACGTTCTTTATACATGATTTCACGTTGTTGTCGCATAACATCATCATATTGAAGCAATTGCTTACGAATATCAAAGTTTTGTCCTTCTACTCGTTTTTGAGCACCTTCAATTGTTTTTGTAACCATTTTACTTTCAATGGCTTCATCTTCTAAATATCCAGAAAATTGCTGTATTCTTTCATTCGCAAAACGTTGCATCAATTCATCTTCAAACGAAACATAGAATGTTGAACAGCCTGGATCACCTTGACGACCAGAACGACCTCTTAACTGATTATCAATACGTCTAGACTCATGTCTTTCACTACCGATGACCATTAAACCACCAATTTCAGGAACACCTTCACCTAATTTAATATCGGTACCACGTCCAGCCATGTTCGTAGCGATAGTTACTGCTCCTAAAACCCCAGCTTTTTCAATGATCAATGCTTCTGCAGCATGGTTTTTTGCATTCAATACATTATGTTTAATTCCACGTTTATTTAACATACGAGATAATACTTCTGACGTTTCAACAGAAACAGTACCTAGTAGAATTGGTTGTCCATAACTATGACGTCTTTCCACTTCATCACAAATTGCTTTATATTTCGCTTTTTGAGTCGAATAAACCTTATCCGCCTTATCATCACGAATAACTGGTTTATTTGTAGGAATTTCTATAACACGCATATTATAAATAGTTCTAAATTCTTCTTCTTCTGTTTTTGCAGTTCCTGTCATACCAGCTAACTTATTAAATAATCTAAAGAAATTCTGATAAGTAATTGTCGCAAGAGTAACAGTTTCTTCTTTGATTGGTACACCTTCTTTAGCTTCCAATGCTTGATGTAATCCATCAGAGAAAGCACGTCCAGGCATAACACGACCAGTAAACTGATCAATGATCATGATACTTGCATTTCTAATATCTCTACTTCCATCTTCTGTTGCTATCATATATTCAACATCTCTTTGCATTGTATAATTAGCTTTCAATGCTTGATTGATATGATGAACTAAAGCTGTATTTTCAGGATCATATAAGTTCTTTAACTTAAAGTTTTTCTCTGCTCTAGCAATACCTTTTTCTGTTAATGTGACAGTCTTACTTTCAATATCAACTTCATAATCTTTTTCATTAATCAAAGATTTAACAAATTTATCTGCTTGAACATATAATTGAGCTGTATTTTTCTTTCCACCAGAAATAATCAATGGTGTTCTTGACTCATCGATCAAAATAGAATCGACCTCATCTACCAACGCAAAATTCAATGGTCTTAATACTTTATCTTCTAATCTTGTCACCATATTATCTCTTAAATAATCGAAACCAAGTTCAGCATTTGTTGTATATGTAATATCACAATTATGCTGTGCTCTTTTTTGTTCTGGAGATAATTCACGTTTATTTAAACCAACAGTAAGTCCTAAAAATTCATAAACCTTACCATTATCTTCCTTATCACGTCCAGCTAGATAGTCATTGACAGTAACAACATGAACTCCTTTACCTTCTAAGGCATTTAAATATACAGGGAAAATAGATGTTAATGTTTTACCTTCTCCTGTTTTCATCTCTGCAATATCACCATTATGAAGAGATATTGCTCCCATAACCTGCACTTTAAATGCTTTCAATCCAAGCTTTCTATAAGATGCTTCTCTAACAACTGCATAGGCTTCGATCATTATATCATCTAGAGTTTCACCTTTACTTAATCTATCTTTAAAGATTTCTGTTTGAGAAGCCAAAGTTTCATCGTCCATTGCCTGATACTTAGGCTCTAAATCTAAAACCTCTTGAGCTTGTTTATCTAATTTCTTTAATATTTTATTATCTTGAGAAAAAGCACTTTTGATTGCTCCAAAAAGACCTTTCTTTTCTTTTTGAGGTGTTGTGCTAAACTCAATCACCGGAGCTTTTGTTTTTTGAACATCATCAAATGTCTCAACAACGATTTCTTCTCCATTATCATCATTTAAATCAATGATTTCAACATCTTTATTTAATCCTAACGCTTCAATTTCTTTGGCTTTTTCTTTTTTGAGTTTCTTTCTAATTTCTTGTTTTTTACTCGCCATTAACACATTTCTCCTTTCATGTATAATGAAACAGTATAATTATATCATGTTAACTTTTAATTACAAGACGAAAATCACCAAATAAAAAGAAACTAGAATAGCCTAGTTCCTATACTTTGACAACGTGTTTTGCTTGTAAACCTCTTTCACTTTGAAACAATTCAAACTCAACAAGTTCCCCTTCATTTAAAGATTTATATCCATCTTGCATGATTTGACTATAATGAACAAAAACATCTTTTCCTTCACCTCTATCAATAAATCCAAATCCTTTTTCAGCATTAAACCATTTCACTTTACCTTGCATACTATCATTCCTTTCTACTTCATGGTTTCTATCAGTATAAAGCAGAACATATAAAGAACATCTCGAATGATGTCGATGGATCATCTTTTTTTATAAAAAGATATTTTTATCATTGAAATCAATAGATTATTTATCAAAGATAACAGAACTCTGTCAAAAAAACTCACCAATGAGATGATGATAAAACTAATAATTCAATAATTGAAGGAGAACACGCTTGTACTAAAGACAAGCACGTTCTCAATGTCGAAGATGAAGTGATCACATCATCAATAATTAATACTTTCTTCCCTTTTAACATATCCTTATTTCTAATACCTATCTTATCTTTCACTTTTTTTCTTTGACTATATGATAAATCACTCTGTTTATAATCTTCTTTCTTATATAAACCTAAAAATACCTGATCATGTATTGTGAAAGCAATTTGTTCCATTGGTGCAAATCCTCGTATTTCATTACTTTTTGATGAACTGGGAGCAACAACAATAATATAGTCTTTATATCTTTCTTTGAGTTCATCTTGAAATAAACATAAAAAGACATCTTTTAAAGCGAGATCATATAATCCCTTGTACTGATACAATAATGATTGAAAGAAGTCATTGTATTTATAAAGAATACGCAAACGATACTGGTGAAATAAAATTGTATGATCATTGATGTCAAACTTTCGTAAACAAGATAAACAAATAGGCAACTTCTTAACCAAATGGACCAAACTAATATCTTTATGTAAATTTTCAAAACAAATTAGACATTCCTGTTGAGTCTTTGAATCGTATAAATACATTTTTTCATCTCCTTAGTATAAGAACTTGATAAAAAACATATCTTTCCATCATATGCATTTGGTTTTCTGCCTACTCTGCCTGCAATTTGGATCAATGTTCTCGCATTAAAAACATGATGCTCACAATTATAGACAATAACTTGTACATCTTCTATCGTTATTCCTCTCTCTAAAATCGTTGTACACACTATTCCATCTAATTGACCATTCTTCAACAATTCTATTGTTTCTTTATTATGTTGACTTTTCGAATGAATACCTTTAACTTGAAACCATTTTGCTAAAAAATGACTCATCTCTTCTACATCTTTAATTAAAGGGGTGAAAATAAGAACTTTCTTTTGTTGGGCTTTCATTTTCATTAAAAAATAAATTATATAATACTTTTGGAATATAATTGGCATCATACGTTTATAAGGTAATGGTAAGTCATGCTGATGATAGCGCCTATTCATAATAAGTAATTCTTCATTTTGAATATCATCTTTTTCAATCGTTGCACTCATTTTTACATACTGTCCTTTAACACAACGCTGAAATATCTCTTCCAAAACACAATTACCATAAAAAGGAAAAGCGTCAGCTTCATCTAAAATAATAAGATGAAAACCTGTTTTTTCAAAACGATACAATTGATGAGTTGTACAAATAATAAATTGACTTTCTAAGTTTTCAATATGTCCACCATATACTAAAGAAAGATCAACCTGATTAAAATGTAAAAGAAAACGATCATATAACTCTTTACACAATTCTTTTCTGGGAGTACAAAAACATACACGTTCTCCTTGATTCAAAGCATATTTAATCAATTCAAAAACAATTTCAGTTTTACCTGATCCACATACAGCTAATACTAAACTATTCTTTTGGTTGATATAATTTTCTTTTAACAATGATGATATTTTCTTTTGAATATGAGAAAGTTCAAACGATAATTGATAATGAACATAAGCACTCTTTTTCTTGGACAAATGAAAACGATCATATTCATCAACATATTGCCTAGAAAACTGAATACAATAACGACAATAATAACGATCATTCACTTTATAAAAACGAGTTGCTTTTTGATTATGACATCGAGGACATTCCATTTATCTCACCATCGTCATTATACCATGAGTTTATAGCTAAAAAGTTTCAAGTTTGTCTCAAATTTGTTTCACTATTCATTTCTGTTTTTACTAAAAATAGCTCTATTATTTTTTAATGACATCTAAACAACAACCAGCATTTCTTATTTCTTTAAGGATATTTTCAGGTGGAAATGCATCAATACATAGCATATTGATTTCTTTCCACTGCAACGCTCTATACTTGCTGGTTTTCAAATATTTACTTTGATCTGCAACGACACAAAGACAAGCACATCGTTTAGCAAGTTTCTTTTTGATTGCAGCATCTTCAAAATCTTCAACATAAATACCATCTTCCTTAATAGCAGCAGCACCAATATATGCAAAATCAAAATAAATATCGTCTAATACATTTAAAACTTGACTGCCATACATAAAACGATTTTTTTGATTATATTTCCCACCTACCATATATGTATCACAATGTTTTGCCAGTACATCAATATTAGAAAGAGAATGAGTATAAGCTTCAATATTTTTATCTACGAGAGCACATATCTCATAAACTGTTGTAGAAACATCAAAAAAGCAAATTTTATGAACTGTTAAATATTGAATTGCTTGTTTAGCGATAGCTTTTTTCGCAAGGACATTTTGTTCCTTACGGACATTATAAGCTCCAACTTGATCATGAATAGTACATAAAGTGATACCTCCATGAGTTCTTTCTGCCTTCCCTTCATTAACTATTTTCAAAATATCTCTTCTTGCACTATCACGAGAAATATGAAACTCATTCATAATTTCTTGATTTGTTAATGTTTGTTTTTCCTTTAATAATTGTAATATTTGATAAATTCTTTCTTGCTGATACATGGCTTCATTCTCCTATTAAATTTTCTAAAGCATAAACGATACCATCATCGTTATTGGATAAAGTATGTCTTTTGATTTGATCCAACATTTCTTTTGGTGCATTATTCATAACAAATCCCCATTGTGTTGTCTTTAACATCTCTATATCATTATGATGATCACCAAAAGATACAGTCTTATCAAGAGGAATTTGATATTGTCGACAAATCATCTTAATCGCTTTTGCTTTAGAAACAGAACGACTCATGATTTCTAAATATGTTGATTTTGATCGATATACATTGACATTTTTAAAACACTTTAACAACTTTTGTTCTAATATACTAATTTCCTTACTTTCTCCCATGCATAAGATTTTATGTGCTTCTTTCACATCTTTCATCATTTCTGGAATAATTCCTGTAATTTGACTTTCTTGTTTGACCCAAGGATCTTGAATATCTTTTACCTTCCAGCAATCTTGATAATAGACTGTTGTACAAACTTCACTTTGCTGTGCAATAAAATCAAGAAGCTCTGATACTGTTTGAGCATCAATGACTTCTGAAAACAAAACCTTATCATTTTCAACAATCAATCCACCACTATAACAAATCATAGGTGTTTTTAACGCTAGCTTTTGTTGAATGAGTTTCATTCCTTTTGGCATTCTAGCAGAAACTAAAATAAAAGGAATCCCCTGCCTTGTTAATTCATTGACCTTGGCTTTTGTTTTGAAACTGATTTGATGTTGATCATTCAATAAAGTTCCATCAATATCACTGAATATACATTCATATTTCATACTCTCTCACCTCTCTATATCATTATAAGCAATTATAAGGCATAAGTAAATAGTACTTACAAACACTTATATTTTTTTAACATATTTTCTTTTTTTCATCATATATTACTAGGGGTGAAGAAAATGTGTGGAATTGTATGTATATGTAATTATTCCAAAGATATAACAAATGACCATGATAAACTTAAAGAAATGTCACATTTATTAAGATACAGAGGTCCTAATGATAGTGGTGAATTTATTTCACCACATATATTAATGGCTCATCGCCGTCTTTCTATTATTGATTTAAAGAACGGTCAACAGCCAATGCAATATCAATTATATAATCATCAATATACTATTACTTATAATGGTGAAATATATAATATGATCGAGATCAAAAAGAAACTGGTAGCTTTAGGATATACTTTTCGTACAACCAGTGATACAGAAGTTATTTTAGCTGCTTATGATGCTTATCATGAAAAATGTGTAGAAATGTTTGAAGGAATATTCGCTTTTGTTATTAGTGATGGTAAAAAACTATTTATCGCACGTGATCAATTAGGAGTTAAACCTTTATATTATACTATCAAAGATAAAACTTTGATTATCGCAAGTGAAATCAAATGCCTTCTTGCTTATTTGAATGAAGCTATCGTTGATGAAAGAGGTATAAAAGAGTTATTAGGTTTAGGACCAAGCTGTACACCTGGAAGAACAGTATATCGAGATATTTATTCTTTAAGAGCTGGTCATTATATGATTTATGATAATGATTTAAAAATAACGAGATATTGGAAACCGAAAGAAAAAGAACATACTGATGATTTAGAAACAACGATCCAAACTGTTAAACAATTAGTCATCGATAGTATTCAAAAACAATTATTGAGTGATGTTCCTATTTCTTCAATGCTTTCTGGTGGTTTAGACTCAAGTATCATTAGTGCCATAAGCAGTCAATTCATTAATGATTTATCAACTTATTCAATATCTTATGAAGGACAAAAAGAACATTTTCAAGCATATGATTATCAAACAACGATGGACGATGATTATATTCAAGAAATGGTGGAAAGATACCATACCAATCATGAAAATGTAATTTTAACACAAAAAGAACTTATTGATAGTTTAAAGACATCATTGATTGCTAGAGATATGCCTGGAATGGCTGATATTGACTCAAGTTTTTACTTATTTTCCAGTGAAATATCCTCCCATCATCGTGTATGTTTATCAGGTGAATGTGCTGATGAAATCTTTGGGGGTTATCCTTGGTTTTATAAAGAAGAACTGTACAAACAGCCTCATTTCCCTTGGATGAGAGATTTAGATTTGAAAATGAAATTATTTCATAAAGATATTCAAAAACTCCATATCAAAGATTATATTATTGAACAATATCAAAAATCATTAAAAGAAATCAATACATTAGATTTCAAAAAACAAATGATGTATATCAATATGGAATGGTTCATGCAAACATTACTCACAAGATGTGACTCTCAAACAATGCGTTCATCTTTAGAAGTACGTGTTCCTTTTGCATCAACAAAAATATTTGAATATCTTTATAATATGCCTTTGAACTATATGTTCTATAACAATGAAGAAAAAGGAATACTCAGAAAAGCTTTTGAAGATTTTCTACCTTCAGATATAGCTCATAGGAAAAAGAATCCCTACCCAAAAACACATCATCCTTTATATACCAAACTTATTATTGAAAAGCTTAATGAAACATTACAAGATAAAAACAATATCTTATATCAATTATTTGATCAAGAACAACTACTTCAACTCATTCAAAGTGAAGGAAAAAGTTTCAAAGCACCATGGTTTGGTCAATTAATGACTGGCCCTCAACTCCTTGCATACCTATATCAAATAGCACTCTGGGGAAAAATATATCATATAAAAATCGATAGAAACTAACCTATCGATTTTTTAAAAACAATTTAACTCTAAATGTATTTTTACTATCTTCAAAGAAAACATCACCTTTATATTTCTTAACAATATTTTGAATAATAGAAATTCCAATACCATGATTTAAAGAATCTTTCTTCGTTGTTTTCAAATCAGAATGATCAGCTTGAGGATCCTTACTATTAATGACCTCTAAATAAAAACAATTATACTTTTCATACATCTTAATATAAATAAAACGATGAAAACTGATTTCTTCACAAGCTTCAATAGCATTATCAATAACATTAAACAATAAAGAAACAAGATCAATATCCTCAATATCAATATCTTCTCTTACATAAACATCTAATTTCTCATCTATTCCCTTTTCTTTCATTAAAGCAACTTTCTTATGTAAAACCAAATCAACCATTCTGTGGTCACAATAACTGCCAATGTTCATTTCTTTTAAACGAGAATATTGCTTTTGTAAATACTCTTGAGCATCATCATGAAGATGATACCTTAATAAAGTTTCCATACTATCAATATCTTGATGAATTTCTTCCTTTAATTGATTTAATTCTTTCTCCTGTTGTTTAATTTCATTCATCTTAGTCAGTTCATAGCGTTGCAAAAAAACATCACTTAACTGTTGACTCGCTTTGATCATCAACACATTGGTAATGATAATAACAGAAATGACACAAAACATGATCATTAAAACAAAAGATAAATCTAAATCATAAATCATTAAAAAAATAATAAATGCAAAGACAAGCTGACATATTGGTAAAGTTAAATATTTAAACAGCAATATCTTATGTTTATTAACATTCATTTGAGCAACACAAAAGTATGATAATCCTAATAACCACATATCATAAAGAACAGCTGCATAAATCGTAAATTCACGATCAAAAATATATTCCACCTGAAAAGTAACTGAATAAAGAAATGATAAAGGAATAGAAGTCAACATATAAGACAATAACTGAATAAACATAAAAATCAATGCTATTTTATATCTTTTTTGTTGATTATCATAAAAACAAAGATAACAAATAAATAATTGAATAATAATGGCCAAGATGAAATGAACAAGCGAATAATCAATAAAATAAATACTCATTGTCTGAAAAAGCCAAAATATTAAAAAAGAACTCAAAAAAGAAATATAATACTTAAACTTAAAAAGTAGCATAGATGAACAAAATGCTGTAAAAATCACAGCTGGGATAAATAAATGAAATAGATACGCTAATTTAAATGTCACTTTTATCTTCCTCTATATATTCATATTTCTTTTTCATTTTTTCCATATAATTTTGTGCTTCCTCTATTTCATTTCTATCGATCATAGTTTCTAAAATCATCAAATAATTCATCATGTCATGTCTTAAACTTCTTAAATCATTTTGCTTTGTAGTAAAGATTTCACTTTGAATATGCTTGATATTCATGATATTTTCTTGGCGGATAACTAAAAATCCCTGATACAATACATAATCGCACCATATCATCAATAACGTTAATATAATTAAAATATATCCTAAAATATTTTGACATCTTGTAACCCCAAAATAATAAATAATAATTAATAAAATACCTTGTCCCAAAGGAACAAAATAAAATTGTTTCAATTGATTAAGCTGATGCGAAAAACCTTTTGTCACAACAAAACAGTAAATCAACATTTGAATATTCGTTAAACATATACGAAAGACATAATAAGAATGTGTTTCATCATAGCCATACCATAAATCTCGAAAGAAAATAAAGATAAAAATCATGGTGATCATTTCTTCAATCATGTATATTAAGCCAAAAACTCCTATCATCATCAATCTCTTCCTTAACGTTTCTTTAAAACAAATATGAGAAATGATAAATAAAGACAAGAAGAAATAAATGATCCAAGTTAAATAATCATCATAAAAAGGAAATGAAAAAATAAAGAAGATAACGAAGGATATATAAAAAAGAATATATGTATTTTCTTTAGAAAACCTTAAATGATGGGTTTGACAAAAAAAGTAACTCACACTCACTCCCATGAATAAAAATTCTAAAATATTCATTAGACTCTCATTCAAAATAACCATCTCCTTTTCTTCTATTTTACATGAATTTATTATATATTGTAATAAAATGTCACTTTTATCAAAGTTATTGTCATTTTTGGCGATTTTTTTTAACTTATTTTCATGTATAATGAGTATATATAACAAGAAGGTGATATAATGCTTAAAATCTGTTTGTGTGATGATAATAAAACTCATATTCAAAGAATTTCTTCAGTTATATTCAACGAATTAAATAATAGAGATATAAGTTATTCGTTGCATGAATATAATTCTTTAAACAAACTCTATGAGATGCTGGAAAAAAATAATTTTCGTTATGATCTTGTTTTATTAGATATTAATTTTGATGGTCAAACAAGCATTCCCCTTGCGAAAAAAATAAACTTAGTTAGTCCCGGAAGTTATATCATTTATATCTCTAATTATTTAACTTATGTTAGAGATATATTTGAAACAGATTTTATTTATTATATCTTAAAAGATGAGTTGGAGGAAAGATTTCCTCAAGCTTTAGATAAAACTTTAGCTTATTTGAAAAAGTATCCTAAACTTAAAATTCAAAAAAAGAATCGTATGTTTTTATTGAACCAAGAAGAAATCATGTATTTTGAAAGAGATTTGAGAGTGACTCATATTATATGTATTAATCAAAAAATAACAATTACAGAAAGGTTGGAAGATCTCCTCGCTCGCTTGGATCAAAAGCATTTTATTAGATGTCATCGAAGTTATATTATTAATATTAGATTTTTACAAGAATACAGTTATAATAGTCTTATCATGAAAAATGATTATACTATTCCAATTAGCAGGCGTTACCAAAACCAATTAAAATCATTTTTATTAGATTATAATGAAGAATAAGGAATTCAAGTTATTCCTTATTTTTTAATATGAACAATGAGCTGCTGATGAGCTAATTCAATATTTTCAATTGGTAAAGCAAATGGGTATGAACATTGATGATCATTGATTTCAAGTTTGGGTATTTTTATAAATTGTTTAAAGACCTGCATGAATGGCAATTCTATAAAACTATATTTTACTTTGCCTTCAATATTATCAAAAATAAAACTATTCTTCTTATATTTTAAAATAAAGTAGACCTGGATACGAAAAGATTGACTTTGATATTTCATTAAAGCATCAAGATAGATCCTCTCATCAATAGATAAATCACTTTGAATGATATGAAAATCATATTCATTCATATAAGGTCGTAAAGCAAATAATAAACAACTCTTTAATTCATCATCTTTTATAATCATTATAAACACCTCAATGATTATATGATGAAATCACCCATAATATATCAATATTGTTCAAAAATTCTTCTTATTTCATCTCTATCCTTTGTTTGCGTCAAAGATAACATCAATAATATTCTTGCCTTTTGCCCTGACAAAGTATTTGCTGCAATACAGCATTCCTCAGGATCAAAAACATGATCACTAAAGACAATACCTTGAGGAACCCTCGATGATCTAACAAAAATAATTCCCTGTTGAGATAATTCAGTTATTGTTTTTAGCCATCTTTTACTATAATTACCATTACCAGAACCAATAATAACAATTCCCTGATGATTTTTTGCTAGTTCTTTTAAAATCATATCATCTGCCCCAGCATAAAAATAAGCAATTGCTACTGGTGGTAAAGAGTTATGAACACCAGCAAATCTTGATGAAACAGTATGTGTTTTAAAGGTATGAGAAAAGAAATAAACTTGATCATCTTGCATATAGCCTAAACACCCAAATGATTTTTGATCAAAAGCATCAATTTTATAATTATTGACCTTTTGAATATCCCTGCCTGAATAAATCGTATTCGAAAACAATCCCATGACACCTTTCCCATAGGCATCTGGATGTATAGCTAATGATACAGCCTGGAATAAATTATATGGCCCATCAGCACTCGTTGCAGTAGCAGGACGCATGGCTCCAGTAATAACGACAGGCTTTTGGGTATTTAATGTCAATGTAAGATAATAAGCAGTTTCTTCAATCACATCTGTTCCATGCGTGACTACAATACCATCAATATTAACATCTAAAGCAATTTCATTAATTTTATTTGACAAAGTAAGCCAATGTTCCTCATTCATTTCATTACTATCAATATTAAAAAGCTGATAAGCTTGAATATTTGCAAGATTCTTAATAACTGGTATCGATTCAATAATATTTTCAACACTGATTTCTCCAGCATGATAGGCAACAGTTTTCCCATTTTCACCTGTTCCTGCAATTGTTCCTCCGGTTGCTATAATGGCGACATTTTTCATAAAATCATCCTTTCTTTGTTATTCTAACATTGTATAAAAAAATGTACAATCAAAATAGAAAAAAGTTCTTCATTTTATATTGATTTGCTTTATAATAAGATAGGGGTGGAAAAATGAAAATTCTAGCAAGTGATTTCGATAATACATTGTTATTTTATGATGGTATGAGAGAAAATGATTTAAAAGCAATCAAGGAATTTCAAAAACAAGGAAATCTTTTTGGAGTATGCACTGGTCGAACATTGGAGGGAATTGAGAGATCTTCAAAAGATTTTGATATTGATTATGATTTTTATATTTTAACGACTGGTTCTTTGATATTAAATAAGAATAAGGATATTATATTACAAAAGAAGATTCCAATGAAAGTTGCTAAAAAATTAAGAGAGCTTGTTTGTGATGATATTCATATGAGTATCGTATGTCAAGGTAAGGTCTATCATCTTGATAAACATAATACAAGTACATATCCTGGTATCAAAATTAAAAATATTGAAGAAATCAATGCTGAAGAAATTGATGCCTGTGGTTTTCATTATCCTCGTGGAGAAATCCAAGCAGCACGAGTAATGATCAATAAAATCAAAGATGAATTATCGAATCAAGTTTCAGCATTCCAAAATAATGAGCATATTGATTTAACTTCCTTAGGTTGTTCTAAAGGTAAAGGAATAGATATTATTAAAGATTATTTTCATTTAAATTTAAAAGATGTTTATGGTATTGGTGACTCTTTTAATGATTTACCAATGTTTGAACACGTTGGTCATAGTTATACTTTTGATTATTCTGATCAAGAAGTCAAAGAAAAAGCGGATCATGTTGTTACAAGTCTTGCAGAATGTATTGATGAAATTTTAAAAGAAGATTAAAAATCTTCTTTTTTAATGAGCCATAGGATAAAAAAAGGTCTTGACTTGAGTTAAACTCTTTTCATCATTAATATCAATATTTGTTTTCACTATGAAAGTCATTTTATCTTTATCAACTTCAAAAATCAAAGGAACATCATTTTTATCTGCTACTTTCTCACTCCATATTTTATATGCTTTAAGATACCCTTCGTGTAATATTTTTTCTGCTTCTAATCTTATTTCTTTAGCTTGATAAAAATCATCATATTGTCCTAGATAGAACCTTTTCTTTTTAAAACCTATCTCAACTTTATATTTCCCATTTTTATTTAAATATAGACCTCTAAATCCACTTTTATTATCTTTTCTTGATTTTCTATTCTCTAACCATTCTACACAAGTCCCATCAATAATATGCAATCTTTTATAGATATGACTTGTATGTTCTTTCTTTAAACAGCCACAACTTTTATATCCGCCATAAACCAAATTATCTTGTGTTACCTCTACCTCACGACCACAATCACATCGACAATGCCAATACACAGAAGATTTATAATTTCTCTTTTTCGTTTCATACATAACCACCAATTTTCCAAATCTTTTGCCTGTTAAGTCTTGTTTTCTTGACTTTCGGGCATATTGTTGACAACCGCAGCTTTTCACTTTCCCTGTTTTAAGTTTATATTCACTAATGATTTTTCTATTTCCACAAGAACATTCACACAACCACCCTGCTTTACCATTTTTATCTTTTTGTTTTGAAATAACTCTTAAATGAGAAAAAACCATACCTGATATATCTTCTTTTTTCCTTTGAGTAATACAGCCACAACTTGCATTTTTTCTTTTTAATTTTTTTGTATTTACATAAACAATATTGCCACAGTCACAAACGCATTTACAAACAATATAACCATTTTCTCTATGCTCAGTTTCTTCAATAACTTGTAAGTGGCTAAACTTTGATCCTACATAAGTATTTTTCATCATATCTTTCCTTCCTTAGTAGATATGTTTATAATTTCCCTATTTCTTATGTATAATTTCGTAAGTATTGAACATACTATGCATATCAATAGCCATAAAGTATCCTACTTTATGGCTATTTATAAAATAGTTAAGTAATACTATTATGAATTTTTACAAAAATAGTTATTCTTTTTATTAAAATAGTAAAAATTAAGTAAAAAATTGACTTTTATATATAAAAATGTTATTATTCAAACAACTTATTAAAGGAGGAAGTCCCATGAATACAATTATTAACATTTCCACAACCATAATTATTTGTGATGAATGTTAAGATGGGACTGTCTTTTTTATTTAAAGTCCCAATATTTATGGGGCTTTTTTCATGCAGAGGGGGTTAAACATGAAAATTGGTGTCATTGGACTTGGAACTGTTGGATTTGGAGTCGTTGAAATATTAACAAAAGAGAAAGATAGATTAGAAAAAGAAATCAATGAAGAGGTTGTTGTAAAATATGGTTGTTCATTAGAAGAAGTAAGTTTACCAGAAGGTATTATTTATACTCAAGATTTTAATGATGTCATCAACGATGAAGATGTCGATGTCATCGTTGAGTTGATTGGTGGAACTACGATTGCAAAAACAATCATTTTAAAAGCCCTTGAAAAAGGGAAACATGTTGTAACAGCAAATAAAGCTTTGATTGCTCATGATGGTAAAGAAATTTTTGAAACAGCTAAAAAACATCATGTCAACGTTTTTTATGAAGCAAGTGTTGGTGGTGGTATTCCTGTTGTTGTACCGGCTAAAGAAAGTATTATTGGGAATAATATTTTAAAGATCGAAGGTATTTTGAATGGAACAACGAATTTTATCTTAACTTTAATGGAAAAAGATAATCTTGATTTTGATGAAGCTTTGACAATTGCTGATGGTTTAGGATTTGTAGAAGCAGATGCTTCTTTAGATTTAGATGGAATTGATGCTGCTCATAAGATTTCAATCCTGGCAATGAACGCTTATAAACAATTTATTGATTTTGATAAAATTAAAGCTGAGGGTATTAGAAAAATTACAAAGAAAGATATGGATTTTGCAAAAAAATTAGGTTATCGTATTAAACTGATAGCGCAAGCAAAATTGTTAGAAAATAGTATTGGTATTGATGTTTCTCCAACTTTAATTAGTTTAAAAGATATGGTCGCAAACGTAAATGAAGCATATAATGTAGTAGAGATTACTTGTGATTATCTTGAAAATGTTATTTTCTATGGTAAAGGTGCTGGTCGCTATGTAACTGCAAGTGCTGTTGTTGGAGATATTATCAAAACTCATCAAAAAGAAGTGTGGTCACATGATTATACAAATGATAAAGAAATCACACCTATTACTTTTAGTAAATATTATGTCAGAAGTTCTAAAGCATTAGATATTGATTATGAAACATATTTTTCATATGAAAATGATCATGTTTATATTACTAATGAAATAGAATATCAATCACTTGTTGATCAATTAGATAGTGAGAATTATCAAATATTTAAAGTGAGGGGTTAACATGAAAATTATTGTCCAAAAATTTGGTGGGACTTCTACTCGTTCATTAGAAACACGAGAGCATATGTATAAAAATATGATTCGTGAATTAGAAAAAGGAAATAAAGTCGTTGCAGTTGTAAGTGCTATGGGTAGATATGATGATCCTTATGCTACTGATACTTTGCTTTCTATTGTCAATACTCATTTTCTTAATGATGAAGAAATTGATCGTTTAACAAGCATTGGTGAAACAATTTCAACTCTTGTATGTAAAGGTGAACTTGCGTCTAAAGGATATAAGGTTGATACTGTTACAAATGCTGAACTTGGTATTGTTACTGACAGTAATCATATGAATGCAACGATTACAGAAGTAGAAGGGCAATATATTTTAGAAAAGCTTCAAAAAGCCGATATTGTGATATGTCCTGGTTTTCAGGGATATTCAAAAAATGGTAAGATTACAACATTAGGTAGAGGTGGTAGTGATTTATCAGCAGTTGCAGTTGGCGTAGCAGTTGATGCTAGTGAAGTTGAAATATATAGTGATGTCAATGGTATTTATACAGCTGATCCACGAATTGTTCCTGATGCTAGAAAATTAGATTATATTAGTTATGCTGAAATGTTAGAATTATCTAAAAATGGTGCAAAGGTGTTGAATCATCGCTGTGTTCAATTAGCTGCTAAAAACAATATTGTTATTCATGCAAGAAGTTCTTTTGATCAAAGTCAAGGAACTTATGTGATAGGAGATGAGAAAATCATGAAAGACCATATTAATCAATTGATTATATCTGGAATTACTGGTTCTCAAAATGAAGCTCGCATTACTTTAGTTGGTGTCGATGCTAAGGTAAATGGTGCAAGTATGTTATTTGAGAAAATAGCTGAAAAAGATATAAATGTCAATGTCTTTAATCAAGCTTTAGTTGGTGGTGGAAAGATGGATATTTCTTTGATTATCAGTGATAAAGATGTTCCAGGAGTAGTCGAAGTTATTAATGAAATCAAGGAAATCTTAAAACCACAAAAGACAATTGTTAGAGGAAATATTGGTAAAGTTGCGGTTATTGGTGTTGGAATAAAAAATAATAAAGGAATGTTCCATAAAGTTTATAGCACTTTATTAAATAATGATATTAATGTTGAAATGACATCATGTTCAGAAATCAATATTTCTTGTTATATTGATAGAGATGATGTGAAAAAAGCACAAGTTTTATTACACGAAGTATTTTTAGGGTAGGAGGAAAGAAAAAAAATGAAGAAATATAAAGTTGCGATTGTTGGTGCTACTGGTGCTGTTGGTAGGGAAATGTTACGTTGTGTATTTGAATTTAAGTTTCCTTTTGAAAGTATTAAATTATTGGCTTCTGCAAGAAGTGCAGGTAAGGAAATCGAATATGAAGGACATACGTTTGTTGTTGAGGAATTAACTGAAAATTCTTTTGAAGGTATTGAAGTTGCTTTTTGGAGTGCAGGTGGAAGTATTTCTGAAAAATATATGCCTTATGCAGTGAAAGCAGGTTGTGTAAACATTGATAATACTTCACATTTTAGAATGGATCCTGAAGTTCCTTTAGTTGTTCCTGAAGTTAATGGTGAAGCATTGAGAAATCATAAAGGTATTATTGCAAATCCAAATTGTACAACAATCCAAATGGTAAGTGCTTTAAATCGTTTAGATGAATATTTTGATATTGAAAGAATTATTGTTTCTACATATCAGGCTGTTTCTGGTGCAGGAGTTGCTGGTATGGAAGAATTGTATAGACAGTCACAAGAAGTTTTAGATGGTAAAGAGCCAGTTGCAAAAACTTTACCTTGTGCATCTGATAAAAAGCATTTCCCAATTGCCTTTAACTGTATTCCTCAAGTTGATAAATTTGATTTAGATAATCATTTTACAAAAGAAGAAATGAAAATGGTCAATGAAACAAAAAAGATTTTTAATAAGGACATTAAAGTCAATGCAACTTGTGTTCGTGTTCCTGTATTAAGAGGTCATAGTGAATCTGTATATATTGAAACAAAGAAACCTATTGATATGGATAAAGTTTTTGAATTATTATCAAATTCTCATGGTGTAGAATTATATGATGATATTGAAAATCAAGTGTATCCAATGGCGAATTTATTTATCGGTGATGAATTAGTACACGTAGGACGTGTTAGAAAAGATTTGGATAATGATCATGCATTAAGTTTATGGATCGTAGCAGATCAATTAATGAAAGGTGCTGCTTATAATTCAGTCGACATTGGAAATAAAATGGTAGAAATGGGATTATTATAAAAAGGAAATGAGCTATAACGATTGATAAAAGTTATAGCTTTTTTTATTTTTTGAAAAAATTTAACTTTTTGCTTTAAAAAAAAGAAATTTGCCTTTTTTTGATGAATATATTTAATAGGAGGCTCTTTTTTATTGGATTTCACTTCTCTTTCTTTTCCTTCTCCCTTCTGTTATTATGTCTTTAAAGAAGAGCCTCGGAATTGAGGTGATACTATTTTTTATAAACATAATTTCCTTGATGCCATTGATCATTTGACCATCTTTGACGATGTCTTGGCTCACTTGGTCTTTGATGATC
>Ga0129308_1002000_pt1 | contig 18819 bp, 14 predicted proteins | sample L827metagenome_FD_94440 | JGI IMG/M metagenome (GOLD analysis project Ga0129308, IMG submission 94440) | Ring-tailed lemur group fecal microbial communities from Wisconsin, USA - L827 metagenome | ecosystem: Host-associated > Mammals > Digestive system > Large intestine > Fecal | place: USA... | reverse complement strand
TTGTAAACAGCGAGACACAGGGCTGGGTCTGGAACGATTCCAGGGAGGATGGGCTGAGTTCGTTCTCCGTTGGACGGGTGGGCTTCGTGTGCGAGTGGGACGCGGAGCAGGCGGCCGATCGGGGGGCGCCATGAGGAATGAACTTGAGACGACAGTCATCGAAAGAGATGTTGAACTCTGTGAGGACAGTTCCGATCTGCGGGAGATCCTCCGCAAATACGACAGATGCTATTTGAATTGGCAGAGCTGCATCAACCGGCTGCTGGATGAGAGCGGTCTTTCCTATAACCGGCTGGCGGGGAAATGTGGTATCAGCAAAAACACACTGAAGAAATGGTGCTGTCAGGGCGGAGCGCCCAGAAGCAGAAACACCTTTCTGAAAATAGGGTTTGGGCTGGGGATGAGTCCGGCTGAGGTGAATCGCCTGCTGACGCGTTACGGCGGCTATCACAGCCTTTACGCGAAAGATCTGTTCGACGCGGTGTGCATCTTTACGCTGCAGCGGCGCAGCGCGGGAGGTCAGGACGCCGGGCGTTTTACATTCGCATATGCGGAGGAGCTTTACAGGCGCTGCCTGGAGAAGCAGACCGGAAAAAAGCCGCCGGGGCCTTCTGATGAGACGTTTTTAAATACCGAGACCGCCGCGGAGCGCATCCGTGAAATGAAGGCGGAGGAGGATTTTCTGCGTTTTTCTGCAGACCATGGGGATCTGCTCACCGGAAGGGGGCAGAAGCTGGCCGCTTATCTGCAGGAGTATTTGCTGGCCAGGGATCCGGAGCGCCGTTTGACAGCGGCCTGCGGCGAACGTCGATCTGCGGAAGAGCGCAGAGGGACAGGGGAAGGCCCGTGGACCGAAGACTGTAGATCCACCGGCGGCCGGCCGCATCCAGCGCCGGCGCTGAACGCCAGCTCTGTGTTTTCCGCTCTGGGGATCCCCAGGCGTTTTGAAAAGATATGGTCCATGCTTACGGTCCACGGAACGGTGCCGCGGAGGGAACAGCTCATCGCGCTGGCCCTTCATCTGGAGATGGCTCCGGAGGAGGTAAACCGTCTCCTTGAACTGGCCGGCATGGAGGCTCTGTGCGCGAAGGACCGGCTGGAATGCGTAGTCATTTACGCTTTGCAGCAGATGTGTCTGCTTCATCCGGAGATCGTTCTGTCCAACGCCATCGATCTGCTTGCGGTGACGCGGGACGAGGGGCAGCGAAAACGCTGCCGGGAGATCGTGGAAGAGTATACGCGCAACTGTTATCAATGTTCCGACGAGGAGGCCGACAGCGTTTCCGGCTACGTGCGCGAGCTGCTGCGGACGCTGGATCTGGATGAGGCGGAGGAGTTTTTGAGCCTGATCTGACGTGAAACATATGAAACAAATGAAATGAAGTGACTTGTGTGGGGAAGCCGGACCGAAACCGGCCGCAGAGATGCTCTGGGGCCAGGGCCGTCCCAGAGACGGCCGCCGGCTGGTCAGTTCATGAAAATACCGCGCACCGCTCCGTGATAGGATAAAGTCAGAAACGGAAGCGGGAGCAGGGATGTGAAAAAGGGGAGATTAGAAATTATGAAACGAATTTTGGCTGCCGTGTGCGCGGTATGTCTGCTTTTGACTGCCGCTTCGGACCAGGCGCGTTTTGCGCCGCAGGTCCTGATGTATCACCTGGTGGAGGAAGAACCCTTTACCGATTATACCAGTCTCTTTGTGCGGCCTTCCGATCTGGACGCGCAGGTGGCTCTGCTGACGAGAAACAATTACCGTTTCCTCTTTGCGGAAGAGTATGAGAAAACGTCCACTCCTTCTGTCGTTCTCACTTTCGACGACGGGTATGAGGACAATTATACGGAGCTCTATCCGGTGCTGCAGAAATACGGGGCGAAAGCCACTGTTTTTCTGATCTCAGACCAGATCGGAAAGCCCGGCTATCTGAGCAGAGAGCAGATCAGGGAAATGTCGGCCAGCGGTCTGGTGAGCTTCCAGTCTCATACGAAGACCCACCGGGATCTGACTACGCTGACGGAGGCGGACGTCAGGACGGAATTCCGCTATTCCAAATATGTGATCGAGTCTATCACGGGAAAGCCTGTGAAAGCCATCTCCTACCCGGAAGGGCAGTACACAGACACTCTTGCCAAAATAGCAAAAGAGTATTTTACCAGAGCGTATTCCACGCTTCCCCGACGTCCGCTTCGGGGCATGAGCATGTATTCCATCTCAAGAAAGAGCGTGACGCGGGACTGCTCTCTGGAGCAGTACTGGCAGATGCTGCAGTAAAAAGATATAGATGACGGTCCATGCCGGCTGCCGGCTCGGATGAGACCGGAATAGGTGACGGATGATAAAAACGGCCGCGGGAGTTTCGCTTACAGTTGAAAACCGCGGTCGTTTTTGTTATGATGATATATAAATCGTTTGAAGGGCAGTGCGGCCCTGCGGATGAGAAGACGCTGAAGGGACCGGCCGCAGGGAGGCGTTTTCGCTTATACTGTTTGGATCAAAGGAGAGAAGCTATGATTAAATACAAGAGCACGAGAGGCAGCCTGCAGGAGAAGAACGGGGCGCAGGCGATCATAAAAGGGATCGCGGAGGACAAGGGGCTGTATGTACCCCAGCGGTTTCCGCAGCTTCCCTGCGCGCTGAGTGAATTGATCGGATCGGACTATCGCCAGGTGGCGTTCCGGGTCCTGGGACTGTTTCTCACGGATTATCCCCAGGAAGATCTGAAGCGCTGTATCGACAGCGCTTACGACAGCAAATTTGAAGCGCCGGAGATCGCCCCGCTGGTAAAGGGAGGCGACGCGTATTTCCTTGAACTGTATCACGGGAGGACCGCCGCTTTCAAAGACATGGCGCTGTCGATCCTTCCCTATCTGCTGACCACGGCGATGAAAAATGAGAAGGAAGAGAGCCGGATCGTTATTCTGACGGCAACGTCCGGGGATACGGGAAAAGCCGCCCTGGAAGGGTTTGCAGATGTTCCGGGCACGGAGATCATCGTCTTTTATCCAAACGAGGGCGTCAGCCAGGTACAGGAACGCCAGATGGTGACGCAGGAGGGGAAGAATACCCACGTGTACGCCATACGCGGCAATTTTGACGACGCGCAGACAGGCGTGAAGCAGATATTCAACGATCAGGCATATGCGGAAGAACTGGCGGCGAAAGGCATGAAGCTCTCCTCGGCCAACTCGATCAATATAGGCCGGCTGGTGCCGCAGGTGGCTTACTATGTGTGGGCGTATGTGAAGCTGCTGGAGAAGGGCGTTCTGAAGGAAGGCGAACCCATGAACGTGGTGGTGCCCACCGGTAATTTCGGAAATATTCTGGCCGCATGGTACGCCAAGCAGATCGGAGTCCCGGTGGACCGTTTCATCTGCGCGTCCAATGAAAACAAAGTGCTCACTGATTTCATCAACACGGGCGTTTACGATATTCGAAGAGAATTCCATCTGACCAACTCGCCGTCCATGGATATTTTGATCTCCAGCAATCTGGAGCGGCTGCTGTATCACTTATCCGGAAATGACGGGGCGGAGATCGCGTCGCTGATGGCGTCTCTGGAAAAGGAAAAGCGCTACGAGGTGAATGAAAAGATCAGAGAGGGCCTGGCATCGTTTTACGGCGGTTTTGCCACTGAGGCGGAGACCAAAAAAGCCATCGGCGACATGTATCGGGAAAACGGCTATCTCATGGACACCCACACGGCGGTGGCCTATAAGGTATACGAGGACTACAGAAAAGAGACGGGGGACGAAACGCCCGCCGTCATCGCCTCCACGGCCAGCGCCTATAAGTTTGCGGACAGCGTGGCCGAAGCGATCGGTCTGCCTGAGTTCGCTGACGGGTTTGCGTACATCAGCGCGCTCAACGCGAAGACGGGAGTACGGGTGCCCCGAGGGTTGGCGGGCCTGGAGCACAAGAAGGTGCTCCACACCGGAGTGTATGACAAGGAAGAACTGCTGGACGCGGTGAGGAACGCGCTGCAGTAAACAGGCTAAGGCCTGTGCAGGCGGATGGGCAGCTTCTCAATAATATGAAGAGGGCGAAAGCACTGGCTGCTTTCGCCCTTTTGTCTGTCTCTGCTTTTTCATGCGGCGCTATCTGTCTGCTGCCTGATGATCTGAATTTTCTTTTTTCCATTTGCGCAGACGCCAGATCATAAAGATAACCACTGCCAGAACTGCGATAATGACCGGCGAAAACAGCATAAGGGTCATAGGCAGATAGGGACTCCTTAAGGTGCTGAAAATATTCTGATACCAGTTTTCGTCAATGACGATCTTCAGATTTTCTGCGGGAAGCGTATCCGAAACGTATTGATATGTACGCGTATCGATTTTTTCAAACTCTAAATTGCTGCTTGATATGACCGGCATATCCTTGTCGAGATATAAATTTATGGTCAGGTTTTTAAAGCTTTTCCACATTTCCGCGGGGGCGAGGAAGTAATCGATACGCCCCTCTTTCACATTGAAATCATAGTCGGGGTATCCGCCGAGACGGTAGGCATAAGCGACCACGACGTCGTATTCTTCGTTGGGTTCAAAATCCATCTCAAAGGTTATACTGTCAACACTCCGCTCCCCCATAAGACCTTCGGTCTCCACATCGGAGAGCACAGCATACTGCCAGCCGTCTGTTTTTATCTCCGTATCGTAGTTCAGAACAAAACGTTCCGTTTTAAAAGAGGTATCTCTGCCGTTGACCGTCACCTGGACGCCGCTGGTCTCGATATTGGGAGAAAGAAACATGGATCGTGTGGAAACGCTTTCATCGGTGGTGTTCTTCATTCTGTAAGTCGCAGAAATATGCGCCTTTGAACCGTCCACTGTGATATCCAATACCTCTGATAAAACTGATATGGAATCGTTTTTTTCAAATGTTATCGACGAACCGATATCTGCATCTTCGGGAGCCGCCATATTCGCATAGGCGGCATGGGGAACAGACAATGCAAAAACGAAAACGAATGCTAAGATTAAACAGATCTTTTTCATAATGACACCTGCATCACTTCCGCAGATCCGGATCCGATTCCAGCTTTCTTCATCAGCCGTTGGCCCGGTCTTTATCCAGAACGATCTCCGCAACCTTGTAGATATCGCCTGCTCCCATGGTCAGCACCAGATCGTTCTGATCGGCGTTGTTGAGGACGAAGTTTGCCATCTCGTCGAAGTCGGAGATAAAGTAGACTTCTTTGCCGGGATGTACGCGTTTGATCTCCGCCACCAGTTCTCTGGAGCTGATCTTGTAGATATTCTTTTCGCGGGCCGCATAGATCTCCGCCACGATTATTTTATCCGCGTCTGTAAAGGCGTCGGCAAAGTCGTCAAAGAGGGCCATTGTCCGCGTGTAAGTATGGGGCTGAAACAGGCACCACAGAGCGTTGTGGGGAATGTTCTGCGCTGCGGAGAGCGTCGCTTTTATCTCTGTGGGATGGTGGGCGTAATCGTCCACGATGCGGATATTATTCTTTGTCACTCCGATGACGTCGAAGCGGCGCTGGGTGCCGGTGAAGCTCTCAAGAGTGGAGACGATATCGGTTATCTCCACGCCCAGGCTGTGGCAGCAGGCCACGGCGGCCAGACTGTTGGCGATATTGTGTTCGCCGGGCACGGAAAGCTGCAGCGTGCAGAGCTTCTTTCTGCCCTTGTAAAGGTCGTAAGAGGGCATGCCGAAGGAGTTGAACTCGATATTTGCGGCATAATAATCGGACTGATCGTTAAAGCCGAAGGTGATCACGTTGCAGGGCAGATCCCGGACCACTGTTTTCACAAAGGGATTTGCGTCGTACGCGATGACCGTGCCGTTTTGCGGGACCAGTTTGGCAAAGCGGTCGAAGGAACTGACGATGTGTTCGATGTCTTTAAAATAGTCAAGGTGATCTGAATCAATGTTCAGAATGATCTCGATCTTGGGACGGAGAGACAGAAAGCTGTCCATGTATTCACAGGCTTCTGTCACGAAATAATCGCTGGTGCCGACCTTCACATTCCCCTTGATCTCCGCCAGATTGCCTCCCACCAGAATGGTTGGATTTTTCCGGGCGTGTTCCAGAATGAGAGAGATCATGGAAGTAGTGGTGGTCTTTCCATGGGTGCCGGAGATAGCGATACTGCTCTCGTATCCGTCCATGAGGGCGCCCAGTGCTTCCGCTCTGGTAGCCGTCCGGATCCCCTGTTCGGCCGCAGCCACCAGTTCCGGATTTTCCTGGGAGACGGCGGCGGAATAGACCACCAGGTCCGCGCCGGTGATATTTTCCGCGCTGTGTTCATAATAGATCGTAGCGCCGCAGCTTTCCAGATGCTGAGTGGTATCGCTGGCTTTCATATCGGAACCTGAAACGGTATAACCCCGTACCAGAAAAATCTCGGCGATGGCAGACAGGCCGATCCCGCCGATCCCAATGCAGTGCACGTGTTTAAACTCCGATAAATTCAACATTTTGTCCTCCATATATATTGCGATTGCAGATCGTATGCGACCGCCGCTTTATCTCTGCTGTGTAGCTGTGTAGGTGATGTGCGCGGTAAAAGAAAACCGCACGCGCATTCATGTGATCCGCACATGGCGTCCGCCGTGCACAGAATCGTATAATCCGCACATGGCGTCCGCCGTGCACAGAATTATTTAATATCCGCTCTGCGGATATTATACCATAAATAAAAGAGAAGAATGCGGCGAATTTGACAAAACAGCAGAAAACGAATAGAATCAATCCATAGTATTCAGACCGGCCTTTGGATGTGACAGGCGGGCGCCCGCCGGGAGGCACGGCAGAGGCGCGGGCCGGTCCGTCGCAGGGCCGGAGCGGCAGTGGAACGTAAGGAAAAATGGGAGGAAAAGGATGAAGCGAACGGAACGCGTGGGAGCGATGATACACATACTCAGTCAAAACCCCAACAAGGTGTTTTCTCTGGCGCATTTCTGCGAAATGTTCGGCTGCGCAAAATCCAGCATCAGCGAGGACGCGGCTCTGGCGCGCCAGGCCCTTGAAGCGTCGGGACTGGGCTGTATCGAGACAGCTGCCGGCGCCAAGGGCGGACTGCGGTACGTGCCGTTTATTTCAGAAAAGGAAGCGGACGCCCTTTTGACGGAGCTGTGTGATAAATTGAATGACAGAGGGAGGATCCTGGGGAACGGATTTCTCTATACCTCCGACGTCATGTTTGATCCGGGGATCACCAAGCGGGCCGCCAGGATCTTCGCGGCCAGATTCGCCCAGTCCGGGGGCGATTATGTGGTGACGGTGGAGACGAAGGGGATACCTGTGGCGCTGATGACGGCGGAGCTTCTGAATCTTCCGCTGGTAGTCATACGCCGTGAGAGCAAAATATCCGAGGGATCCACGGTGAGCATCAACTATTTTTCCGGTTCAGCAGAGCGGGTGCAGAAGATGTCCATCGCCAAGCGGGCGGTAAAAGCGGGCAACCGCGCTATCATCATCGACGATTTCATGCGGGCGGGAGGAAGTGTGAAAGGAATACGCGATATGATGCGGGAGTTCGACGTGGAGGTGGCGGGGACCGGCGTGGTCATCGCCGCGAAGACGCCGGAGAAGAAGAAAGTGCAGGATTATTTTCCGCTTCTCTACCTGGGAGAGGTGGACGAAGACGCCGGAACCATTGAATTATCAAGAAACGAAGACATTTTTACAGTTAATTTGAAGGAATAGAAAGAAAACGGTTGTCGGAATCAGGAAGAAGTTGTATAATATTGACACAGACTATAGCCTACATATAGTTTCGGAATTGATCATGAAGGGTGGTGTGTGCACGGTGGAAATCACTGATGTAAGAATCCGCAGGATCGACGACGAGGGCAAGATGAAGGCAGTTGCGTCAATTACGTTTGACAGTGAATTTGTGATTCACGACATCAAGATCGTGAGTGGAAAGAATGGAATGTTCGTGGCCATGCCCAGCAAGAAGATCGGGCAGACTTATAAGGACGTGGCTCATCCGCTGACGCCGGAGACGAGACAGAAGATCTCCGACGCGATATTCAGCAGGTACGAGGAAGCGCTGGCAGAGCGGGAGAGCACGTCGGAGAGTCCGCGTCAAGATGAACTCCAGACAAAGGAAAATGAAGAAACGGAATACGCAGTGTGTGCGGGCGGCGGCGAAGAGACCGCAGAGCCTGAAGATGCGGCAGTGGCTGCAGCAGCCATCGGACCCAGTGTCGAAGTGTAGGAAGGATCAGGTACGGGTACAGTCCATAAAAAAACAGCGGCGAGATAAAGACCGCTGTTTTTTTGTCCTTTTAAAATGGGGCGGATTCCCGCCACGCAGCATAGAGACCGGTCACTGCCGGCGGCCGGAACAGATGCGGTAACGGCGAAATGCCTGAACGATCTCAAGAATACAGTCCAGATCATCTTCAGAAAAATCGTTTACGGCGGCAAAGAGTTCGGAAAGCCGCAGGTCGGTACCAGCCGCGCCGGTCTCACCTAGGGCCGTACTCCGTGCGAACTGTTTTACCTTGTCGATCATATCGTCTGTCACCATTTCAGGGGGCATGCCAAAAAGCTCAGCCTTGAGCTCGTCGCCGCCGGTCTGCGGCGACGGGGCTTCCCTGCCCGACAGGTAATCTACCGTGACGCCGAAATAGTCGGCCAGCTTCCGGAGTTTATCGGAAGACGGAACGCTGCCCCGTTTCCATTTTGAAATGGTGCCGCGTCCAAAACTCAGCTCCCGTTCCAGCGCAGATTGGCTCAGCCCTTTTTCTTTTGACAACCTGAGTATGGTCTCGTATACCGACATGAAATTCCTCCTGAAAAATGTCAGCGGAAGCCATTGACAACGCTGAAATAATTCAGTATAATCTAAGTGATCGCTGAATGGTTTCAGCGCGCAAAAAGCCGCTGAACATATTCTGTACATAATTGGTGTGATTACTTATTATGATAGAATAATTTCAGCGGTGTGTCAACGGTTAATCAGAGGGGCTGCCTGCCAGAGGTCGATTTACACACACAGCCGATAATATAAGCGACGGACGGCCCTCTGAACCGTTCCAGTCCGGTTCCGGATGACCGCAGCGCAATGCATTGCCTAGTTTATAAAGCATTGCGGTTATTTGCATGCCAGCCTAAAGGGAAGCGCCGATTTCGACCAAGGTCCCATAAGGAAAGAAAAATAGTTTCATAGCCGCTGGGGAGTCAGACTCCCCAGCGTTTTTTTGCTGCGGCCGGGTAGCGATATGGACGGAATAACAAAAAAGTTTACCTCGTGAAAGTGAGCCCGTAGGGCGAATAAGTTTTCGAAGGAAACTTTTTTATTTTTATCTTTGAGTTTACCTTGTTCGGTGGTATACTGATAACGTATGACGGTACGGCCGGAAACGTTTATCCGCCTGGGCGGAACGCACCGGAAAAAGCCGAAATGGAGGCAATGCATGGACGAAAGTACAAAAAGTATGGAAAACATAGAACAGTTAATGGAACGGGAACAGAAGAAAGCGCAGGCCCGGCTTCAGATCGTGCTCAGGCATATTCAGGCGGGCGTGGAATTTGTGGACTGGAAGTCCGCTTATATCGACGAGACGGTGGAGATCGGTCAGGGTACGGTGATCTGGCCGGGAGCCATCCTCTGCGGGCGCACGAAGATCGGCAGGAACTGCGTCATCGGCCACAACACCCGTATCGTGGACAGTACCATCGCAGATGAGGTGGAGATCCAGAGCTCGGAGATCCTGGAAAGCACCGTGGGCAGTTTCACAAAGGTGGGGCCCTTCGCGTATCTGCGGCCCAACAGCCACATCGGCGAGCACGCCAAGGTGGGCGATTTTGTGGAAGTGAAAAACTCCACCCTTGGAAACAACTCGAAAGCGTCCCATCTCACCTATATCGGGGATTCCGACGTAGGGGACAATGTGAATCTGGGATGCGGCGTGGTATTTGTCAACTATGACGGGCAGAATAAACACAGATCTGTGGTGAAGGACGGCGCATTCATCGGCTGCAATACCAATCTGGTCTCACCGGTCACGGTGGGCGGGAAGGCATATGTGGCCGCGGGGACCACGCTGACGTCGGACGTACCCGACGGGGCGCTGGCTGTAGGAAGGGCGAAGCAGAAGAATCTGGAAGGCTGGGTCGGGAAGCGGGGACTCCTCGATAAGAAGAAAAAATAAGCGATCAACATCAACGAAGGCAGTGAAGCGACTGCGGCAGGCTGTAGTGCAAAAGCATGCGGCCGGGCCCGGCTTGTAAAAACAACGGCAGAAAAAAGGAGCGGACCCCGCCGGCCCGCTCCGGGAAAGAGAGGAAAAGAATGAAGAACGGCGTGTTCACAGACTACAAGATTTTTGCGGGAAACTCCAATCCCGAGCTGGCGGAGGAAATTGCCAGCATTATGGGAAAGCCGCTGGGAAAAGCTACGGTAAGCAAGTTCAGCGACGGCGAGATCTCTGTCAGTCTCTGGGAGACAGTCAGAGGCCTGGACACCTATATCGTGCAGTCTACCTGCAAACCGGTGAACGACTCTTTGATGGAACTGTGTATTATGATCGACGCCATGAGGAGAGCCTCCGCGGGAAGGATCAACGCGGTGATCCCTTATTACGGCTACGCCCGGCAGGACAGAAAGGCCAAGGCCAGAGATCCCATCACGGCGAAGCTGGTTGCCAACATCCTCATCGCGGCGGGCGCGGACCGCGTGGTGACCATGGACCTGCACGCGTCTCAGATACAGGGATATTTTGATATTCCGGTGGACCATCTGCTGGGTATGCCTATTCTCGTAAAGTATTTCCAGGAAAAGCATCTGGACAATCTGGTCATCGTATCTCCCGATCACGGCAGCGTGACCCGGGCCAGAAATATGGCTCATCCTCTCGACGCGCCGATCGCCATTGTAGACAAGAGAAGACCCAAGGCCAATGTGTCCGAGGTCATGAATATCATCGGAGATATCGACGGCAGGACCTGTATTCTGGTGGACGACATGGTGGATACCGCCGGAACCATTACGAATGCGGCCAACGCGCTGAAGGAGCTGGGAGCGAAGGACGTCTACGCCTGCGCCACCCATCCCATCCTTTCCGGACCTGCCATCGAGAGGATCGAGGGCTCGGCTATCAAGGAGATGGTACTGCTGAATACTGTGCCCATCCCGGAAGAAAAGAAGATCGAGAAGGTCAAGGTGCTCTCCGTGGCGCCGTTGTTCGCGGAGGCCATGATCCGTATCTTCACCAACGACTCCATCAGCAGGCTGTTCGATTAGTTTCCGCCTGCCGCGGAGCATGGGCGGACTGATGGGATCAGGCCGCGGGGACGGCGGCAAACAGAAGCGAAAGGAAAACGAACGGTTATGTACATTATTGTCGGACTGGGGAATCCGGGGAAGCAGTACGAGAACACCCGGCATAACCTGGGTTTCATTACGGTGGACCGGCTGGCGGACCGCCATGATATCAGGATAACAAAGATAAAGCACAAGGCTCTGGTCGGGGAAGGACGCATCTCCGGCCAGAAAGTCGTGCTCGTAAAGCCTCAGACGTTCATGAACCTCAGCGGAAATTCCGTGCGGGAGGTTCTGGAATATTATAAGGAAGAGCCGGAGCATCTCATCGTGGTCTATGACGATATCGACATACCCGCGGGGACCGTGCGTCTGCGCAAGAAGGGCAGCGCGGGTACGCACAACGGAATGCGCTCTATCATATATGATATTCAGTCGGATCAGTTTCCCAGACTGCGCGTGGGGATCGGGGGGGAGCGGAAAATGCCGCTGGACCGGTACGTGCTGGGAGGGTTTACGAAAGAGGAAAAGCCGCTGCTTGAGGCTGCGGTGGATCGGGGCGTGGGGGCGCTGGAGACCCTCCTGTCAAAGGGAATCGACATCGCGATGAGCGAGTGCAATGTGAAATCAGAATCAGGGGAAAAGGAAAAGAATGAATTTTCAGAGCATTAGAGCCCTGGCGGGCGCTCCCGGCATCATCAATCTGTCGGGGATCTCCGAGAGCAGGGTGACGCCGGTGGCGGCAGAGCTGGCTTCGGCGCGGACGGGACAAAGCCTGATCGTCACATCCTCCTATGGAAAGGCGAAGCGGCTGGCGGAGGACCTGTCCTTTTTTATTTCTAAAAATATCTATGTCATGCCTGAGGGAGAGCAGGCTTTTTTGCGTTACGATGCAAAGAGCACCGCAGGGCTGGCCGAGCGGATCACCGCCATGACGGCCCTGGCCAAAGGCGAAGACTGCGTGGTGGTGACTCCGGTCACAGGAGCGGTCAAGCGGCTGACGCCGCCGCGGGATTTTGAAGCCTACGCCATGACTCTCTCCGTGGGCTGCGAGGCGGAACTGGAGCTCATCAAAGGAGATCTGGTGCGCATGGGATACGACCGGGCGCCTACGGTGGAGGCAAAGGGACAGTTCTGCGTCCGGGGCGGCATTCTGGACGTTTATCCTATGGACGCCGAACTGCCGGTCCGCATCGAATTTTTCGACACGGAGCTGGATTCCATCCGTACCTTCGACGCCGATACCCAGCGTTCGCTGAAGCCGATGCGGGAGATCTCGATCTATCCGGCTCAGCTGCTGGTGCAGTGCGGAGACCTGTTTGAACAGGGAGAAAAGCGGCTGGCCAAAGCATACGACGCGCAGCTTGCCAGGCTGAAGGACGGAGAAGAAAAAGAAAATCTGCGGCAGCGCCGCGGCCAGCTGCTGGAGTATGTGGAGACCGCGACCAATCTGCAGTTCCTGGAAAATTACATTCCGTATTTTTACCAGGAGACGGCCTTTATCTGGGATTATCTCGGAAAGAATGGACTGATCATGCTGGACGATCCGGACCGTCTTTACGAAGCGCTGGGAGTCTACGAGCGTGAGGGGAAGGAAGACTTCACCGTTCTTCTGGAGCGGGGCCGGGTGGCTGCGGCGGACAGCGAGCTTCTGTGCGGGAAAAAAGATTTTCAGCATGTGCTGGCGCAGGGACAGACGAAGAGCCTCTTTGTCTTTACACCCTTCCAGAAACAGATAAGGGGCATCGACCGGCTGGACAAGAGCCTGTCCGTGGTCTCACGGCAGACTCCGGCCTTTAACGGCCGCATGGATTTTCTGGAGACGGAGCTTTCCCGCTATGCAAAGCAGGGTTACGAGATCATCATCGCCTGCTCTACGGAGGAGCGGGCGGTCAACATGAAGGAGTTCGTGTCCCGGGCCGGTCTGGATACGAAGGTCCGGCTGCGCAAGGGCAGCCTTTCCTCCGGCATGGACTATCCGGAGGAGAAACTGCTGATCTTGTCGGACAACGACATCTTTATGCACACCAAGCAGAAAAGAAAGCATAAAGAGAGCAAGAACGCAAAGCCCATCAAGGCGTTTACAGACATAAAAAAGGGCGACTATGTGGTTCATGAAAATCACGGAGTCGGCAAGTTTCTGGGTGTGGAGCAGCTGGAGATCCAGGGGAGCAAGAAGGATTATCTGAAGGTCAAGTACGCCGGCGAGGATATGCTCTACGTGCCTGTGGATCAGATGGATATGATCCAGAAGTATGTGGGATCCGACGGCACCTCGCCCCGGATCAACAAACTTTCCAGCGGAGAATGGAAGAAGACGAAGGCCAGGGCCAAGGCCGCCATCGCCGTTATGGCGCAGGAACTGATCGAGCTGTCGGCGGCCCGGCAGCTGGAAAAGGGCTACGCCTTCTCTCCCGACACTCCCTGGCAGAAAGAGTTTGAAGAGATGTTTCCCTACGAGGAGACGCCGGATCAGCTGAGATGCATCAAGGAGATCAAGGCGGATATGGAAAAGACCCTGCCTATGGACCGGCTGCTCTGCGGCGACGTGGGCTACGGAAAAACTGAGGTGGCCGCCCGGGCGATCTTCAAGTGCATCGCCGACGGCAAGCAGGCCGCCGTGCTGGTGCCCACTACAATTTTGGCCAATCAGCATTACCATACCTTTAAAAATCGCTTCGAGCATTTTCCATTCAAAGTGGAAATGCTGTGCCGGTTCCGCTCGGAGAGTCAGCAGGATGAGATCATAACAGAGACAGGAAAGGGAAACATCGACGTGATCGTGGGAACGCACCGGATGCTGTCGAAGGATGTACACTTCAAGGATCTGGGGCTGCTGGTCATCGACGAGGAGCAGCGCTTCGGCGTACAGCACAAGGAAGCGATAAAAATGCTGAGGAAAAATGTGGACGTACTCACTTTGTCGGCCACACCCATTCCCCGGACGCTGCACATGTCGCTGATCGGGATCAAGGAGATGAGTCTCATTGAGGAGCCGCCGGAGGAGCGCTATCCGGTACAGACCTATGTCATGGAGCAGGACGACGACGTGATCCGGGAGGCCGTGCAGCGGGAGCTGGACCGCGGAGGACAGGTCTACGTAGTCTATAACCGCGTAAAGGGGATCCAGAAGATCGCCGCGCTGATCCGCGAGCTGGTTCCCGACGCCAGAGTGGGCGTGGGCCACGGACAGATGAACGAGCGGCAGTTGGAAGATATCATGCTGGATTTTGTCAACGGGGAGTTCAACGTGCTGGTGGCCACCACGATCATAGAATCCGGCATCGACATCCCCAACGCCAACACCATCCTGATCGTGGACGCCGACCGCTACGGGCTGTCGCAGCTGTATCAGCTGCGCGGCCGCGTCGGCCGTTCCAACCGAATGTCTTATGCCTATCTGATGTATCAGCGGGACAAGGTGCTGGCCGAGGCGGCGGAGAAGCGGCTGCGCTCCATCCGGGAGTTTACGGAATTCGGCGCGGGATTCCGCATCGCCATGCGGGATCTGGAGATCCGCGGCGCGGGGAATCTGTTGGGCATGGAGCAGAGCGGCCACATGATGATGATCGGTTACGAGCTCTACTGCAAGCTGGTGGACGAGGCTGTGCGGGAACTCTCCGGGAATCCGGAGCTGCGGCCCGAGGTGGAGACGGAGATCCTTCTGGACCTGCCGGCGTTCATTCCCGATTATTATATCAGCGACGAGCTGCTGAAGCTTCAGATGTACAAGAAGATCGCGGCTATACGCGACGACGAGGAGAGGGAGGAGATCATCGACGAACTGGTGGACCGTTTCGGAGACGTGCCGTCGGAGACCATCAATCTCATCGACATCGCTCTCATCAAGGCGCAGGCGGGAGCCAAGGGGATCAGCCGCATTCAGAGAGAACAGAAGAAGCTGGTATTTGAGTTCGATCGGACCTCCGATATGACTCCGGAGAAGATCGGACCGCTGCTGCAGGCCTATGGCATGCGTGTGACGGTGTACGGCGGCACAAAACCCTCGATCAAGTATCTGGGCGATCTGAAAAAGCAGACCGACGAGATCCGGAGGTTCCTGGCCAAGATGGGATAGCAATTACGCATGCTGTGCGGCCGGGGCGGCGCGGGCGCGGAGATCTGCGCAGGGCCGGAAGACAGGGGATGCAGAATGGAACGGGATCGATCAGCAGAGAAGACGGAGAGGAGCACCATATGGCGATTACCGTGAAGAATGTGCTGGAATTACCGAGCCTGAAAGAATTTCGACTGGTGGCGGGGAAAAAAGGTCTGGATCACATCGTTGAGAAAGCTGGGATCGTGGATTATGAGTTCGCAGACGGAGCCGTTCCTTCCAGCGCGGACGCCTTTGAGCAAAACAGCTTTGTCATCGGTACGCTGCTCTTTGCAAAGGACAGGCCGGAGTGGATCCTCCAGGCACTGCAGACGCTGCGTTCCTATGGAGTCAGCGCTCTGGCGGTAAAGACAGTTTTTTTCCGCCAGCTGCCCCCAGAAGTGCTGCGCTACGCGGAGGAGACGGGCTTCCCTCTCTTTCTTTTCGACCACTCTTATTTTGAAGATGTGATCGCCGAACTGCGCGAAGCGCTGAAAGGGGATCAGACTGCGCAGCGAGAGCATCGGCTGTTGGATGAGCTGATCGGGGAGCGTCATTCGTCGGAGGAGGTGCGGCGGCTGGCTTTGAAGCTCCACGCCCATCTGCGGCAGTGGAATCGGGCGTTTTTCTGCGTGGGAGACCGGGAGTATGACGACTGGGAGGCGGCTCGGATCCTGAACTTTTTCGCGCTGAACGCGGAACGGAGCCAGGAAACGGCGGCATTTATCTACGAGGATGGTTTTTTGTTTCTGGTCTCAGACGCGGAAAAAGCGGAAAAACGCTTTCAGATCGGTTTTGAAAACGGGATCCGCACGGCTGGACTTGCGGAAAAGGGAGAGACGCTGACTGTGGGACGGGGCAAAGTCTATGGGCTGGAGGAACTGGACCGTGGCGTCAGAGAGGCGATCACCGCATGCCGCGGAGCGCTCCTGCTGGGAAAGAAGGACATGGATTACGCGGAGATGGGTTTCCTGCGTATTTTGATGGAAGCGGACCGGTCGGCTCTCAGATCCTGCGCGGAGGATTTTCTCAGCCCTCTCCGGGGAGAAGGCGAAAACGGCGCGATGCTGTGGAAGACGGCGGAGGCCTACGTGAGGGCGAAAGGCGATATCGGATCAACGTCGGAAGCTCTTTTTCTGCACCCCAACACAGTCCGCTACCGGTTGGGAAAGATTCGGGAGAAGCTGGATAAGGGGGAGGGCGAGTATTTGTTCTTTCAGAACCTATCCACCGCCGTATGGGCGCGGCGCATTATCGAAAGCGAGAGGGCGCGGCGCCGGAACGACAGATGACGCCCAGGGGGCGCAGTGAGGACAGGTCCGGAGGGGAAGGGAGATTCCCATAACGAAGGGCGAAAAGATTGAAAACAGCAGGTCGTTGTATTTTTTACAAAGAGACCGCTGTTTTTTTGATGGGATAGACAAATGATCCGGCCCGGCGGTGTGTTAATATGAGAAAAAGAAAGGAGCGGAAATATGAAAATAAAGACGTTTAAAGTGGAACAGTGGATGAATGAATTTGAAAACGACGCAGTGTATAATCTGGCGGAGACCTGTGTGGATTCGCTGACGCTGCGGCAGCTGCTTGAGCTGGCAGGCAAAGATCCCGAAGAATTTCTTGCAGGGTTGGCAGATACCAGGCTGACCTACAGCCACATTTACGGATCGCCGGCATTTCTCAAAGGCATAAGCGAATTGTACCGCGGGATCAGACCGGATCAGGTCATTCCTACTCACGGAGCGATCGGGGCCAATTATCAGGTGCTGATGACGTTGATCGAGCCTGGGGACAGCATGGTGAGCGTAATGCCCACTTATCAGCAGCATTATTCCATTCCGGAATCCATCGGTGCGGAAGTAAACATTCTTCAGCTTGGGCCTGAGAACGATTTTCTGCCGGAGGTCAAAGCGCTGCGCGGAATGGTCAGCCGGCGGACGAAGCTGATCTCCCTGAACAATCCCAACAATCCTTCGGGATCCCTGATCCCGGTGGAGACCCTGGAAGAGATCGTGGACATTGCCAGAAGCGTAGACGCATATATCCTGTGCGACGAGGTCTATCGGGGGATCAGCGATGATGGAAGCTATATGCCTTCGATCACAGATCTGTATGAAAAGGGGATCAGCGTAGGAAGCATGTCCAAGGTTTTTTCCCTGGCCGGACTGCGGATGGGCTGGATCGCGACGCCCTGCGACCAGGCGGCAGCCGCCTGCAGGGAACGCAGAGATTACGATACCATCAGCTGCGGCGTATTGGACGATCTCTTCGCTTCCGTGGCGCTGGAGGCCAGGGATGCGATCTTCCGCCGGAACAGAGAGATCGTGCTGAAAAACAGAAAGATACTGGATGATTGGGTCAGCAGCCAGGAAAAGGTTCATTACACCAAGCCGGTGGCAGGAAACACCGCGCTGCTCTACTATGATTATAACGTGCCCTCCAGAGAATTGTGCACAAAGCTCCTGAGGGAAACAGGGGTCTTTTTCACGCCCGGGGAGTGCTTTGAGCTGGAGAACTGTGTGCGCATCGGATATGCCTTTGACTCCAGGACGTTAAAAGAAGGGTTGGAGAAGTTCGGGGAATTTCTTGCGGGTTTGGAATAATAAAAGAACAACGCTGAAGCCAAAGCGGAAAAGCAGCGAAATATGCACAGGAGCGTGTCTCGCTGCTTTTTTGTATTCCGGAAAGACCACAGCTTTTAAAAGAAGATCTTCCAGCCTGGCGGATCGGCCTTTTCTTGCAATAAATACCCATACAGTGGTATAATAAACATTACACGTGCTGACGGCAGGGGCGAGACCGTTTTTTGGCAGGAACCGTGCGCGCACGAAATTATGCGAAGGATAAAGAGGAGAACGATTATGAAGTGTAAAAAATGGGCCGCGCTGCTTCTGGCAGGCGTGCTGGCGTTTACAGCAGCCGGATGCGGGAACGGCGATCCGAAGGACAGCGAGGTCGCCGCGTCGATCGAAGATGCGGAGATAACGTACGGACAGCTGGATGAATTTCTGGAACTGTCCGCGTTAATTGCAAATCAGGATCTGGAACAGATCAAAGCTCAGCCGGATCTGATGAGTTATCTGAAAAAATCAATGCTTGTCAATATGGTCAGCTACGAAGCCATGCGCATGACTCTGGAGGAAAAGGGCGGAGATATCCTCCCCGAAGAGTACCAGTCGGAGCTGGATGAATTTCTGAAATCCATAAAGGAAGCCATGGGGGACAAGAAGATCAGCGACGAAACGCTGACGTACTACTTCAATCTGCGTTATTACGTAGAGCCCTTCAACAAAGAGGCGGAAGACGCTGTGACAGACGAGGATGTGCGGGTGTATTACGACGAACACGTCGCTGATAAATACACGACCACAGCCGCCCGGGGCAAGGTCAGCCACATACTGGTGGACAGCGAAGATCTGGCCAACGAGATCTACGATAAGATCATGAACGGCGCCGACTTTGGGGAGATGGCGGCGGAATACGGAACC
>Ga0129308_1001999_pt1 | contig 18820 bp, 15 predicted proteins | sample L827metagenome_FD_94440 | JGI IMG/M metagenome (GOLD analysis project Ga0129308, IMG submission 94440) | Ring-tailed lemur group fecal microbial communities from Wisconsin, USA - L827 metagenome | ecosystem: Host-associated > Mammals > Digestive system > Large intestine > Fecal | place: USA... | reverse complement strand
GTGGATATGGTTAATTGTTACTGGACATCTCAATTTTACCATAAATCAGTGAGGAGTTGTTTTATTTTGTGACAAAAAGAATGCCGTATTTATGCGGATTCTGGCGTTTCGCAAACGCCTAATTATTAAACGCAGTGAAGGGATGGCGAACAAGGATCTGGCGAAATTTGCGGATCAGATCAATTCACTCTGCGATAAATGGAAGGTGGAATAAACTCATGAGCATGGCAGATACCATTTTTATCAATATGTGCAGGGATATTCTGGAGAACGGAACGAGTACGGAAGGGGAGAAGGTGCGGCCTCACTGGCCGGACGGAACGCCTGCCTATACGATTAAGAAATTCGGCGTCGTGAACCGTTATGATCTCTCCAAAGAATTTCCGATCATGACGCTGCGCCGCACCGCGTTGAAGAGCGCTACGGATGAGGTGCTCTGGATCTGGCAGCAGAAGTCCAACAATATCAATGATCTGCACAGCCACATCTGGGATGAATGGGCGGATCCGGACGGCAGCATCGGTAAGGCATACGGCTATCAGCTGGGCGTGAAGCATCAATATAAGGAGGGAATGTTCGATCAGGTGGACAGGGTGATTTATGATCTGAAAAACAATCCCTTTTCCCGCAGGATCATGACCAATATTTATGTGCATCAGGATCTGCATGAAATGAATCTCTATCCCTGCGCCTACAGCATGACCTTTAATGTGACTCAGAAAAAGGGACACGACAGGCTCACCCTAAATGCGGTATTAAACCAGCGCTCTCAGGATGTGCTGGCGGCGAATAACTGGAATGTGGTGCAGTATGCGGTGCTGGTCCATATGCTGGCACAGGTGTGTGATATGGAGGCCGGGGAACTGATGCATGTGATCGCAGATGCGCACATCTATGACAGGCATGTGCCTATCATAGAAGAGCTGATTTCCAGAGAACCCCATCCCGCGCCGAAATTCTGGCTCAACCCGGAGGTGAAGGATTTTTACCGGTTCACGCGTAACGACGTGCGGGTAGAGGATTATGTGACGGGCGAGCAGATAAAGGATATTCCGATTGCGGTATGACGGCAGCAGCGCCATGCGGGGAAAGGAGAAGAAACAAATGAATTTGATTGTAGCGGTGGATGAAAACTGGGCGATTGGCAACAAGGGGAATCTGTTGGTGCGGATTCCCGCTGATCATAAGATGTTTCGGCAGGAGACCACGGGAAAGGTGGTCGTGCTGGGCAGAAAGACCATGGATACTTTTCCGAACGGCCAGCCTTTGAAGAACAGGACCAATGTGGTTCTGACCCGTAATCCGGGCTATGTGTGTAAGGATGCGGTTGTGGCGCATTCCGTGGAAGAGCTTCTGGAAGTGCTGAAGCAGTATGACAGCCAGGATGTGTATGTCATCGGCGGTACCAGCGTGTATGAGCAGCTCCTTCCTTACTGCGATACGGCTCATGTGACCAAAATTGATCATGCTTATGAGGCGGATTCCTATTTTCCCAATCTGGACAGCGATCCGGACTGGGAGATCACAGCGGACAGTGATGAGCAGTATTATTTCGACCTGACCTATCATTTTGTAAAATATGAGAGGAAAAAGGTTTAAAAGCGATCTGCAAAAATAAAGACAGGCGGCCCGCCAAACAAAGGCAGACCGTCAAAGAAATCTTAAAATAAATTCCTTGACAATCTCCTCCGACATATTCTATAATAACTACAGATTTGCAAGTTAATAGTTTAAACCGATGAAGTGGAGATAACGTTACAAGCGCGCTCACAGAGAGTCCGGGAAGGTGGAAGCCGGGCAGAAAGCGGTGTTTCAAATGGACCACGGAGGGCACAGGGAAAGGCTGGCAGCTTTTGCAGCCGAGTATTCTGTGACGTGAAGGCTTACGTTAGTGGCCGGAGATATGTTGGTATCTCACGGAGTGTGTGATTTTCACAAAGCAAGGTGGCACCACGGGAAGAATATTTTAACCCGCCCTTGGCAGAAGAACAGGAAGTTTCTTCTGCCGGGAGCGGGTTTTTTGCGCGATAAGGCAGAGCGGAGCAATTTCAGGTCTGCCTTATGGGAGCGACGAGCCGGACGAGAGCGCTTGCGCTCTCACCCGGCGAGCAATGGAAGCAGAAAAATGTTTTGGTTTTCATGAGAAATAAAGAGTATGTATCAAAGAGGAGGCGGACTATGGTACAGACATCACTGGAAGAATTGAAACAGGCGGCAGCCGGAGGAAACTATAAGCGGATCCCGGTTTACAGGGAAATCCTGTCGGATATTGCGACGCCGGTACAGGTTTTAAAAAGGCTTCTGCAGGTCGACAATCATTGTTTCATGCTGGAAAGCGCGGAAGATAACAAGCAGTGGGGAAGATATACATTCCTGGGTTATGATCCGACGATGGAACTGGTCTGTAAGGATCATAAGCTGGTGATCACGACGGACACCAGAATAGAACTGGAGGTGGAAGACCTGGGCAGCTATATCCAGCAGGTGATCGAAGAAAACAAAGCCCCTCAGCTTCCGAATCTTCCTCCCCTGTCCGGCGGTCTGGTGGGATATTTTTCCTACGATTTCCTCAAATACAGCGAGCCGTCCCTGAACCTGGACGCGGAGGATGTGGAGAATTTCAACGATGTGGATCTGATGCTTTTTGACAAGATGATTGCCTTCGACAATTACAGGCAGAAAATTGTGCTGATCTATAATTGCAGCATCAGCGAAATGCCGCTGGAAGGGGCCTATGAAAAGTCCATTGCGCAGCTGGATGAGATGGAAGGGATCGTGAAGTACGGAGCAGAGAAAAAAGTGCGGCCCGGCAGGCTGCTGTCGGAGTTTCGGCCTTTGTTTGACAGGGAAGCGTTCTGTGAGAAAGTGGAACGGGTGAAGCACTATATTCATGAAGGGGACATCTTTCAGCTGGTGCTGTCAAACCGTCTGGAGGCGGATTTTGAAGGCAGCCTGCTGAACACCTACCGCCTGCTTCGCACATCGAATCCTTCCCCCTATATGTTTTTCTTTTCCAGCGATGATATTGAAATAGCGGGCGCATCTCCGGAGACGCTGGTCAAGGTGCTAAACGGAGAGGCCAGAACCTTTCCGCTGGCGGGAACGAGGCCGCGGGGAAAGACCTACGAAGAGGATCAGGCGCTGGAAGCCGATCTTTTATCGGATGAAAAGGAGCTGGCAGAGCACAATATGCTGGTGGATCTGGGAAGAAACGATCTCGGAAAGTTTTGCAGGTTCGGCAGCGTGGAGGTGGAAAAATATCTGTCCATTGAACGGTTTTCCCATGTGATGCACATCGGCTCCACCGTGCGGGGAGTTTTGCGGGAGGATAGGACCGCGGTGGATGCGCTGGAGGCGGTGCTCCCGGCGGGAACCCTTTCCGGGGCCCCTAAGATCAGGGCCTGCCAGATCATCAATGAACTGGAAAACAACAAGCGGGGCATTTACGGCGGCGCCATCGGCTATCTGGATTTTTCCGGAAATATGGATACCTGTATTGCGATCCGCCTGGCCTTTGCAAAAAATAAAAAAGTGTTTGTACGTTCCGGCGCGGGAATCGTGGCTGACAGTGTTCCGGAAAAGGAGCATCAGGAGTGTATCAATAAGGCCAAAGCCGTGATGCTGGCATTGAAGGAAGCACAGGAGGAAAAGGAATGATCTTACTGATTGATAATTATGACAGCTTTTCTTATAACCTGTTTCAGCTGGTGGGAGCGCTTTGTCCCGACATCAGGGTGGAAAGAAACGATGCTCTCACAGTGGAAGAGATTGAGGCATTAAAGCCGCAGGCGATCATTTTATCGCCGGGGCCGGGCCGCCCTTCGGAGGCGGGGCGATGCATCGAGATCGTGCAGAAGCTCGGAAAAAAAATCCCGATCCTGGGCGTCTGTCTGGGGCATCAGGCGATCTGTGAAGCTTACGGCGGTACGGTATCTTATGCAAAGAAGCTGATGCACGGAAAACAGTCACAGGCTCAAATAGATACGAAGAGCCCGATTTTTGCGGGAATGCCCGAAACGATCGCGGTGGCGCGGTATCATTCGCTGGCGGCGGCAGAGGAGCTGCTACCGGAATGTCTGGCGGTGACGGCCAGGACAGAAGACAATGAGATCATGGCGGTGCAGCATCGCACGGAGCCGGTATACGGACTGCAGTTTCATCCGGAGTCGATTTTAACGCCGAAAGGGCGCAGCATTATAGAAAATTTTTTGAGAGCAGCAGGTTGCTTTGAAAAGGAGGAGAAAAAAATGATTAAAGAAGCGATTGTGAAACTGACCAATAAAGAGGATCTGAGCTATGAGATGGCGGAAGCTTCCATGGATGAAATCATGGGCGGCCAGGCGACCCCGGTGCAGATGAGCGCATTTTTGGTAGCGATGGCGATGAAGGGCGAGACGATCGAAGAGATTACTGCCTGCGCGGCAGGTATGAGAAAGCACTGCGTGCGGCTCCTGCACGATCAGGATGTGCTGGAAATCGTGGGAACCGGGGGAGATCGTTCCAATTCCTTCAACATTTCCACGACATCCTCTCTGGTGGCTTCCGCAGCGGGCGTGCCGGTGGCAAAGCACGGCAACCGGGCGGCATCCAGCAAGAGCGGAGCGGCGGATGTGCTGGAAGCTCTGGGCGTGAAAATTTCCATAGATCCGGCGAAGAGTTCGGAAATTCTGAGAAAGATCGGCATGTGCTTCTTATTTGCGCAGAACTATCACCTGTCCATGAAGTATGTCGGACCGGTGAGAAAGGAACTGACGATCCGGACCATTTTCAATATTCTGGGACCGCTGACCAATCCGGCGGGCGCGAACATGGAGCTGATGGGCGTTTACGACGAAAGTCTTGTGGAGCCTCTGGCGAGGGTGCTGGCAAATCTGGGAGTGAAAAAGGCCATGGTCGTTTACGGGCAGGATGGGCTGGATGAAATCTCCATGAGCGCGCCCACAACCGTATGCGAAGTGAAGGAAGGAGAATTTTTCTCCTATGTGATTACGCCGGAGCAGTTCGGCTTTACCCGGTGTCAGAAGGAGGATCTGGTGGGCGGCACGCCGCAGGAGAATGCGGAGATCACCAGACAGATTCTAAAGGGCGTCAAAGGTCCTAAGCGGGATGCGGTTGTGTTGAACTCCGCTGCAGCAGTGCATATCGCAAAGGGAATTTCCATGGAAGACGCCATCAAAGAGGTGGAGGATGTGATCGACAGCGGCAGGGCGCTGCAGCAGCTGGAGGCGTTTGTGGAATTGACCAATGCAGAGGAGTGACCGGAATGATATTGGATCAGCTGGCTGCCTCCACCAGAGAAAGGGTGGAGCGGCGAAAACAGAAAGCAGCTTTGGAACAGGTAAAAAAACAGGCGCAGGCTTTGCCGGCGGAAACGGGCTTTCCCTTTGAAAGGGCGCTGGCGGCGGAGGGCATGTCCTTTATCTGTGAGGTAAAAAAGGCTTCGCCCTCCAAGGGGCTGATCGCGCCGGATTTTCCTTATTTACAGATCGCAAAAGAATATGAGGAGGCAGGCGCAGCGGCGATTTCCGTGCTGACGGAGCCGGAATATTTTCTGGGGAGCGATCAGTATTTAGCGGAAATTGCACAGGAAGTATCCATTCCGGTGCTGCGCAAGGATTTTACGGTGGATGCCTATCAGATTTATGAAGCGAAGCTGCTGGGGGCGTCGGCGGTATTGCTGATCTGCGCGCTCCTGGAAGAGGGGAAACTGAAAGATTTTCTGGATATCGCCCATGGTCTGGGGCTGTCCGCGCTGGTGGAGGCCCATGACGAAAAAGAGGTGGAAACGGCGGTTCATGCCGGAGCGCGGATCATCGGCGTCAATAACCGGGATTTGAAGACCTTTACGGTAGATGTGAACAATTCGGTCCGGCTTCGCAGTCTGATTCCGGCCGGGAAAATTTATGTTTCGGAAAGCGGCATCCGGAACGCGGCGGATGTGGGTATTTTGCATAAAAACGGTACAAACGCTGTGCTGATCGGGGAAACTCTGATGAGAAGCCCGGATAAAAAGGCTATGCTTGCCGATCTGCGGAGCGAGTGCCATGAATAACCGCGTCAAGATCTGCGGCTTAAGCCGTCCCTGCGATATTGATTATGTGAATGCCGCAAAGCCGGATTACATCGGTTTTGTGTTCGCCAAAAGCCGGCGTCAGGTCAGCGCCCGGCAGGCGAAGCTTATGAAGGAAAAGCTGGTTCCGGGGATTTGCGCGGTGGGCGTTTTCGTCAACGAGCAGCCGGAGGTGATTGCCGGGCTGGTCGAAGAGGGCATCATCGATATGGTACAGCTGCACGGTCAGGAGGATGAAGCGTATATCGGAAAGCTGCACAAGCTGCTGACAACTCCGGCAGCGGCTATCATAAAGGCTTTTTCCGTGAAGTCGCCGGAGGATGTAAAGAGGGCCTGTCAAAGCAGCGCCGATTATATCCTGCTGGATCACGGCGCGGGCGGCACAGGGCATTGTTTTGACTGGAGTCTGATTAAGAACGTAAAGCGTCCTTTCTTTCTGGCAGGAGGTCTGGGGCCGGATAACGTGGAACAGGCGTGCAGGGTCGGTGCGTTTGCACTGGATATGAGCAGCGGCGTGGAGACGGATGGCCTGAAGGATCAGGAAAAAATAAATGATTGTGTGAGGAAAATTAAAATGAGTAATGGAAGATTTGGCATACATGGTGGACAGTATATTCCGGAGACGCTGATGAATGAAATTATTCATCTGGAAGAGCAGTATGAGTTTTATAAAAACGATCCTCAGTTCAACCGGGAACTGGACGATCTGCTCAAAAACTACGCGGGTCGGCCCTCCCTGCTTTACTATGCGGAAAAAATGACGAAGGATCTGGGCGGCGCAAAAATCTATTTAAAGAGAGAGGATTTGAATCACACCGGCTCTCATAAGATCAACAACGTGCTGGGGCAGGTGCTTCTGGCAAAAAAGATGGGAAAAACCCGTGTGATCGCGGAAACCGGAGCCGGACAGCACGGCGTGGCCTGTGCCACTGCGGCGGCGCTTCTGGGGCTGGAATGTGAGATTTTCATGGGAAAAGAAGATACGGAACGTCAGGCATTAAACGTATACCGGATGAGGCTTCTGGGAGCAAAGGTGCATCCCGTCACCACCGGAACGCAGACTTTAAAGGATGCTGTCAACGAGGCCATGCGGGAGTGGACGAACCGGGTTTCCGACACTCTCTATGTGCTGGGCTCCGTCATGGGCCCCCACCCTTTTCCCACCATCGTACGGGATTTTCAGTCCGTCATCAGCCGGGAGGCGAAGGAACAGATTTTGGAGAAGGAAGGAAAGCTTCCGGCGGCCGTTCTGGCCTGCGTGGGCGGCGGTTCCAATTCCATGGGCATGTTTTATAACTTTATTGAGGATAAGGATGTGAAGCTGATCGGCTGTGAGGCGGCAGGAAAGGGTGTGGACACCCAGCTGCATGCGGCGACCATCGCAAAAGGCTCCCTGGGTGTTTTCCACGGCATGAAGTCCTACTTCTGTCAGGACAAATACGGACAGATTGCGCCGGTCTATTCCATTTCGGCAGGTCTTGACTATCCGGGCATCGGGCCGGAGCACGCGTATCTGCATGACATCGGAAGAGCCCAGTATGTGCCGGTTACGGATGAAGAGGCGGTACAGGCGTTTGAATACCTTGCGCGGACAGAGGGCATCATCTGCGCGATCGAAAGCGCTCATGCGGTGGCCTATGCGAGAAAGCTGGCTCCAACCATGTCAAAGGATGAATGCATGATCATCTGTCTTTCCGGAAGAGGGGATAAGGACGTGGCAGCGATTGCCAGATACAGAGGCGAAAATATCGCGGAATGAGAAAACAGTTCATCTGGAGAAACTGATGTGGAATAAAAGAGAGCCGTTTTGTTCGGCGAAAGAGAGGAATTATGAGCAGAATAGAAAAAGCGTTTGAGAATGGAAAAGCGTTCATCGCCTTTCTGACGGCGGGGGACCCGGATCTTGCCTCCACCCGAAAATATGTGCTGGAAATGGAAAAGGCGGGGGCGGATCTCATTGAAATCGGAATCCCTTTTTCAGATCCCATTGCGGAGGGCCCGGTGATACAGGAAGCGGATCTGCGCGCCCTGTCAGGCGGCGTGACAACGGATCAGATTTTTGATATGGTGGCGCAGCTGCGAAAGGAAACGGAAATCCCGCTCGTATTTATGACTTATTTAAATCCGGTATTTCATTACGGCTATAACACGTTTTTCGCCCGCTGTCAGGAATGTGGCGCAGACGGCATCATCATTCCTGATCTTCCCTATGAGGAGAAAGAGGAGGTGGACAGCGTGGCCTCCCGGTATGGTATCACGCTGATTTCCATGATTGCCCCCACCTCACAGGCGAGGATCGAACGGATCGCAAAGGAAGCCAAGGGATTTATCTATGTGGTTTCCTCCATGGGCGTTACAGGCATGAGAAGTGAGATCAAAACGGATCTGGATTCCATGCTCAAGGCGATCAAGAGCACGACAGATGTTCCGGCAGCGGTGGGCTTTGGCATTCATACGCCCGGGCAGGCGACAGACATCGCCAAAAAAGCAGACGGTGTCATCGTGGGAAGCGCGGTCGTAAAGCTGATCGCCCAGCACGGCCAAAACGCGGACGAAGAGATTTTTTCCTACGTGAAAATGATGAAGGACGCAGTGCGGAAAGCCTGAATTTCTGAAAAAACCCCTTTTCCTGCGTAAATATTGGTGATATAATGTTCGGAAAGGGCAGAGCCAAGGACATTGAACCAAAAAATCTGCCAAGCTTGCTTGAGCAGTTTTTTGGAGCGATGTCCTTGGCGAGCGAAGCGAGCGAGGAAAAGCGAAGCTTTTGCGAGCTCTGCCCGCCAGCAGGCCAGAACATGAACAAAATCTGCCAAGCTTGCTTGAGCAGTTTTTTGGAGCGATGTCCTTTGCGAGCTCTGCCCGTTTTACTGCCTGCAGTGAGTACGAAGAAGATGAGGAGAGAGAATCATATGGAAAAGAAAGATCTTGACTGGGGAAATCTGGGCTTTGCCTATATGCCCACGGATTACCGTTACGTGGCAAACTATAAGGACGGCGCATGGGACGAAGGCGGCCTGACCACCGACCCCAATCTCACACTGAGTGAATGTGCCGGTATTTTCCACTATTGCCAGGAAATTTTTGAAGGCTTAAAGGCTTATACGACAGAAGACGGACATATCGTGACCTTCCGTCCTGATTTAAATGCGAAGCGCATGGTGGACAGCGCACTTCGCCTGGAAATGCCTCCCTTCCCGGAAGAGAAGTTCTTAGAGGCTGTTGATGAAGTTGTTAAGGCTAATGCGGCGTGGGTTCCCCCCTATGGCAGCGGTGCGACCCTCTATATCCGCCCTTATATGATCGCGACTTCCAACGTAATCGGAGTAAAGCCTGCGGAAGGCTATCAGTTCCGCATGTTTGTAACCCCTGTTGGCCCTTACTTTAAAGGCGGTGTGAAGCCTCTGACCATCTGTGTCAGCGATTTTGACCGCGCTGCTCCGCATGGAACAGGCCATATCAAAGCAGGACTGAACTATGCGATGAGCCTGCATGCTTACGTGACAGCGCACAATAACGGCTATGATGAGAACATGTTCCCCGATTCCGCTACCAGAACCTACGTGGAGGAGACCGGCGGTGCAAACTTCCTGTTTGTGGACAAGGAAGGAAATGTGGTAATTCCGAAGTCCGGCAGTATTCTGCCTTCCATCACCAGACGTTCCCTGACCGTTGTGGCGAAGGATATTCTCGGTCTGAATGTGATCGAGCGTCCCGTGAAGATTGCGGAACTGGGCGATTTTGCGGAGTGCGGTGTCTGCGGTACGGCGGCGGTTATCTGCCCTGTCGGCAAAGTGGTGGATCACGGTAAGGAGATCTGCTTCCCCAGCGGTATGGAAAAGATGGGCCCGGTTGTGCAGAAGCTGTATGATACTCTGACAGGCATTCAGATGGGCAGGATTGAAGGTCCCGAAGGCTGGATTCATACGATTATGTAATATGTAACGTGTAGAATAATGATGAATGTGAGGGCTGTCGCGTCATGCGATAGCCCATTAACGCAAAGACGCGAAATTAAAGTCTTTGCGTTTTTTATTTCACAGGAAATCTCTCTGGTTTTCCTGTGAAATGGCGGGCACATGTTCCGGCGAGAGAGGGAGGCTGCATATATGTGGGAAGAATTGAGGGACATCCTTGTATTTATTATTTTGTTTTTTGCCAATCTTTTACAGGCGATCACCGGTTTTGCAGGAACGCTGATTGCCATGCCGCCTGTGATCAGGCTGATCGGAGTGGATGAGGCAAAGGCGCTTTTAAATGCGATTGCACAGATTTCCAGCCTGATGATCGTCTGCACCGGCTTTCGGAAAATTAACTGGAAAGAATTTGGCAAAATGTTTGTGCTCATGGCAGTGGGGATGCTGATTGGAATTAAAATCTTTGAAGTGCTGCCCCTGAACGGGCTTTTGATTTTTTATGGTATTCTGATCATCATTATCGCCCTGGAAAAGATGTTCGTGCATAAGGAACTGCGGCTGCCAAAGGCGGTGATGCTGCTTGTGATCCTCGCAGCGGGAATCATTCACGGAATGTTCGTATCCGGCGGAGCGCTGCTTGTCATCTATGCCGCTTCCGTTTTGAAAGAGAAGGAAGAGTTCCGATCGACCATAGCGCTGATATGGCTGACGATAGGCTGCTATATTACCGGAGTTCAGGTTCAGGCGGGCCATTTTAATGACCATGTGCTGTTTTTGCTGGCGGTGGGTATCGTTCCGGTTTTTGTGGGCACCTGGATAGGGACGAAGCTTTTGAGGAAAATCAGGCAGGATGTATTCATGAAAATTACTTATGTGCTGCTTTTGCTGTCAGGAATAATGGCCATAGTGTAAAAGAAAGAGGTGGAAGATGGGAGCGGTTCTGGAGAAAATCATCGGGCAGATCGATAAAAAGGAAATCCGTCTGGTGGCCGGTGCCGGCGGCATGAAGAAACCGGTGGAGTGGGTTCATATGGTGGATAACGAGGCGATTGCGGATTTTCTTGTGGGCGGCGAGGTCGCGTTTACTACCGGAATTGGAATCGGCCCTGAAATGAGCCTGTATGATCTGGTCAAGAGGGTCTATGAGCGAAATGCCAGCGGAATGGTGATCAATGTGGGACCTTACGTGGCACGTATTCCGGAGGAAATCCTGGATTTCGGGAATGAGCATGATTTCCCGGTTTTTGAGGTGCCCTGGGAGGTTCATATGGCCAATCTGATGCGCATTTTCTGCGAGGAGATCACCCGGACCCAACAGCGCGTCATGGAGGTGGGAACCGCCTTTTACAATGCAATTTTTATTCCGAAACAGGAAGAGCTATATATGCCTGCATTGATTCAAAACGGATATTTGGATTCCCAGCGGTACCGGATAGCCGTACTGCAGTTTTTTAAAAAAGAAAAGAATCAATATTTGCCGGTTTCACAGACCCGCAGGGAAATCTGCCAAAAGAAGATACAGTATCTGAGCGAATGGACTTGGCAGGATATCATTATCTGCACAGAGCAGGAACAGCTGCTGCTTGTGGCCAGGGATGAGGAGAAGGAACCGCAAAAGGATCCCTTTGTGCTGATCGTTTCCGAAATGAGGAGAATGCTGCCGGAAAATGAGTGTTTCTTTATTGGCGCAGGCAGCGTAGCCGAAGGAATCGGCAGCCTGGAGAAAAGCTATCAGATGGCGAGGCAGACAATGAGGCTGGGAATGGCCAGAGGGATGGAAAACCAACTGCAAAGATATGAGGAGCTGGGGATGTACCAGATATTTTTACAGATTCAGGATGCGGAATGGCTGCAGGACTTTTACGGACGTACGATCCGTCCGCTGAAGGAGTATGACGCTTTGAATCACAGCAATCTGGAAGAAGTGCTGAACTGCTATTTAAGGTGTGACGGAAGCGTGCAGGAAACGGCACAGAAGCTGTTTGTGCACCGCAATACGATCAATTATAAGCTGAGAAAAATAGGGGACATTCTGGACAGGGATCTGACCAGCTTTCCCGTACGGTGTGAGCTTTTTATGGGATTGTTGGCGGAAGACTTGTGCTGAAGCACAAAAAGATTTGTGTTTTGAACCATAGTTTCTCCTGTCTGAATTTGTATAATAAAGTAAAGTTGATAAGGGCGATGACAAAGACGTCGGGACATTGGTTTCGGCGTCTTTTTTGTTTCACAGGAAATCCGGGGAAATTTTACATGAAACAAAAAAGCCCTCCGGACGGGATGTGCATACGCGCAGCGGCTGTATTGCTGCCCCGTCAGTCAACAATACATAAGGCGGAGGATTGGAATATGGAGAAATTAACAGGTGCTCAGATTGCTCAGATGCATAAGGACTATGTCATGCAGTCCTGGTCGAAATCGGGAGTGGATGCGCTGCCGGTTGAAAAGGCGAAGGGAATTTATTTTTGGGATTATGACGGAAAAAAATATGCGGATATGGCATCGCTCCTTGTCTGCTCCAATCTGGGGCATGAGCTTCCGGAGATTGTGGAGGCGATTAAGGAACAGGCTGATAAGATGTGTTTCATGGCTCCGGCTTATGCTTCTGAGCCGAAAAGCGTTTTAGCAAAGATGCTGGTGGAGGCAGCCGGTGAGGACAGCTTTAAGAGAGTGTTTTTTACAAACGGCGGTGCGGAATCAAATGAGAACGCGATCAAAATGGCGCGCATGGTGACCGGAAGAACAAAGATATTCTCCTGCTACAGGAGCTATCATGGCGCTACCTTAGGCGCTTCCAATGCGTCCGGTGACTGGAGAAGATTTGCAGCTGAGATCGGCGGCGCGAACGGATTCGTAAAATTTATGAATCCCCAGATGTACCGGGACGGTTATACCTACGGCGTGGACGATGAAGCGGTGACAAAGAAGGCTTTGGAAAGTCTGGAGCTTCAGCTTCGCTATGAAGGTCCGCAGAATGTGGCGGCGATAGTGATGGAGACGATTGTCGGAGCAAACGGCGTGATTCTGCCTCCCAGGGGATATCTGGAAGGGATCAGGGCGTTGTGCGATAAATATGGCATTCTGATGATCTGTGACGAGGTCATGGCAGGATTCTTCCGTACAGGCAAATGGTTTGCATGGCAGAATTTCGATTTCAAGCCGGACATGATCACCTTTGCAAAGGGCGTTACCTGCGGATATGTACAGCTGGGCGGCGTCATTGTAAGCAATGCAGTCGCGGAATATTTTGAAGAAAATGTGCTGCAGTGCGGACTGACCTATTCCGGTCATACGCTGGCGTGTGCCGCAGGCGTGGCAGCTATGAACTACTATAAAGAGCATAATATTGAACAGCATGTGGCCGAAATGCATGAGATCGTGGCTTCCTTCATGGAGAGTATGGCGGAGAAGCATAAATGTGTCGGGGAAGCGAGATGCATCGGATTGTTCGGCGCGCTGGAAATGGTGAAAAATAAAGAGACCAGAGAACCGCTTCAGGAATATGGCATTCCCGGAACCGCAATGCCGTGGATTTTTGCAGAACTGAAAAAAAGAGGTTTTGCAACATTTGGCAGAGAGAATTTCATTGAAATCTGCCCTCCGCTGATCATCACCCGGGAGGAACTGGAGGAGTATCTCCCGATTCTTGATGAGGTGCTGACGATGGCGGATGAAAAATTCTGCGATTAAAGGAAAGGATGTGACCATATGAACTGGGATTATTTACAGCCGGTTAAGATCCGGTTTGGAAAGGGAAGGGTGAGTGAGGTCCGGGAGCTGGCCCGTCAGATGGGAATTGCCAACGGCCTTCTGGTATCGGATCCCTTCTTTCTCAAAAATGGTCTGGCTGAGAGAATTATCAGGGAAAGCGAAGGCGTAATTACAGCGGTCTATGGAGATGTGTCCCCGAATCCTGACGTGAAGGAAGTGGATGCCTGTGCACAGCTGATCCGGGAAAAAAAGATCGGATTTGTGGTGGCTCTGGGAGGCGGCAGCTCCATGGACTGCGCCAAAGCAGCGGCCAGCATTGCGCTGACACAGGATTCCATCCAAAAATACCACGGTACGGGAATCCCGATGCCGCAGGAACATCTGCCGCTGATTGCAGTTCCCACCACAGCCGGAACAGGCAGTGAAGTGACCTGTGTGTCAGTGCTGACTGATCATGAGAACGGGAAAAAGTCGCCCATCGTGTCTGACGGATTTTTCCCCGGCTTTGCAATCATCGATCCGGAGCTGACCTATACCATGCCGCCGAAGGTAACTGCAGGAACGGGCATTGATGTGCTGGCCCATGCGCTGGAAGGATATTGGAGCAGGGGACATCAGCCGGTCTGTGATGCCTGCGCGCTGCATGCTGCCGGACTGGTATTCAAATATTTATACAGGGCTTACGAAAATCCCGGGGATGAAGAAGCGAGGGAAAAAATGTGTGAGGCATCGCTGATCGCAGGACTTGCTTTCACGCTGCCGAAAACGACATCCTCCCACGCCTGTTCCTTCCCTCTGACGAATATTCTTCACATTCCCCATGGGGAAGCATGCGGGCTTACGCTGGACTATTTTGCGAGAATCAATGCAAAGGGTTCCGAGGGCTGGAGAATTGATGAGCTTGCCGTAAAGCTGGGGTTTGCCGATACGGATGACATGGCGGATGCCATTCATGCTCTCAAGGCAAAAATGGGACTGCGCAATGATTTGAAGGATCTGCACCTGACGGAGGATCAGATATCGGAACTTGTCAGGATCAGCAGGCACCCCAATCTTTATAACAATCCCGTGGAGATTACAGATGAGATGTTAAGTGAAATGTACCGCCTGATGGCTTAGGAGGTCTTCACATCAACATAAATAAGAAAGGAAAGAGGTGGCTTTATGTACAGTGTAATAGTAGCATTTGGATTGGCCGGTGTGATGCTGTGTCTGGGAATGGCCCTTCGCGGAAAGGTGAAGCCGTTGCAGAGCATGCTCATGCCGGTGAGTGTGATCGGCGGAGTGCTTGGATTCCTTTTCGTCAACCTGCTCATGCCGTATGTGGATATCTGTGGCGTGTCCACTACGGATTTCAGCAATATTGTGGATGTATTTTTTGTGATGTCCTTTATATCCATCGGTCTGACCGGAAGCAAGAAGAAAAAGGAAAAGCCGGCTGAAAAGGGAGAAAAAAGTAAAACAAGCGGGCCGGTTCGCGGAGCGATGGGAATGGCATTGATCTGGTGCATCCTGTATGCGCTGACCCCCACCGCAGGTATTATCATCGTAGCGCTGATCGGAAAGGCATTTGATATGAATCCGATGTACGGCATTCTGATTCCTTTCGCATTTTGTCAGGGACCCGGACAATCTTCCACTTATGGAAAGCTGTTTGAAGGGGTTTATGGATTTGAAAATGCTGAGATGGTCGCGCTGACCTTCGCAGCCCTGGGCTTCATTGCTGCATTCGGCATCGGAGTTCCCCTGGCCAGATACGGTCTGAAGAAGGGGCTGGCAAAGAATAAGGCGAAGATCAATGAGGCGGTGGAGAGAGGTTATCTGGTTCCCGAGGAGCAGCGGGAGTCTCTCGGCAAAGTTACCTTCCACAGCGCCAATATTGAGACGGTGGGGGCTCACCTGGCCATTATGGGCGTGACGTATCTGTTGACTCTGGTGCTGGCAAAGATCGTTTCCTATGTTCCTGTATTGGGATCATCCCTCAGTGCTACACTGTTCATGTGGGGCATGTTTGCCGCCTATATTGTAAAGGCCGTCATGAGAAAACTGAAAATCGATTATCTGATCAACAATGTTTTCCAGAGCCGTCTGACAGGTTTTCTGTCCGATTTTCTGGTGGTGTGTTCCTTTATGGCCATTCGGGTCAGCGTGATCGGCAAATGGATTGTTCCGATCATTGCAGTGAGTATCGTGGGTGCTGCCATTACATATTTTGTCTGTCTGTACTTCGGTGAAAGACTGGGAAGCGATCATGATTTTGAGAGGGTGCTCGGCGTTTTCGGAACCTGTACCGGAACTACCCCCAGCGGAGTGTCTCTGGTAAGAATGGTGGATCCCAGACTGCAGACGCCCGCCGGAGCGGAGCTCGGCGTGATGAACGCGGCAATGGTTCTTTCCACCCCTACGGTGACGATCATTACCTTTGCAGGCCTCCAGATACTGTCCCTGCCTGTTGCCTGTGCTGGTATGATGGTGACGGTGCTGATCTATCTGATTTTGCTGAAGGTATTCCGTGTATGGCGTAAGCCCACCTTTACCCTGAAAAAGGGCAAGATCTATGACGGCGTGGAGGATGATTCCGATGTGCCGTTCTTGAAGGGATATCTGCACTATGTGGTGGAATCCGGTTCGGAGGATCTGGATAAAACAATTAAAAACAGCTGGAACTGATAAACTGATTATAAGAGAAGAAAGGTAGGAAACGATTATGAAAATGGTACTTGCAGTCATCAGACCCGAAAAGGCATATGAGGTGAATGGAGCGCTGGCTGAGGCAGGTTTCTTTGGCTCCACCAAATGGAGTGTGTCGGGAAGAGGAAAACAGCACGGAATCCAGGTCGGAGATGTGGTATATGATGAGATGTCCAAGGTTATGATCATGGTCATCTGTGAGGATGATGATAAAAATGAGATCATCGATATCATCATCAATACCTCCCAGACCGGCGAAAACGGCAATTCCGGAGACGGAAGAATCTTTGTACTGCCCATTGAGGAGGCTTATACTGTTTCCAGTCAGAGCAAGGACAATTAATGGAATAGCAAGGAGCGAATGCATATGAAAAAGCTGTACTTTGGCGGAGACATTCTGACGATGGCTTCCAAAACAGAGTTTCCGGAGGCGGTTGTCACAGAGAATGGCATCATCCAATTTACAGGCACATATCAGGATGCAAAAGCGATTTGTATGAATGACTGTGAGGAAATCGATCTGAAGGGTTCAACGCTGATGCCGTCCTTTGTAGATCCTCACAGTCATTTTGCACAGACTGCGCAGGGAATCCGGATGTGTGACCTGTCCGAGACAAATAATTTTGGAGAAATTGAAGCCTGCCTGAAGGCTTATCTGGAGGATAATGGGATTACTTCCGAAGGAATGATTTTCGGAAACGGCTATGATCATAACTTTCTGGAGGAGGAATGCCATCCGGGAAAAGAGATTCTGGACCGTGTTTCCGGCGAGATTCCGATCTATATCAGCCATATTTCCGGGCATATGGGAGTGGCCAATTCCGCGCTGCTTAAGCTGGCCGGGATCACGGACAAGAGTCCGGATCCGCCGGGAGGAAAATTCGGAAGAAATGCGGACGGTTCTCTGAACGGTTATGTGGAGGAAACGCCTGCGCTGGGAATGCTGCTGGCAGCGGTGGCGCCCCGGATGAAGATGGATATGCAGGCGCAGCTGGCGCAGACGCAGCAGCTGTATTTGAGCTATGGCGTGACGACGGCACAGGAAGGCGCCGCCATGGCGGATATGACGGTGGGAATGCTGCTGGCTTTCGGTATGTCGGGACAGCTTAAGATGGATCTTGTGGTTTATCCCATGGAGGAATGTTATCGCAAAAGTGCGGAGACGTATCCCGACTGCGTTCAAAAATACAGCCATCATGTGAAAATTGCCGGAAGCAAGGTGATTCTGGACGGATCGCCTCAGGGAAAATCCGCCTGGCTGTCCAGACCTTATGAAAATGAGGAGAGCTATTGCGGATATCCTACGCACGACGACGCCTATGTGGCGGAAGCGGTAAGGCGCGCCATTGAAGGGGGCTACCAGATTCTGGCTCACTGTAACGGCGATGCGGCGTCCGAACAGTTTTTAAGCTGTTATGAAAAAGCATACAGCGAGGCAGGAAGACCGGATCAGGATCTGCGTCCGGTGATGATACATTGTCAGACTGTCAGAGAGGATCAGCTGGACAGAATGGCGGAATGCAGGATGATCCCCTCCATTTTTATCGGTCATACCTATTACTGGGGGGATGTACATCTGAAGAATCTGGGAACGGAGAGGGGCAGCAGGATCAGTCCGGTCAGATCCGCCATGGAAAGAGGACTCGTTTATAATTTTCATCAGGACACCCCGGTGACAAAACCGGATATGCTGCATTCCGTGTGGTGCGCGGTCAACCGCCGGACAAGGAAGGGAAAAAGCATTGGGACAGAGCAGTGCATTGATGTTTATGATGCTTTAAAAGCGGTGACGATCAACGCGGCATATGAGTACCATGAGGAAAACAGCAAGGGAACCCTGGAGATGGGCAAGGCGGCGGATATGGTGATACTGGATCAAAATCCGTTGAAGGCGGAACCGCTGAACCTGCGGGAAATCAAAGTTCTCCGGACAATCAAGGACGGAGTGACCGTTTATGAAAGACAGTGAAGAGGATTTCCTTTTCTATGCGGGGATTGTATTCCCCGCATTTTTCATTGGTAAACATGACCAATGTACACCGAGGAAATCATATAGATTGACAATATTATATTTTTGCAATATTATAAAAGTGTAATATAAATTTCAAAGTATTTCGGGGAGGTCAGAATGTCTTTAAAACACGGATTGCTCGGATTATTGAATTATGGTGATATGACAGGTTATGAGCTGACAAAAGCTTTTGAGGATTCGCTGGCTTTTTTCTGGCATGCGCAGATGAGTCAGATATATCGGGAGCTGAATGCAATGGAGAAGGAGGGCTGGCTGACATCCCGGGCAGTAATTCAGACGGATAAACCCAATAAAAGAGTATATTCCATCACGGAATCGGGCAGGGCAGAGCTGAATGACTGGCTGCGCAGAGATCTGACAGAAGGCCTGATGACCACAAAGAATGCCTTTTTGATGCAG
>Ga0129308_1001998_pt1 | contig 18826 bp, 18 predicted proteins | sample L827metagenome_FD_94440 | JGI IMG/M metagenome (GOLD analysis project Ga0129308, IMG submission 94440) | Ring-tailed lemur group fecal microbial communities from Wisconsin, USA - L827 metagenome | ecosystem: Host-associated > Mammals > Digestive system > Large intestine > Fecal | place: USA... | reverse complement strand
TTTCTTGGTCCGCACCTGCGCCAGTTCATCGCTCAGGCCCGACAGACTCATTTGTTTATTCATGTCTTTATTTTACCACGCAGTGACATTTTCTGCACACAGTTTTCTGTGCGGTGTTGCCCTTGCGTAAAACCCCGCAATTCCAAGGCCCTTAGAGGACGGCAGAGCATTCCCATTTAAATCTGAGTTGCGAAAATGCATCCTGGATGTTGCGCTGTCGTTAAAACCGTGTGATGTAGGAGTTGGATATGCCCAAGGATAAAAATGCCTCTGCGGAGAAGTCTCTCTGTGAGACATTTCCTCAGAGGCGCAAAGACTTTTTGGAGGGGATTCAGGATACGGAAAACGCCTCTCCAATATGCATTCAGAAATCCGTGTATGAGACTGCGGTGGGCTTGACGAATTGCCCTGCTCGGGTTATACTGATACAAACGCAGCATAGAGGCCATGCCGTCTCCGTCCGGGAGGGCGCTGGCCGCGTATTTCCGGACAGAGATGACCTGCGGTCTTTCTGTGCGCCCCCTTGGGGCGCTTTTTTTGTCGGAAAAGAGAGGAGGAATCCTTTGTGGAACAAACTCGCCGCGGAAAGGCGGCGCTGATCTGGCACTTTTTGAGGGGTGTGCTGGGCCTTTTTCTAGCTGCACTGGTCTTTTCCATGCTGAACACGGTGTGCAATGCGGTGACGCCTCAGATCATTCGGACGACCGTGGATTCGATCATCGGTGACAAGCCGTTTGCCCTGCCAAATACTGCTGCCGAGTGGATGGGCGGCCTGGAACTGACCCGGGCGCTGGCCTGGGCCGCCGGGGCGGTCCTGGCGGCGGCGGCGGCATCCGGCGTTTGCAACTACTTCAGCCGCCTGTGCACAGCCAAGTGTTCCGAGCGGTTCGTCAAGGGGATGCGGGACGAGCTCTACGGTCACATCCAGCGCCTGCCCTTTGCGTGGCACACGGCCCATCAGACGGGGGAGATCATCCAGCGGTGTACCTCTGACGTAGAGGTCATTCGCGTCTTTGTCACAAACCAATTTTTAGAGGCCTTCCGCACCATCTTTCTGGTGACCTTTTATCTGATGATCATGTTTTCCATGGATGCGGAGATCTCGCTCATCGCGCTGGCCTTTCTGCCTGTGGTCGTGGGCTACTCCGTCTTCTTCTACCGCAAAATCGCCAGCCGGTTCCTGGCGGCGGATGAGGCGGAGGGGGAGCTCTCCACGGCGGTACAGGAGAACCTGACGGGGGTGCGGGTGGTCCGGGCCTTCGGACGGGAGCGCTTTGAGATCCAGCGCTTTGATGAGAAGAACGAGCGGTTTTCTCAGCTTTGGATCAAGCTGGGGCAGATCCTGAGCGCCTATTGGGGCAGCGGTGACCTGATTACCGGCCTGCAGATCCTGACGGTGCTGCTGGCCGGGGTGCAGAAAACCGTGGACGGAGGTATCACCTCGGGGGAGCTTTTGGCCTTTCTGTCCTATAACGCCGCCATGGTCTGGCCGGTTCGTGCCCTGGGCCGCATTTTGTCCGAGATGAGCAAGGCCGGCGTGTCCATCGACCGGGTGAATGATATCCTGAGCGCAGGGGAGGAACGCCAGCCGGCCCAGCCGTTGAGGCCGCCCATGGACCGGGATATCCGCTTCGAACACGTCACCTTCGGCTATGAAGAGCAGACTCCGGTGCTGCGGGATGTGGACTTTACCATCCCGGCCGGGACTACCTTTGCCATTCTGGGCGGGACAGGCAGCGGAAAAAGCACTCTGGTCCACCTGCTGGACCGCCTTTATGATCTGGAACCGGGGCAGGGCCGGGTGACCATTGGCGGGGTGGACGTGGCGGAGATCCCCAGAGATTACCTGCGCAGCCACATCGGCCTGGTCCTCCAGGAGCCTTTCCTCTTTTCCCGCACCATCGAGGAGAACATCCGGGCCACCGCCCCACGGGCCGGCCGGGAGGAGGTGCGTCACGCCGCCCAGGTGGCCTGCGTGGACCGGGCCATGGAGGAGATGCGCCTGGGCTACGACACCATGGTGGGGGAGCGGGGTGTGACCCTCTCCGGCGGACAGAAGCAGCGGGTGGCCATCGCGCGAATGCTGATGCAGCAGGCCCCCATCATGGTTTTTGACGACTCCCTGTCCGCTGTGGACGCCGAGACCGACGCCCAGATCCGCGCCGCGCTGAAGGAGCACGAGCAGGGCCGCACCGTCATCCTGATCTCCCATCGGGTCACCAGCCTGATGCAGGCCGACCAGATTCTGGTCCTGGAGGGCGGCCGGGTAGCCGAGCTGGGGACCCATGCCCAGCTCCTGGCCCGAGGCGGCACCTACAAGCGCATCTATGACATCCAGATGAACCGCGACGACCGGGTACTGCTGGAGACGGAAGGGTGGAAAGAAGACCATGGCTTATGAGGAAAAGGAGTATGCCCAATCCTTTGACTGGCGGGTGTGGAGGGGGCTGATGCCCTTTCTGCGCCCCTACCGGAAGACCATTGCCCTGGTGGTGGTATTCAACCTTCTGTGCGCGCTGATCGACATTCTGCTGCCCCTCTTCCAGCGCTATGCCATCGACCATTTTATCGAGGAGGGGACTACGGAGGGCATGTTTGGCTTCGGGGTGGCCTACTTTGCAGCCATCCTGCTCCAGGCTCTTTTTGTGATCCTATTTACCCGCGGCTCCATGCGCATTGAGATGTACTTTGGGCGGGACCTGAAGCGGGCCTGCTTCGTCCATTTGCAGACGTTGTCCTTTTCCTACTACAATGTGACCCCGGTGGGATATATCCACTCCCGGGTCATGAGCGATACCAACCGCATCGCCACCATGACGGCCTGGAACCTGTTCGACATGCTCTGGTCCCTGGCCTATGTGCTGGGCGTTTTTGTCGCCATGCTGCTGCTGAATGTGCAGTTGGCCATGCTCATCATCCTGGTGGTCCCCGCGATCGCCGCACTCACCTGGTATTTCCAAAACCGCATTCTCCATTGGAACCGAAAGGTGCGCAAGCTCAACTCGAAGATCACCGGCGCCTTCAACGAGGGCATCACCGGCGCCAAAACATCCAAAACGCTGGTCATCGAGGAACAGAACCACCGCCAATTCCGGGAACTCACCGAGGAGATGCGGGCTTCGTCCGTGCGGGCCGCCCGGCTCTCCGCCGTGTATATCCCACTGGTGCTCTTTGTCAGCTCGGCGGCCACCGCGGTGGTACTGGCCAGGGGCGGCTTCCTGGTGGGCCGGGATCTGCTTCTGCTGGGGACCCTCTCCGCCTTCACCTCCTATGCGGTTGGCATCTTTGAGCCCATCCAGCAGTTTGCGCGCAATCTGGCCGACTTCATCTCCATGCAGGCCAGTATGGAACGGGTCGCCGGTCTGCTGCACGAGGTGCCCCAGGTGGTGGATGCGCCCCAGGTGGTGGAGAAGTATGGAGATACCTTTCACCCCAAGCGGGAGAACTGGGAGACCATCCGGGGAGAGATCACGTTTGAGGACGTATCCTTCCGCTATCCGGACGGCGACGAGGATGTTCTGAGCCACTTCAGCCTTCACATCCCGGCGGGCGCCACCGTAGCCATCGTGGGTGAGACCGGGGCGGGCAAGAGTACGCTTGTCAACCTGGCCTGCCGCTTTTTCGAGCCCACTGAGGGCCGCATCCTCATTGACGGCGTGGATTACCGGGAACGCAGCCAGCTTTGGCTACACAGCAGCATCGGCTACGTGCTCCAGAGCCCCCATCTCTTTTCCGGGACGGTGATGGAAAACATCCGATACGGGCGGCTGGAGGCCAGCGAACAGGAGGTCCGCCGGGCGGCCGAGGCGGTGAGCGCCGATACCGTGGTCAACAAGCTGGAGCAGGGCTATGACAGCCCGGTGGGGGAGGGAGGAGACCGGCTGTCCACCGGGGAAAAGCAACTGATCTCTTTCGCACGGGCCGTGCTGGCCGATCCGCGCATCTTTGTGCTGGACGAGGCCACCTCCTCGATCGACACTGAGACCGAGCAGCTTATTCAAAATGCCATCGCCCGCCTGCTGGAGGGGCGGACTTCCTTCCTCATCGCCCACCGGCTGTCCACTATCCGACACGCGGATGTGATCCTGGTGGTGAAGGACGGCCGCATCGTAGAACAGGGCCGCCATGAGGAACTGCTGCGGCGGCAGGGCTACTACCATACCCTCTACAGCCGGCAATTTGCCGAAGAGGCGGCGCTGCGGCTGCTGGAGAACGGAAAATAAAAGCAAAAGAAAGAAAACAGCCCCCGCCGTGACGGCGGGGGCTGGACAGCGGCCTCAATCGGTGAGCCAGTTGGTGGAAGAGCGGATGACTGAACGCTCCTGCTCCGAGAGCTGGGACAGGAGATCCTCCGGGCCGGTTTCAGAGGGGGCATAGTCAATGATGATGCGTCCATCCTGCGGATCCACATGCACGCGCTTCACACCGGGGAGGCGGCGGAGCAGAGCACTTTGACGCTCGACAGCGCGGGGACCGGACAGATAGTCCGAGAAAAAGGAGTACAAATCCATCACCTCTCACGGATAGAATCCCGGCATAGACATTCCGGGTTTGACCAAGGGGAAGGGCTAAATCACCAGCGTGCCGGACTCGTCCTCAAGAAGAATGAGGATCTTTTCCTCCTGGCCGGTCTGCGCGTTGATATAGACCAGAACATGCCGGCCATCCGCAGACTGGCACTTGAACTCGTGCGTGAGCACCTCATATTCTCCGCCGGTGGGGATCAGCGCCAGTCGGTGGGAGAGGATATCCAGCTCGGGGGAGAGGGCCGCCTGGGCCTTACCCAGACTGACGGGGGAACGGGGCAGGTCCCGGAGGGTGTGGTTCATCAGATAGCCCTCCGACTCGAAACCCACGACCCGTCCGTTGTCCAGGGCTACCGAGACCTTCACCAGGTCGGGATAACAGAGGACCTCGCCCTGCTGGGCGGCAAAGTTGATGGTGAGCACGTTGCCCTGGTCGATGAAGTAGCTTTCCGTCATATTGGGATACCCGCGGCTGGTCAAAAAAGCGGCTGCGGCGGCAACGGCCTCCTCCCGGGAGAGCGCCGCGGACTCCACCGGCCTGGAATGGAGCAGTTCCACCACCAGGCCACCCCGGCGGGTGACCTCCACATACAGCTCCCCGCCGTCTACCATGGCGGAGAAGGAGTAGGTGGGCAGTCTGCCGCTCCCGGCGGAGACCAGCGTAAAGAGCTCGGGCTTCAGGTCCAGAAATCGGGCGGCGGCCAGCCGGGCCTCGTCCTGCGTGACGTCCTCCCGGCCTTCCAGCATGGCGGGTGTCCGCCCGGCAATGTGCTCGGAGAAGGGACCGTCGTAAATGAGGGAGGGGAGCTCCGGAAAGTCGCTCTCCACCGTCTGATAGGAGGAATCGGCCAGCGTATGACCGCCTCCTTCGGCGGCGGAAAGGCGGGCCTCAGCGGCCTCCAGGTCTTCCAGGGTAACGGCTCCGCCCATCAGGTCGCTCTGGAGCCCCGCCACCCGGGCGGACAGGTCGCTGGCCCCCGCCGAGAGCCCGCGCAGGGCCTCCCGCTGCTCGTCTGAGCAGACCCCGGTGACGGAGGCGGATCGGGAAAGCGCGGCGGCGTAGTCTCCCGCCTTGGCCAAAAAGGCGGCGGTCTGCTCCAGCTCGATGTTGCTGTAGGGCAGCTCACCCAGCGCCATCTGGGCGGACATGGCCTTGCCGTAGATCTGGGTGCAGAGCACTCCCAGCATGGAGGGGGAGGTGGCGTAGATCCCCTTTTGCAGGGCCACATCCAGTTCGTTGAGATTGGCGGAGAGCTCGGCAAAGGCGTGACGGTAGCCGTTTTCCAGATAGAGGCGGTAGGCCTCTGCCCGGGCCCGGGCCTGCAGAGCGAGGCCGCCGACTACCACAAAGGCCGCGAGCAGAAAGCTGGCCGCCCGGACCAGGGTCCTGCGGCGGAAGATTTGTTTATGCATAAGAATGCCCCCTCTTTGCCATGCCCGCGCGCCGCGGCACAGCCATGTCGCCCCCATGACGGGCGGCGGCCTGAAATCATATCCCTATCTTGGTCCGGGCATGGATACCTTATTCCTCCGGGGCTGTGAGAAATTTTGGCGCGGCGCTGCAAAGAGCTTTGAGACCATGCCCAGAGCCCGGTTTGACAAGCTGCGGAGGCTATGCTATATTAAACATAATATCGTAAGATTTGAGGTGAGAGGATGCGCAAATAACTTGCTGAACTGCTGTACAGCCAACGAGGTGGCCCGGGAGCCGCTGGTTTGCTGTGCCCGTCGGCAAGCGACTGCGCTTCTCTCACGTTTTGCGCCGCCTATGGACAGAAGGGGCGCGGAGCGTGGCCGCTCTGCGCCTTTTTTGTGCATATGGAGGTTTTTTTATGGCTTTGATTGACATTTCCCGCCTCTCGTTTACCTACGAGGGCAGCTATGACCCGGTGTTTCAGGACCTGTCCCTGCAACTGGACACCGACTGGCGGCTGGGCCTCATCGGCCGGAACGGCCGGGGCAAGACCACCCTGCTCCGTCTGCTGATGGGGCAGGAGATCTACCGGGGGACCATCTCATCCCCGGTTGCCTTTGACTATTTTCCCTTTTCGGTGCCGGATGGGGCGCGCACCGGGGAGGAGGTGGCGGAAGCGCTTCACCCCGGCCTGGAGCGGTGGCGGCTGTTGAGGGAGCTGCACCTGCTGGACCTGGACGAGGGCGTCCTGTACCGCCCCTTCGGTACGCTCTCCAACGGGGAGCAGACCCGATTCCTCCTGGCGCTGCTCTTCCTGGGAGACCACCGTTTCCTGCTGATCGACGAGCCAACCAACCACCTGGACCTGGCGGGCCGGGACCTGGCGGCAAACTATCTGGCGGGGAAGCGAGGGTTCATCCTGGTATCCCATGACCGGGCCTTCCTAGACCGCTGCGTGGACCACGTGCTGGTGTTCAACCGGGCGGGGATGGAGGTGCAGAAGGGGAATTTCTCCTCCTGGTGGGAGAACAAGGCACGGCGGGACCAGTTCGAGCGGGCGGAGCAGGCCCGGCTGAAAAAGGACATCCGCCGCCTGGATGAGGCGGCCCGCCGAGCCGCCGGGTGGTCCAACACGGTGGAAAGGACCAAGAAGGGGACCAAAAACTCCGGTCTGCGCCCGGACCGGGGGTTTATCGGGCACAAGGCGGCCAAAATGATGAAGCGCTCCAAGGCGTTGGTGGAGCGGCGGCAGAGCGCCGCAGAGGAGAAGTCCGAACTCCTCCGGGATTTGGAGACGGCGGAGGCGCTGAAGCTCCACCCCCTGAGCTACTCCCAGCGGCGCATCCTGGAGGTGAAGGACCTCTGCGTGGATTACGGCGGCGGGCCGGTCTGCCCACCTCTCTCCTTCACCCTGGAGCGAGGGGAGCGGGTGGCCCTCCGGGGGCCCAACGGGGCGGGGAAGTCCAGCCTGCTGAAGCTGCTGCTGGGCCAAGAGATCCCCCACACCGGCACGGTGTGGCTGGCGGGGGGATTGCAAATCTCCTATGTGCCCCAGGACACCGGCTTTTTGCGGGGGAAGCTGGGGGCATTTGCCCGTGAGAGCGATATTGACGAGAGCCTTTTTAAGGCCATTCTGCGCAAGCTGGACTTCCGGCGGGTGGAGTTTGAAAAGGACATGGCGGACTACAGCGGTGGGCAGAAGAAAAAGGTCCTTCTGGCCCGCAGTCTGTGTCAGCAGGCCCACCTCTACCTTTGGGACGAGCCGCTGAATTTCGTGGATGTGTACGCCCGGATGCAAATAGAGGACCTTTTGCTGACGTACCAGCCTACCATGATCTTCGTGGAGCACGACCGGGCCTTTACCGAGCAGGTAGCCACCAGCGTGGTGGAGCTGTAGGTGCCGGTCCTTATCGAAGATGGAAAAGCGGCGTCCTCCCAAGGGAGGACGCCGCTTGGGTACAGGCGATCACTGGGCCAGCTTTTCCATGCCGGTCTGGATGCGGCGGAGCGTCTCATCCTTACCCAGAATCTGGCACAGCTCCACCGCCCCACCGGGGGTGACGGCCTTGCCGCTGAGGGCTGTGCGCACCGGCCACATGATGCGGCCGTTCTTCAGCTCCAGCCGTTCGGCCAGGCCGATGAGCGCGTCGTGGATGGAGTCGTAGGTCCAGGGCTCTAACTGCTCCAGCACGGGCAGCACCTGCTGCAGGGCCTCCAGGGAGTTTTCCAGATTGGTCTTCATCTTCTTGTGAACGTACAGCTCGGTGGAGTAGTCGGGCAGCGCATCAAAAAAGTCCACCTGGGGAGCGATGTCCTCGAAGGTGTCGCATCGGGGCTGGACTAGGGGAGCGATGAGCTTCCAGTCAATGGCGGGATTTCTCACCGCTTGCCTCAGATAGGGCTCGGCCGCGGCGCAAAAGGCGTCCGCATCCATGGACCGGAGATATTTGGCGTTGAAATACTTCAGCTTCTCCCGGTCAAAGATGGCGGGCGACTTGGAGATGCCGCCGATGTCAAAGCTGTGAGAGAGCTCATCCAGGGTGAAGAATTCCCGCTCACTCTCCTCGCCCTTAGGGGACCAGCCCAGCAGGGCCACGTAGTTGACCACAGCCTCGGACAAAAAGCCCATGGCCAGCAGATCCTCATAAGAGGGGTCCCCGTGGCGCTTGGACATCTTGTTGTGCTGGTCACGCATGACGGGGGAGCAGTGGATATAGGTGGGGACCTCCCAGCCGAAGGCCTGATAGAGCAGATTGTACTTGGGGGCGGAGGAGAGATACTCCGAACCCCGGACCACATGGGTGATGCCCATCAGGTGGTCGTCGATGACGTTGGCGAAGTTATAGGTGGGCAGGCCGTCGGACTTGATGAGAACCTGGTCGTCCAGCGTCTCATTTTCCACGGTGATGTCCCCAAACACCGCGTCGTGGAAGGTGGTGGAGCCGCTGTCGGGGATACGCTGGCGGATCACGTAGGGAACGCCGCGTGAAAGCTTCTCGTTGATCTCCTCCCGGGTGAGGTGGCGACAGTGGCCATCATAACCGCCGATGCCGTTTTCTCCGTGGAGGGACTCCAGCCGCTCCTTATCACAGAAGCAGTGGTAGGCGCCGCCCTTTTCCACCAGAAGCTGGGCATACTTTCCATAGAGTGCCCGGCGCTCCGTCTGGATATAGGGGCCCACCGGCCCGCCCAGATCGGGACCCTCGTCCCAGGTGAGGCCGCACTTGCGCAGGGTGGCGTAGATGACGTCGGTGGCCCCCTCCACCAGCCGCCCCTGGTCGGTGTCCTCGATGCGCAGGATGAATTTGCCGCCGGAATGGCGGGCGATGAGCCAGGTATACAGGGCGGTGCGCAGATTTCCCACGTGCATGTAGCCGGTGGGAGAGGGGGCGAACCGGGTGCGGACCTCTCCGGTCGGGATGCGGCGCTCCATCTCCTCAAACCAAGTCATATCCATGACGATTCCTCCAAAACGATCTTTTGTGTGTCTGGGACCATTCTAACGGTGTGGGTAAAACTTGTCAAGCGGTGCGGGATGTGATATGATAATCAAGTATGTAAATCCAGGGTATCGAACCTGATTTCGAGGTGTTTGAAGCATGGAAAACGAGAAGAAAGTGATTCTGTCCGGCATCCAGCCCAGCGGAGAACTGACGCTGGGCTCCTATCTGGGGGCCATCAAGAACTGGGTGGAGCTGGCCGATGAATACGACTGTTACTATATGATGGCGGATATGCACTCCATCACGGTACGTCAGAACCCCGCCGACCTGCGCCGGCGGACGCTCACCCAGATGGCGGCCTATATCGCCTGCGGCCTGGACCCGGAGAAGAACACCATCTTCATCCAGTCCCATGTGCCCGCTCACGCCGAACTGGCCTGGGTGCTCAACTGCTACACCATGTTCGGGGAGCTCTCCCGCATGACGCAGTTCAAGGACAAGTCGGCCAAGAATGCCGACAACATCAACGCCGGGCTCTTCACCTATCCGGCCCTGATGGCCGCCGATATCCTCCTTTATCAGGCCGACCTGGTGCCGGTGGGCGGGGACCAGAAGCAGCATGTGGAGATCTGCCGGGATATTGCCAACCGCTTCAACGGCGTGTATGGAGAGGTGTTTCAGATCCCGGAGCCCTATATCCCTAAGGTGGGGGCCCGCATCATGTCCCTCACCAGCCCGGACAGCAAGATGTCCAAATCCGACAAGGACCCCAACGGCTGCGTCTACGTGCTGGAAAAGCCGGAGGACATCCTGCGCAAATTCAAGAAGGCCGTTACCGACAGCGACACCGAGCGCTGTGTTCGGTATGACCCGGAGCAGAAGCCCGGCGTGTCCAACCTGATGACCATCTACTCCGTGGCCACGGGCCGGAGCTTCGACGAGATCGAGGCCGAGTTCGACGGCAAGGGCTACGGCGCCTTCAAGCCCGCCGTGGGCGAGGCCGTGGTGGAGATGTTCCGCCCCATCCGGGAGGAGACCGAGCGCATCCTGGCGGATAAGGCGTATCTGGAGTCCGTCTACCGCGCCGGGGCGGAGAAGGCCGGCTATGTGGCCAACAAGACCCTGCGCAAGGTCTATAAAAAGGTCGGCTTTGTGGCCCGCTGATACAAAGGAGTAACATACCCATGCCTTTGACCGAATTGAGCTTTCTCGGGCTGGTGGCCACCGCCCTGATCACGGCGCTGCTCATCTCCTTTGTGGCTACGCCGGTGGTCAAATCCTTGGCGCAGAAGGTGGGCGCGGTGGACGTGCCCAAAGACGGCCGCCGGATGCACGACCACCCCATCCCACGGATGGGCGGGCTGGCTATCTTCCTAGGCTTTACCCTGGCGGTACTGGTCTTTGCCGACCTGACCCGGCAGCTCCAGGGGATGCTGCTGGGGGCGGTCATCATCGTCGTCCTCGGCATCTTCGATGATATCTACGCCCTGCGGGCCTCCTTCAAATTCGTGGTCCAGATCATCGCCGCCCTGGTGGCGGTGCTCTACGGCGGCAACGTGATCTCCGTGCTGTCCAACCCCAACATCTTCAGCAGCAACCCCTGGTGGGTGCTGGGACCGCTGTCCATCCCCGTCACCGTGCTGTGGATCGTGGCTATCACCAACGCCGTCAATCTGATCGACGGGCTGGACGGCCTGGCGGTAGGGGTGTCGACCATCAGCTCCATGACCCTGCTGGTCATCGCCCTGACGGTGGCCGACTGGGAGGTGGCGGTGCTGATGGGGGCCTTGGCGGGGGCCTGCATCGGGTTCATGCCATACAACCTGAACCCCGCCAAGATTTTTATGGGGGACACTGGCTCCACCTTCCTGGGCTTTGTACTGGCGGTGGTGTCCATTCAGGGACTGTTCAAATTCTACACCATCATCTCCTTTGCAGTACCCTTCCTCATGCTGGGACTGCCTATTTTTGACACGGCCTTCGCCTTTATCCGCCGCATCGCCCATGGGCAGAACCCCATGTCGCCGGATCGCAGCCACGTCCACCACCGCCTCATTGACATGGGCTTCAACCAGAAGCAGGCGGTGGCGGTGCTGTACGTCATCAGCGCCATTTTGGGCCTGTCCGCCGTGGTCCTGACCACCAGCGGCGCGCTGAAGGCGATGATGCTGCTTCTGGCCCTCTGCGCCGCCGGGGCGGTCTCAGCCCGGCTGTTTTGGGGCAATAACAACGGGAAAAACCACCCCGATGAACCGAGGAAGAACAAGCCGGAAGCCAAACCGGATGGAGGAGAGGACAAGCCATGAAGCCAATCCGTGTGATGACCATCTTCGGCACCCGGCCAGAGGCCATCAAAATGGCCCCGCTGGTCCGGGAACTGGCCGGGCGGGACGGCATCGAGAGCCTCTGCTGCGTGACGGCGCAGCACCGGCAGATGCTGGACAGCGTGCTGGAGATTTTTCGGCTGAAGCCGGACTACGACCTCAACATCATGGAGCCCAATCAGACGTTGTCCACCATCACCAGCAAGTGTCTGGCCGGGGTGGAACAGGTCCTGGGTCAGGCGAGACCGGACCTGGTGCTGGTCCACGGGGATACCTCCACCACCTTCGCCGGGGCGCTGGCTGCGTTTTACAGCAAGGTGGCAGTGGGCCATGTAGAGGCCGGGCTGCGAACCTATGACAAGTATTCCCCCTTTCCAGAAGAGATGAATCGGACGCTGGTGGGGGATATAGCCGATCTCCACTTCTGTCCCACGGTGGCCAACCGGGATAATCTGGCCAGGGAGGGGATCACCAAGGGTGTTTTCATTACCGGGAATACGGTGATTGACGCCCTGAAGACCACAATCGTAAAGGATTATCACTTTTCAACCGATGGTTTGAACTGGCTGGACTTTGCCGGCAAAAAAGTCATTTTGGTGACCTGTCACCGGCGGGAGAATTATGGCCGCCCCATGGAAAACATCATGGCGGCCCTGCGGCAGCTGGCCCAGACCTTTCCGGACGCCGAGCTGGTCTATCCGGTCCATCTGTCGCCGGTGGTGCAGCAGGCGGCCCACGCTGGGCTGGACGACCTGCCGAACGTCCATCTGATCGCGCCGCTCTCCGCGGACGAGATGCACAATCTGATGGGCCGGTGCTACATGGTCATGACCGACTCTGGCGGCCTCCAGGAGGAGGCGCCCGCCCTGGGCAAGCCGGTGCTTGTCCTGCGGCGCGAGACCGAGCGGCCGGAGGCCGTCGCCGCCGGAACCGTCAAGCTGGCCGGCACGGAACAGGAGGATATCTTCCGCATGGCGGCCGAACTGCTGGAGTGTCCCGAGGCCTATGCAGCCATGGCCCATGCGGTGAATCCCTACGGCGATGGATTTGCCTGCCGACGGATTGCGGACGCCATTGAGTGGCATTTTGGCCTGCGGCCGGAGCCGCCCCAGGCGTTTCGCGCGCAGTAAAAAAGGACGCCGCAGAAGGCGGGGGAGGTGGGACCGGCTTGGGACAGAAGAATAAGACGGTGCTCGCCCTTCTGATTGCCATCGTCATTGTGGCGGCGGTGGGCGCCAGCTCCCTGTTCAATCTCATCAGTCCGGGGACCCCTGCTGTGGTGCTGCCGGCGGCGACTGAGCCCGGCAGCACGGAGGAGCCGGGTACACCCGGCGGTGACTTTTTCACGCCGGTGGAGGTCACGCCGGAGACGGTGCAGAGCGTGATCGAGACTCTGAGCCGCCCCAGCAACTATGCCCGGACGGTTACCATCCTCACCGCCGTCGGCGGGGATGCCTACGCGGCGGACACGGCCCGGGTGTGGGTGGACGGTGCGCCGGACACTACCTGGCCCCGGTGGACCCAGACGGAACGGACCAGACCCACCGGCCAGGTGGAGCACAGCATCATTGAGGAGACCGGAGAAGGGGAGGGAACGCTCTACCTCTGGTATAACAACGACCGGGAGTATCGCAGCTACCCGGCGGACCGCTGGTCGGCGGATCTGTCGCAGCGTATTCCGACCTACGAGGATGTGCTGGCGCTGGAACGGGACTCCATCACGGATACGGGTTACGAGGAAAAAAGCGGTACCCCCTGCATTTATGTCGAGGTGGAGGACCCGGAGCTGCACTACCGGCAGCGGTATTGGGTCTCGGTCAGCGACGGGCTGCTGGTGGCGGCCGAGACCGTCAAGGACGGCCAGGTGGTGCTCAGTGCCAGCGCCTCTGGCATGGAGTCCACCGAGGGCACCGCGTTCACCCTGCCGGACGGGACGGTGCTCCACCGCACCAGTGACTGAGCATGGCAGACAGGCACGCAGAGGGGCTCCCTCCGCGTGCCTGTTTTGACCTTATTCTTTTTCCTTGTCCTTATCTCTGCCGCCCAGACTGAACAGGAGCAGCAGGCCCAGGATAATGGCCATTTCGATGTTGTCTCCGTCGCCGTCCAGAAACAGGAACAGCAGGATGAGCAGCAGAAGGATATCGCCGGTATCAATCTCGTCCAGTTTCAAGCCCTTCAGAAGACCGGACAGCCAAGAGGCTTTCCGGTCCGGACCGCCCGGCGGCCCGGATGGTCCGGGAGGCGGCTGGTGGGCGGTATGCGCTCCCGCCGGCCCGGGGCCAGGGGAGGCGGCCCGGTGGGCCTGGTGAGATTCCGCTGCGTGAGTCATCTGCGGCGGCGGCAGGTGCGCCTGACGGGAGGAAGCGCCGCCACGGGGCGGCTCGGGACGCCGGAAGGGAGGGGCGTCCTCCTCCACGACCCGGGTGTAGGTTGTGCCGTTGGGGATGTACCGGTTATACATGTTCGCCTTCGCCCCCTTCCTTGCTCTCGCGGAACATTCGAAGGGCGGCCCGAACCACCCGGGCCAGCCGGGCGGCCTGGATCGCCCGGTCTACCTTGGCGAACCGTTCTTCCTTGACAAAGGGGCGCAGGGCGGCCAGCAGGGCGGTCTTGTCATCGGCAGGACTGTTGTACTCGCTGATCAAACGCATCCCCAACTGGATGAGCCTGGGGTCCAGATCGGCCAGGGCGGACAGAGGATTGCCTCCGCCGTTCTGGAGCGCGCCTCCGCCGGAGCCTCCGTTCAGCAGACCGCCCAACCGGTTCAGCATCCCGGATAGATCCGGGGCGGCGCTCTGCGGCGCCTGGGGCGGCAGGGCGGGCGGCGCGGCCTGGAGGGGTTCGGGCTCTGCTGGCGGCGGCGGAGGTGGCGCCTGGGACGGCGATGCCTGCGGCGGCGCGGCGTTCCCGTCCCCGGTCAGGGCGCGGGCGATGGACATGATCTGGCCCATGGCCTCCGGGTTGCCGAGTACGGCATTGAGTTGTTCCGTGAAGTCGTCGGCCATGGTTTGATCCCTCCAATCCAGTGCCGGGGAACTTCAGACGGGGGTGCCCGTCATTTTCCCTGAATGGTCTTGTTGAGCTGTTCTACCACCTTGGCGCCGTTTGGGTCCTTCATCAGACGGTCCATCAGGCCCATAAGCTGGGAGGTGTCTCCCTTCATGGCGGCCTCCGCCGCAGATTTCAGGCCGCCGCCCGCGCTCTGGTTGAGGAGATTCATCAGATGCTGGGTCTCGGGGGCCTTGGCCAGGTTTTCCACCGCCGTCCTGTTCTTCAGAAGCTGGGCGGCTTGAGGGCTTTTCATAAGGTCGTTCATGTTGGGCTGACGATTTGCCATGGCAGTTTCCTCCTTCGAAGGCGGTACGGCCACGCCGGTCCGCCGGTTGGGGTTCCTAAATTTGGGTTCAAACTATTATATGTGCCGCGGCAGGTAAGGTGACTGCGCAGCGGCAGGTTCGGAAGAGAGGCACGAGATGAAAGCAGTGGTTTTTTCCGACTCCCATGGGGACACGGCTGCCATGCGGGAGGCGGTGGAGCGGGAGGCTCCCGATCAAATCCTCCACCTGGGGGATCTGGCCGGAGACGCCGAGCGGCTGGGCATCCGGTTCCCCCAAATCCCGCTGGAATATGTCTGCGGCAACTGTGACGGCTTTAGCCTGGCGCCGGCTGTGCGGCTTTTGGAGCTGCGGGGGCGGCGGGTCCTGATGATGCACGGGCATACCCATGGGGTAAAGACAGGCTATGGAGGCGCCATCGCCGCCGCCCGGCAGGTGGGCGCGGATATCCTGCTGTTCGGCCACACACACCAGGCGTATGCCGAGCGGCTGGAGGACGGGCTATGGGTGATGAATCCCGGTAGCTGCCAGAGCTGGGGTAGGTCCACTTACGGCGTTATTTTACTGGAAAAAATGGACACGCTGTGTTACACTGTACCAGTATAAACAGTATGAGCCCGCACATGGGAACATGCGGAGGAGGAAGTGCAATGCTGCTTGCCATTGATGTTGGAAATACCAATATGGTTTTTGGCCTGATCGAAGGGGACGCTCTGACGGGGAGCTTCCGGCTGATGACCGACGCGAACCGTACCTCGGATGAGATCGGGCTTGCGGCCTGGGACTACTTCCAGCGCTTCGGGCTGAAGACGGAGGATGTGGAGGACGTCATCATCGCCTCAGTGGTCCCCCAGGTCATGCACACGCTTTCCAACGCTATCATCAAATACTTCAACAAGATCCCCATCATCGTGGACGACGGAGTAGATCCCGGCCTACCCTACGGTGTCAGCGGTGACGAACGGCTGGGCCCGGACCGGGCGGTGGCCTGTATCGGGGCCATGGCCAAGTACGGAACGCCTCTGATCGTGTTGGACTTCGGGACAGCCACGACGTTGGACGCAGTCAACCAGGCCGGGGAGTACATGGGCGGCTGCATCACCGCGGGAGTGCGCATCGCGGCCGACGCTCTGTTTACGCAGACCGCCATGCTGCCCAAGGTGGAGCTGGTCAAACCGGACACGGTTCTGGGCTGCACCGCTGTGGGACAGATCCAGGCCGGAGCGGTGGTCGGCTATATCGGCGCCATGGAATACCTCATCCGGGAGGCAAAACGGGAGCTGGGCGGCGGCGATATCCGGGTGGTGGCTACCGGCGGACTGGCCCGGCTGATCGCGGACAACACCGGGCTCATCGACGATGTGGACCCGAGTCTCATCCTGGAGGGACTGCTCCTCATCTATAAGCGGTACAAGGAACAGGCGTAAGGGCGGCGTGCCGCCGATAAAAGAGGGAAGGGGGGGTACCCATGCCGGAGCAGGAAATGGATATGACCCGCGGCAGCCCCATGCGGCTCATGGTGCGCTTTTCCCTGCCGCTGCTCTTTGGAAATGCGCTGGAGCAGTTCTATAACATGGTGGATAGCTGGGTCGTGGGAAATTTTGTGGGGACCTCCGCCATGGCGGCGGTAGGCATTGCCTTTCCCATTATCTTTTTACTCACCTCGCTGTTTATCGGAATGGCTGTGGGCACCAGCATCCTGATCGCGCAGTTTTTCGGCGCAGGGGACCGGGATGGGGTCCGCCGGTCGGTGGACACGGTGTACGGCGCGCTGATGGTGAGCATCTTGCCGCTGACCCTGCTGGCTCTGCTGGCCTCCGGCCCCATCCTGCGGCTTATCCAGGTGCCGGAGAGCGTATATGAGGAAGCCCATATCTATTTGATGGTGGTTTTTGCCGGAATCATCGGCAATCTGGGCCATAACGTCAATGCCGGTATCCTTCAGGGGTTGGGTGACAGCCGGACGCCGCTGCTTTTTCTGTCGGTGGCCTGCGGCATCAACATCGTGCTGGATCTCCTGTTCGTGCTGGTGTTCCACTGGGGCGTGTTCGGTGTGGCGTTGGCCACCATTCTGGCCCAGTGCTTTTCCTGGATATTTGGTGTTTTTCACATCAACCGGACCTATAAGACCTTCCGCATCTGCCTTTTCAGAAGCCCCATGGATCGGGGACTGCTGAAGCGGGTCCTGCGGCTGGGCATACCCTCTGGCATCCAGCAGTGCCAACTGGCGGTGGCGGTCTTGGTGATCCAGGCCCTGATCAACAGCTTTGGTGAGGCCTTCGCTGCCGGGTTTTCAGCGGCCAATAAAATTGATACTTTTGCCTTCATGCCGGTGGACAGCTTTTGCCTGGCGGTCACCACCTACGTGGGCCAGAACGTAGGGGCCGGTCGGCTGGATCGGGTGAAGGATGGAGTGCGGAAGTCGCTGCTCCTGTGCGTGGGGACCTGCCTGGTCATTTCGGTGCTGGTGGTACCCAATTCGGCGTGGCTCATCTCCATCTTCAATAAGGACCCGGCGGTTATTGCGGCGGGACAGGCCTATTTGGTGCGGGTGCTGTCCACTATGTGGCTGCTGTCCATCATGTATCCGCTCAACAACGCCCTCCGGGGCGCGGGCGCATCGGTGGTGCCGATGGTGTCCAGTATTGTGGCCCTGTGGGGGGCGCGGGTGCCGGCGGCCTATGTGCTGGCTCATTTCTTTGGCAAAGAGAACCTCTACTGGGCCTATCCCATCGGCTGGACGGTGGGGATCGTCATCTCCGGGACCGTATACCTCCGGGGCAAGTGGAAGCTAAAATGCGCGGCTAGCCTGGAGTCTGTGCCAGATCCCGTGAAAGACTAAACGAGCGCGCCGCGAAACAACTGTTTCGCGGCGCGCTTTTCGGTCGGAAGTAGTGTAAAGGACGTTACAGCCCCGGGGCAAGCTGGTCCAGAAGGCCCTGGACCGCCTGGAGAAGCTGGGCGACATGCCACCCATCCAGCAGCCGGTGATTGAGCTGAACGGCATAGGGGAGGATAAGCCGCCCATTTCGCTCTTCATATTTGCCCCAGGTGATGCGGGGGATGGAGTCGTCTGGGTCGCAGTCCATCTCGTTGGAGAGTGAAGTAAAGGAGAACCAGGGTGTGCAGGAGATGTAGACCAGATCATCCCGGTTCTCCTGCTGAGCGTCGGGAAAGGGTTCCTTCTGAGTTAAGACCTGTTCCTCCGCCCGGCGGCAGAAAGCCTCCATTGTTCCGTCCAGAGGAACGTTGACTATTTTGATCAAGTGGGTGTCTTCATCCAGCACCACAAAACTGGGGTGAAGCCTGTCGTGGCGGACGATCCGATCCCCGCGGATTTTATAGAGGAAATCAGGCAGGCCGTTCATGGCTGTCAGGGTCGCATAGATAAGGGCGTAGTAGAAGGACAGTCCGTGTGCTTTGACATAAGACCGGAGGTTGGTCACGTCCAGGGATAGGGTCACGCCATAAAACGGGAAAGAGAGGCTGGAGAAAAAGCGAAAATGCTCTTTTCTCGGCCAGGAATGAAAGTCAATGTATTCCAAATCATGCGCCTTCCTTGCGGAAAAAGTCGCACCAGGGCCGCAGGGTGCAGTTGGGACAGTCAGGCTTCCGCGCCATGCAGACCGCCCGGCCATGGAGGACCAGCCGGTGGCAGAAGTCGTTGGATTCCTCCGGAGGCAGGATTGCCCGGAGCTGCTGCTCCACCTTGCCCGGGTCTTTGGTGCCGTCGGTGAGACCCAGCTTGCCGGAGATCCGGATACAGTGGGTGTCCGCCACC
>Ga0129308_1001997_pt1 | contig 18830 bp, 28 predicted proteins | sample L827metagenome_FD_94440 | JGI IMG/M metagenome (GOLD analysis project Ga0129308, IMG submission 94440) | Ring-tailed lemur group fecal microbial communities from Wisconsin, USA - L827 metagenome | ecosystem: Host-associated > Mammals > Digestive system > Large intestine > Fecal | place: USA... | reverse complement strand
GTGTCATCGTCGAATCCCTGCGTTTCAAGGAACACGTCGGTAAGGCCGAATCCCTCGCGGACGGAGGATATCTTCAGCCCCATGTCCGCAGCGGCTGATGCGGTAGGCATCCTTGGGTTCTCGAATCGCACGCTGATCGCCAGCTGCTCATCGTCCAGGTCGTCGAGCGTCTTGTTGCCGTCGACCGCCATTGCGTGTATGTAGTCAAATAATTGTCGACAAAAGCTTGACGGAATACACGCTCGGTCGCCTTCTGGAGCTCGCTCTTTGAAAGCTCCTCTGCCTGGTCGAAGGCCTCGGCCTTCTGCTTCAGCTCCGAATAGTCGGCGTATTTGGCGCGCTCCCTTGCCAGGCGGTCGCCGATGTTGGCGTTCATCTGCGGCCGGGTGAAGGTCCTCTCTCCCGCAGGTGCGCCCTGCGTGGCTTTCTCGCTCGCCTCGGGCATCTGTTGCCCCTTTTCCCCGCCTTCGGCGGTCGCCATTCGTCCGTGCCAGCCGCACGTGGGCATGAAAAAACCCGCCGAAGCGGGTTTGAATCATCGTATCGATGCGGTTGATATTTTGATCCTAGAGAAAGAAATAAACGTAGCCGCCAGTATTCACGGCAAGCTCAAATGCATTCTTCACTGCACCATCTCCAATCCTATCGGAGACAAGCAATAGGTTATATTCCAAATCCCTATCAATCACACCATCGTCAAGATCATCTAGCATAAGGGAGTATTTCTCATCCCACTCCCAAAGCAAACCGCTGTCATACAGCATCTCAAACTCATCGATGCTAAGAAAATAATCTTTGCGTGAATCTTCCGATATGACAGATACGTATCTGCACCTATCCTCGAAGCGATCAGTCATTATGACGTCCTAAACAAAAAATGAGTTTCCGGCTCAGAATTGAGATCTTCAGGAATCGACCCATCCAATCGCACATATTCCCATGTTGTCTTGCCATCAATGCCTGCAATATTCCTCATAATCCTAAAAATATGAATTCAAAACGTCAAGTATGACTTGATAATCTTGACTTTCTATGAACCTTACCTTGCCGTTTTTCGTTATCGGAGCCCTATTGAAACTCTTAAGGAGAGTGCAGATTGATTCTATCGGATTCCCCTCTACCCAATTCACACGGTTCTTATTGACTGAGTATTCCCTTTCTTTTCGCTTTGAGCAGTTGCCATCAGCGCACTCTCTCTTCAACCCATCTATCCACTGCATGTACAGTGCATCAGGTCGTAGCCGTCGATTTCTGGAGCCTTGTTCCCGATCTTCGGGACGATAAGGCAGTCGCACTTCGCGTGGGACGCCTTCGCAGCTCGTGGGCGAAATAGTAGTAGTATCTGAGCGAACCGGTCATGATGCACCATTCTCACGAGATCATCTGACATTGCCGCAATGCATTCCCAGCCACCGTACATCGCAATGCACATGGAATACACTGCAACGCTGCAGATCGCACGGAGGCTATCATCGGAAGGTCCATCGCCAGCCTCGTTGATCGCGCTGAGCATGGAGCTCCCGGAGGACCCTCTCGGTTCCCTCTTGCATTACGCTTTCTCGCCGCTGAACAGCGCTGCATCGCACCTGCAATAGCAAAAAGGAATGGCCCGATACCTGAAGGACCTCATCAGGGCCGACATGGACAGCAAGAAATGGGCCAAAGGTCACTTCACGTAAGATAACCCCACCAGGAATAATCCTAGTGTGGTTTATCGCTCAACAATGAAAGCCTTTACGCATCGCGCTATCCGTCAAGCATGTCATCGAGCTTCGCAAGCCTATCGCACAGCTGCTCGTATTCGATGCGGCATCTTCCCACGTATCCTTCCCATGGCATCTCCTTCCGTCATCGGAATCATCGACCATGCGTGACCATGAATAGGAAGACCCCGCCATAGCGGGGTTTCAATTGGTTCGTTGAATTTCTACTCGAAGTCATCTAACGGAGCATCGGATATGTCCGGAATGTCTGAAACGTCACCCTCGACGATTTCAGTATACTGCGGTGGAACAAGGCACTTGTCCCCCATATCGTCGATGATCTGAAACCATCCATAATCGACAGCGAGAGCTTCAACGATGTTTCCGCGCTCGATGATTGAATCGTTCTCACGTATCACGAATTGAATCTTAACCAATGAACTTCTTCACCTTAATCCTTGCGAGAACACCATCATCTGTCTGATACCAATGAAGGTGCGCTTTCCTCTTCATTCCCATGTCGTTAATATAACCGTTTCCTGAGACCTTCGAGCATTCTGATATATCGATGTATTTGAATTCTTCTTTTGATGATTCAAGTTCGCTATGAATCGCTTCAGTCGAACCTTTTCCTGCTATTACATACCCACGGAGCCTCTGGCCCTCGCATAATGTTGTCCAAATGCCACGGTCTAACCCTGTGACAGATCTTGGTATTCGGGGCCCTTTTCGTATCTGCTGCTGTGCTAAGGCTCTTTCTGACAACGAATGATTTGTGCGCATGCGGCGGTCGGTCTTGATGACCGCATTCTCGAAGCCGCCCTTCAAGATCGCCTCCGCGGTGGTCATCTTCGCGTAGCGCTCTGGTGCCATGTCGCCGATGGGGGTCTTGTCCACGGTGAGCAGAGTGAGCGGGGTCACATCGCCCTCTGCGGGTGCGCTCGCCAGGCTGCCGGCGACGGTGTACTGGTTGACGGCCGCTCCTGCGGGCGCGGTCTCGATGGGGAACATGCCCAGAAGCTCGAAGAGCCTGTTGAATTCCTCGGTGAACGCGTTCACGAAATCGATGTCGAGTGCGCGGCAGATCTTCGCGCTGGTGATGGTGTTTGCGGTTACTGCCATCTATAGCTCCTAACCGAACAGCCCGGGGTTCGCGGCGATCATCCGCACGCGCTCCCGGGCGTCCTTGATGCCCATGATCTCTTCCTTGGTGGCGGAAGGCGTGCCGCCGTCTCCTCCGTCAGACACGTTCGGGAACCTCTGAACGCCTGCGAGGGCCGCCTTGATGGCGTCCGCATGCGCCTCGAGCTCCCCGCGGTCCGATCCTCGCAGCAGTTCGGCTGGTACGCCCTTCTCCGCTGCGATCTCCGCCCTCATGCGCTCGGCTTCCGCCCTGGACCTCATGTCCGCGAGCTGGGCCTCCGCGCGTTCCGCGCGCTCGGTCGCCTTCTGGAGCTCGCTCTTGGAAAGCTCCTCTGCCTTGTCGTATGCCTCGGCCTTCTGCTTCAGCTCCGGATAGTCGGCGTACTTCGCGCGCTCCCTCGCCAGGCGGTCGCCGATGATCGCGTCCATCTGCGCCTGGGTGAAGGTCTTCTCTTCCGCAGGTGCGCCCTGCGTGGCGTTCTCGTTTGCCTCGGGCATCTAAAGCCCCTTTCCCCGCCTTTGGCGGTCGTCATTCGTCCGTGCCAGCCGCACGTGGGCATGAAAAAACCCGCCGAAGCGGGTTTGAATCATTGATTTATTGCCAGTCGAATTGCAAATCAGGCCTCTCGACAAGACGTATATCTTCGATGTTGATTATCGATACGACATCGAAATCTGCATCAAATGGACTGAAGTATATGTAATCTCCCAGATATTCATCATCGAACTCGAAACCATAATATTTTCCGATATAGCGGCGACCATCTTTCAGATGCACTTCGACGATATCCTCGAAAGTAAAGTTTTCAAAAAGATATTTGATCGTGATTTTCTTCATCTCAGTACAGAACCATCATACTTCGGAACAATATGGCATCCTTTTTCACCATAATGAATTGTAAAAGCTGTTGTCTTGATTATACCCGAACGAGACTCGATATATCCAATCGTCGAATCACATATGCAAACTTCTTTTTTTGTCCATTCTCCGTTTTCGCCTTTCAATGGGTAACCGTAACCAGAGCATTCACGCACGATTCTGTACTCTTCATCAAGCGTAAGGCACACGACACTTGGTGATTGGTTTCTAGCTATTTCAGCCTTAGCATATTCTTGACTATCGATATGATGCTTTTTCTGGTCACCGTTTATTGTCAGAGGACCTTTTTTGACACGTTCAACCCATTGTTCATATACCTGTTTGCTTTCACGCCTTTTACCTAGTGCAGCATTGCTCATGAACCTTTCCGGCTTGTCGACGACGCGCATTTCAACGGTATCGAACGTCTTACCTGATTTGAACAGAGGAAACCCATCATCGTTCCTGATGATGAACCCCTGCGCATCCCTCTTCGCAAGCAGGCTGTATCCCTTGTAGTAAACCATCGGGTCGTGCCCCCCGACGGATGTCTTGCCTTCAATGCCCGGCACGGCGATGCATCTGCACCTTTCATGGAGCTTCTTGCTGAAGATTCGTTCATATGCGAATCCGTTCGAAGCATGCATGCAGCAATATCCGCATACCTTCCTCGATGTCGGGACGAATGCGTATCGCACCTTCTTCCCAAGGCGCGACCTCTTCACGTTCTCTTCCATCCTCTCGTTATGCCTTCCAAGGCACTCTAGCTTGATAGATTCGCACACATCGATCGCGAACCTCTCGTATGATGCAGGACATGGGTCGATGATGCATCTCTCGAGTGCTTGGTTTACTATCTTGGATTCATCTATCGAGTGGAGTTTCTTCTCAGATGTCCTTATTCCGAGCGATCCCGAGCAGAATAGATCTACAGACCCATCGATTCCGCTCATCGCATCCTCGTACGTTCTAGACACCGATGCATTGATATGGACGAGCGCAGCTTCTCGCTTAACCTGGTTTTCATTCTCGCAATACTGCTTCACCCTGCCGGTGAGCATTCTGATGTTATCTAGCGAATCGATATCAGCGTATATTTTTTCAAGACCATCCGCATATGCTTTGAACTCATCATCGCCGATGTAACCGTCCCATGCCATCAGTAGGCCGAATTCTCGATTGCCTTGACAGCGCGGATTCTCTGTTCCTGCGCAGCGGTCCTCTCTATCGTCTCGTCGTCGAATCCAAGCGTTTCCAGGAAAACATCCGTGAGTCCGAAGTCCTCTCGGACGGATGACACCTTCATGCACATGTCCGCTGCGGCTGATGCGGTCGGCATCCTCGGGTTCGCGAATCGCGCGCTGATGGCCAGCTGCTCCTCCGTCAGGTCGTCGAGCGTCTTGTTGCCGTCGACCGCCATTGCGATGCGCGCCATCACGGATTTGCTCCGAATCATCACGTTCAACTTGACGCTTGATGCCCGGAACGGGACCTTGCGGCTTAGCGTTCGCTCCGCCTTCGTTGCCGCCGGCGTTCTGCGTGTACGTACGCTCGCGCCACTGCTCGCGCGTCAGGAGCTTGGGGTGCTCTCCGCTTCCCTCGAGCTGGTAGATGGCGCCCTGCCACGATGCGTGCGACTCGCGGCAGTTCGCTGTTGTGTTAACCTCGACGAAGTTGTCGACCGTGCGCTTCGCAAGGCTTATCGTCTGGTCGAACAGCGCCCTGTTGCCGATGCCCGAAAGCTCCCTGTTGACGACTGTCTGAAGGCTCAGGCGGACCTCGCCGACCACTTCGAGCACTGCAAGGATGCAGGACCCGAACAGGTCTTCGACGCATCGAGCATCTTCGGAGACTAGCCAAGATGCTGAAAACCTTGTTCACAATTGTTCACAAGTGTCAGTGAAAACAGGTGATTTTGAGACGAAAACAAGAAGAAGGTCACGGGCCGTTTCCGAAGAAACAAGCCCGTGACCTGGGATAACGTGGAGCCAGCGACAGGAATCGAACCCGCAACCGGCTGATTACAAAGGAATTAATAATTTACTGATTACCTGCGTTTTTAGATGTGTTTGTGACTAGTGATGTCGTTTTCAATAAAATCACCCCAGGCCCGAAAGCCTGGGGGTAATCACATGAATCAAACAATAAGCGCCTTCACGGCATCTCGGTATTCAATCGGCACCTCATCGAGCGGGAGTCCGCCGACAACGGCTTCATGGTACTCCACGATGCGCTTGATATCATCATCGCTCCACATGTCTACAACTCGATATCTCCGTTTTTCGATACGGTTAGCTTGGTAAGCATCGAGCAATCGGCGCCGAACGCGTACCACTTGCCTCCAATCTGCATACAGCACTTGCGGGCAGCCGCGCCGCTCTCATCGAACCAATACCACTTGCCGTCGAGCTGCACCCAGCCGATGCGCATCTCGCCCTCACGATGGTCCTTCGTGGACTTGGGCTGAAGGTAGTACTTATTGCCCTTGTAGCTAATCCAGCCAGTCTTCATCCAGCCTTCGGCATCGAAGTAATACCAGCGCTTGTCGATTAACTCCCAGCCGCTCTTGGTATAGGAGCCGTCGGCGTGCTTGTACCACCAGCGCTTCTTGCCGCCGCTTTCCTGCTGCCACTTGCCGCTCATGCTTACTCCCGTCAATTCTGCGTAGTACTTCTTCGCAAGGCTCATGTATTCCGCGTTCTGACTGCCCGCAAGCTCGCCAGGGCACGCCGTTGCGCTCCAGTGCTTATGCGGAAACACGTTGACCATCCACCGCGGCTCGCCGAGCCCGTAATGCGCGCAGATAGCTGCGGTCAGGTGCGCTCCAGCGTCAAGCGCCTTCTGGTACACGGTCCACGGTCCTGACGCGTTGTTCGCGTGCTCGATGCTGATGGTGTTGGCGTTGGCCCACGTGTTACCGCACGCCCAGGCGGTGTCGCCATCGTGGACCAGCTGCCCGATTCTGCCGTCACGCTGTACGGCGTAGTGTGCGGAAACATCGTTGTATGTCCACACGTCGTAGCAATCCGAGATGCTCAAGTCTCCAGCCATGTGGTGGATGGTGACGCCCTGGATGGATCCTGCACGGCCTGCATTGTAGTGGCACGGTAGGATGTGGGTTTCATCGGCTACCAGGTTCTTCCAGTCCATTTGCTACTCCTTCGCTGGTTCGTCGTATCCCATGACGCGGCTCGAATCACCGATACCGAACGTGTTTGGGTCGTTGACGATTCCGATAACCGTAAGCACGCCGAAAACGGCATTGACCACGGCAGTTAAATGGACACCGATGTACTCGATATCGATCGTGTAACCGAACGGCGCAGCAACTGCCTGCACGACGATGAGAAGAGCAGATACGAAAGCAAGCCAGAAATACTTGTTCTTAATCCTCGTTCTCCAGTTGAGATTATTCATGGTTCACTCCGTTCACAGTCACTTAAAGGCTCACTCGAAACGGATGCCATTTTTCAGTGACTTTCTGTTTTTATCAGTGATGCTTGGAACAGATTATTTGTTTATAGTCGGCTGAAATCGCCTGAATGGAACCGAATATGACGCTTAATGGGACGATGTACCGTTCAATGTCCAATTGGTTCGAGTTAGATTCTAGCTGCTTCCTAGCACTACAGAATCGGCATATCCATGCTGTCTTCGTACAGGCGCTTGCCCGTGTCGTTATACCCGAGACCGGAGTAAGCCGCATACACGTATTCGAGCTGCCTGCGCTCTTCCAGCGTCATGCCCCCATGGTGCACGGCTGCTTCATGGATGTTCTTCAGCTCGCGCCAGAGCAGCGCCGCTATTCCGTCGACCATGGCCTTGTCGCGCTTAGCCGCTCCCATTCCTGCAGACTTGATACCTGCAACAAGCGCCGACATGATGGCACCGACGATGCCGCCGCAAATTGCCGTGATGGTCGCGGTTGCCGCAACCGATGCAATATCCATCAAATCAATCACCTACCTTGCATAGACTCGATAGGTGCCGTTCTTGCTTGCACCGTTGATGATGAAGCTCCATCCATGGATGCTCGTCTTCGACAGGCTCACCGATGCTCCTCGGGAGTACGAATCCGTCCAGGTACCGCCAAGATACAGCTCGCGCACGGTAGTACCGAGGAATGCGACAGGTATCACTGCGCTTGATAGGTAGGTCGTCGAATAATAGCCCAGGATAAGCAATTCGCTGTAGCCTGTTAGATCCAAAGTCGCATCTGCGCCTGTTGCGACGGTCGCTAGGCTCGTCCACGTCTTTGCTGCGGCACCGATATTGGACCTTGCTCCTGCTGCCGTCGTGGAACCAACGCCACCCCTTGCAAGCGGCAGCGTACCGCTCGTGATATCGGCTGCGCTATGCTTGTGCGATGCAGCTGCGGCACCGATGCCGGACAGCCAAGCGTCCTGATCGTAGACGGTTACATCCCTGTTGCCGTCCTTATCGATGCCGAAGATGATGCCGTTTCGCACCCTATTCTCGCCGTTCGCGTCGTTCCTGCCCATGCCGATAGCGCGCAGCAGCTTCCCGGCAGTACCCATGTAGATCTGGTCCCATGCGACCGACTCGCCGTTCTTATCACGGAAATACTTCGACGCGAGATAGGTTGTCTCCGATGGGATTACTCCAAGGCGTGAATCGTAATCGGTACGGGTAACATACTCTCGCAGCTGGCCTCCAGCATACGATCTGATGATATCCCTGCCTTTCTGCGTGGTGTTCCCCTCGAAGATCATCCCATCCAAACCCGCACGCATGACCTCGCGGACGTTGCCGGAAACACGCTTGATTAATATGCCTTGGAATTTTCCAGAAGGATAGTACTCGTCACCTTCTGCGTTCCCCTCGCCGAGGCAGAAATGCAACGCTCCGATAGTGCTTTGAGCAGTGATGCAATACGTTACCGTTCCGTTTTCGTCCGATATGCCGACAATCACATCATCTTTTTTTTAATCGAGTCCGCCTTCACCGAGAACCATTCCGAATCTGTACGGCTTCGGTACATAGCTTCCGCCTGCGTCAGTCAATCCAGCCAAGTTGACGCATATCTTGTAAGTATTGCCGCTTGCTAGCGGCTCTTCGAGCGCGTATTCGACTGCACCCGTCGTTGGCCCGACATGCCCTGACCATGTGGTGCTGAGTCCGAAATCATCGTTTCCAAGAACGACGCCTCCAAGGGGATTCATCGACAATAGGTCGTAATCGGCATATCCGGCTTCTTCGACTGACGTTGCGGTGCATACGCTCATTCCCGATGGGGTGATGCGCGTATACCCTTCGTTGATCCTGCCGATGCGTGCGCTCGACTTGCCGAACAGGGCCGTCTGGTTGTATTCGGTATTGCCCTCGCCGTCGAAGAACGCGATGGCGCTCTCGGTAATAGACACAAGGTGCTTGAGTGCGCGCCTGATAATAAGACCGAGCGAGTTGATAAGGATGTTGCTACCTGAGTCGGGATCAGCCTCGTTCTCGGTCACATGGACGCCCGCATCATCGCTGAAGAAATGCTGGCCTGTCGCATTGGCGACCGCTGCCGCCTCTCCAGCGACGTTCTGAGCCTCGGTAATAGCATCGTCCATCTTGTCGCCCGCACCATCGCTGCCGATTGCCACGGGCTGACCATCCTGCACCATGACGCGCACCAGGTCGCCTTCCTTGATGGGCATCATGCATGGGATGTACATATCGCTCATTCTGCAAGCTCCTCTGGCTCTGGCGGCTCATCTGGGATGGTATCGTCCGGATCGTAATCAGCCTCGTCGTATTCGATATGCTCTTCCCCATCGTCCGCAACGATGTCGTATTCGCCAGCATCCTCAGCATCTTCTGCAACAGCGCCGTCGAACCAGTTCCCTACCGCGTCATCTTCATCGGGCACGAATTCGGGAACGGTTCCGTATACGATTTCGACTTCATCCATCACAAATCACCCCCTGGAATGCCCTGCTTCCACGCCTCTGGGTCGTACGGTATGTCGTAATCATCATCGTCCCCGAACTCGGTCGAATCGATGTAGACGGTCTCTCCATCGTCCTCGTTCTCATCCTCGAACGGGTCAAGGGAATCGAGCGACTCGAGGTCCACCACCACGGCATCATCTATATCGTCGTCCCATGGGTCGGCGAAGCTCACAAGCACCATGCCGTCCTTGCTGTCGGCAAGCGCTATGGCCGTCGTATAATACGCACCTTCGTTTTCCTGGCCTGCGCCGAAAAGCGCCTTCGAAACGTCGACCGACATCAGGCATCACCAAGTTTCAGCAATCTAACCTTCATCCTCGCTCCGACATCCAGGGACAGGTCGATTTCGGATACCATGCCCTTGATTTCATTGCTGCCCGGCTTGAACTTGACGACATCGCCGACCTGTATCGGAAGGAAGTAGCACTCGAACTCGTAATAGCTTGTTCTCGAAGCAAGCTCGAGAAGCTTCGCGTTCGCCTTCTTCTGCAGATTCGCCTGAGTTCGCGGGTTCAGGTCGGTTATCTTCTCGTAGCTTGTGATGTACCGCCCGCGCTTCTTCTTTGAAATCGGGCTGCTGTCTGGAAGAACCGCAGTCGCCGTGATGACGTTCGTGAACTTGATCCTGCTCGTGCCGTCGCTCGGATTCGTGCAGTATCCGTCCTTATTGAACTTCATGTGGCGGCCGTCGATATCCTCGGTGCAGCTTGCCGGCCATGTACCATCTGAACGAGACCACCACCAGCCGCCGCCCTTTCCGCTTACGTACTTCCACTCGCCCTTCTCCTCGAAGCGCAGATGCACGCGGTTGGGCTTGTCGTATCCGTCCCATGTGTAGTCGATTCCGGGCAGCGTCACCGATGAATCTCCAGATGGGATGGTGTATACGATTGGCCTATTCGATGGCTGTACGTATTTTGTCACCGTCATTCGTCCATGGGTGTCGACATCGATGTGCGCTCCGAGCTTCTTCGCAAGACCGCTCAGAGCCTTGTACTCGCTGTCTCCTGCCTTGGCCACCACGGTCGATTTGCTGTAGGTCTTATCCGCGACCTGGATTACCCTCGCAGCGCCTCGGTTGCCCATGAACTTGTTGAGGCTCGAGAGCGCAGACCCACCGACACCGACAGTGTAGTTCGCCATGAGGTCTGATTCCGTGAACCTCGCCGCCATACCCTTGATGTCGTACTCGCCGGTCCAGCGACCGTTCTCCCATGTAGCGTCTGCAAGCTCCGCGTATACGGTTGCAAGCTCGATTTTGTAATCAACCCCATCGAGCGATGGCGTGTAATAGATCCTCAGCAGCGTGTGGCCGTCTGCCGGCTTCTCGCCGCTGACCTTCACGCTGCCGGAGATCTTGTTGTCGCTGTTGTAGTTCCAGTTGATATTCCCGCCGAGCACGCGGCCTATCTTCGTTTCCTTGCCGCCGATGTTGGTTACAGGAACCTTGTAGACCTCGAACGAGTCTATGCGGCCGCTTTTCGTGCAGTCGAGTGACGTGGTGATCATACGGATACCTCCGTCATATCGACGGACACGCTCACGATACGCTCGCTTTCCTGCGAGAAGTTCACCGAGGAGACGGCAACGTTCTCGATTGTCCCATCAGGCGAGCGAAGCTTGTATACACCGATGTTGTTCCTGATTCCAAGCCATGACCTGTAGTTCGACACGCTCACTCCAGGCTCGTCGAACGCGTAGCCGGTAAGGTTTATCTCGCAGGTCCTGCCGCCTCCGTAGAATACGACGGGCCTGCTCCTTCCGTATGGGATCTCGCTTTCCATATCCTTGGAATAGGTGCGCTCGATGCTCTGGTTGTAGTCGAGCGCCGCGTGGCGCGAGTTGTCGGCCTTCGAGAGCACGAACCCATCGGAATCAACCTTGACTGTGGCTGATGCGTCGATTGTCGCGTATTGCTTATTGGAAAACGACACCTTCACGGTCAAGTCTGTGTTGAGCGGCGGGATGAACAACGCCTTTACCACTGGGTTGATTTTGTTCGATGTATTTACTTCCTTCGAGCTTGGGCTGAGCGTGTAATTGCTCCCTCGGTACTTGTATGTGAGGCTTGCATCTGCGCTCGTGACGATATCGTCAGCCTCTCCCTTGTACGCCTCGACGAGCAGCGTACGCTTGTCCCTGTCGATGGTGATTGCGAGCCGCGGCTTGACGATATTCGGATCCGTATTGTTGACGGTGACCGTCTTCGGCTCTCCAGTCCCCTGGTCGGTGAACATGAGCGTCTTCGCGCACTCTCCGGCGCTGGTATTCCGCAGGTGCGACAGCTTCGCCTTTACGGTGAGCACCTCGCCGGGAACGACAGCGCGCACAAGCTTGCCGACATCGACGAATGTCGCGCCGATCGTATAGCCTGCAGGCGGCGTCCACATAGTGGACGTAGACGGTGTGGACGATACGCTCGCCTTGAGCAGCTCGGTGCCCGACGAATCCTTGACCGACGTCACATCGACATACTTATCACCACGTGCCTTGTAGTTGTACAGCAGCACGAACCCACCGCCGACAAGCGGTCGAACCTCTTCGTTCTTCACCGATGGGCGCCGGTATACGTAGAGCCTCTGAGTTGACCATTCACCATGCCGCTTCTTCGCCGGGTCGTAGGACCTGACGCGGTACTCGTAGCAAATCGCATCGTAGTCCGCGGGCATCTTCCACGAAACCTTGTCGCAGGCGTACAAGTAATCCGACTTCTTCGACAGGCCCTTGTTGGCCTTCAACCACGTGTCGGCATCGGTCGTCGCGTTCTTGGCGATCCATGAAAGCCCGCTGAAAGGCTGCTTCCAGGCCGACCACTTGGACCAGTCCGCGCCCTTCTTCTTTGCGGACGCTTCGTTGTACATGTATTGGTACCTGCGCTGCACCTGCCAGCCGTAGGTGCGCTTGCTCGGCTGCTTGAACCCTACGTAGTAACCGACCTTGCCGCTCTCTCCGGTTCCGAGCCTGATCGACATGCCCTTGCCAAGACCCGTGCAGAACCTGATCGTGCTCGCCTTGGGGAGCGATTTGTTGAGCGTGCTCTTCGTTTCAGCCATGCGCTACATCGCCCCCTTGCGCTTGAGTCCTACGAGCATGTCAGTGACGATTCCCTTGATCTCGTTGTCGGCGTTGACCTTCGCCCCGTTGATGTAGATGTTCACAACGCGTCCGCCGGGCCTCTGGTCGTATGCGTCAGCGACGCCTGCGCCGATAGCGCCAAGGACTCTCTTCTTCAGCGGAATGACGGCTTCTGGCCCGGCCTCGCCGACGCCGATGACCTTGGCCGCGTTGAATACGCCGCCCTTGGCGTACCAGGAGACGTTGACGACGGGTACCGATTTATCCTTTGGGTTGAAGTCGCCCACCATCTTGAAGTGCGGAAGCGGTCCGACCTCGACGCGCGGTAGCGTGAACTTCGCGCTCGCGATGGTGCTCCTCATAGAAGACACCGCGCTTGTCACAGCAGACCTCGCCCTGTTCATGTTCGTCTGCACGCCGGTCGCGAAAGCGCTGAATCCATAAGATGCGGCGGTTGCGCCTGCACCTGCTGCGACCATCGCAGATAGGATTGTGGTGAGCGCTCCAGCCGACTCGCTCGAGCTGTCCGCGACGCTCTTGAGCGGCCCCTTGAGCGCGAGCATGCCTCCGGCAGCGACTGCACCAGCACCGGCAAGGGCGGTAAGCGCTGCGGCAGCGACGGGACCGGACGTTGCGATCATTGGAAGCGCCGATGCCGCGATCTTCAGGCCGGAGCCGAGCATGACGAAGCCCGTGCCAGCCATGAGCACCGCTACCGCCATTACCATCATCGCGCCTGCAAGGACCATTGCACCTGCACCGACAACAGCGATGCCGGCACCTGCGACCATGAGGCCTGCACCGAGGATGATGCATCCTGCACCGGCGACGATTGCTCCGACGCCGAATACAATGGCCGCTCCGCCCAATGCGACAAGGCCGCCAGCTGCGCTCGAGCCGTATTCGGAAAGCGCAGGCAACGCCCCGGATAGCAAGGCGACACCGGCGCATGCGAGAAGGATGCCCGCACCGACAAGCAGAAGCGCCACACCGAACGCGATCATTCCGAACGATGCGGCGGTAAGCATTGGACCTAGGTATGCGAATACGGCAGCAAGCAATCCGATTGCGACCACCATGCCGAGCATCACGAGTCCTGCGGGCGCACCTGCCTGCGCGATCTGTATCGCGCCCTGGGCGATGATATACAGGCCGACACCTGCGAGAAGAACGCCCAAACCAAGCGCGATAACGGCACCCGCCATCGCGAGCACCTGCTTTGCCGAGAACTTAGCGGCATTGCCTGCCGCCGTCTCGCCTGCCGCAGCGGTGCCCAGGCCAGCTCCTGCACCCGCTCCAGCGGTTCCCGCTGCAGTCAGCTTGCCGGCAAGAGACTTGATGCCGCCAGCAATCGACTTTGCGGTCTTGAGCCCGTTCACTGCGGCGGACACCAGCTTGATGCCCGCATAGGTACCGGCGATGCCCATGAGTGCGCGCTTGACGCCCTCGCCGTGGTCCATGATCCACTGGAAGCCGCGCTGGATCCCGTCTGCGATGACGGGTGCCGCCTGCTCGACGACTGCCGTCACGGCATTGATGGCGCCCGTGATGTTCTCCATGCCGACCTTGTCGATGACCTGCATCAGGCCGTTTTCTATTGCAGCCTGCAGGTTGCCGACGGCACCTTCGAATGTCTCCGTCGAGCGCGCGGCATCGATTGCCGATTGGTCCATGCCCAACGCCTGGATTGCGGCAAGGAACTCCTCGGCGGTGATCTCTCCTTTGGTGAGCGCTTCCTCGAAGTTGCCCTCGTATGCGCCCATCTCGCGCATCTTTGCTTTCATGATGTCGTTTGCGCCTGAAAGATTTGATGCGAACTGGTGCCAGTTTTCGCTCGTGAGCTTTCCAACACCTACGGTCTGCGTCATAGCGAGCGCCGCTGCGTCGAATTCCTCGGAGCCTTGACCTACAACTGCAGTCAGATTTCCGAGAGCCTCGGTGACCTGCTCGAAGTCCTTCACGCCGTTGCCGCCGAGGATCGAAGTCGTCTTGACGATGGTGTTCAGATCGTAGACGGTCTCGTCTGCGTACTTCTTCATCGCGGCGCTCGACTTATCGATGAGCGCCTGGTCGTATCCTGCAAACGCCATCGATTGGTCGAATTTCTTGAGAGTGTCCATCGACGAAATCGCCGACTGCATAAGGTCGCCGAACCCGCCGACGGTCGATTGCACGACGTTGCCCATCAGGTTGCCCAGGGCGACGGTGCGCGATTTCAGTCCGCCCTCGATGCCCTTCATAAGCTGAGAGCCGACCTTCATTCCCTCGCCGGAAAGGCTGCCGCTTACCTTCGGCCAGAGCGATACATAACCGGAACCGACTTCTGTATTAGCCACGTTTTTCACCCGCCTTCTCGTCGAACCATGCGAGCTTCCTGCGCAGGTCGTCTATAGGCATGACCATTGCCTTGACCTTGCGCTCCTTGCTCTTTCCGATCATGTAGGATGGCCCGATCCTATCGGGCTTCTTCGCGCCCTTCTTGCCAGCAATCGAGTACTGGATTGCCGCAAGGGCGTTGTAGACAGCCGCAAGAAGCGTCTGGTCTATGCCCCATGCGTAATCGTCATCAATCGACTTGTTGGTCCTCGATGCGTACGGCAGGTTCACAGCGAGCACAGCGATATGCCTTACGGAATGGCGCTCGAATGCGCACTCGAGGTCGATGCCGTAGTATTCGGCGAAATCGGCCTCGAGCGCGTCGTGATGCTCTGCAAGAAGCTCGGCGAGGGCCTCTATTTTTTTACGTTGGCACGCTCCATCGCATCGTTGCAGATGCGGATGACATCCTCGTAGGAAGGCTCGCAACCCTTGCGCTCAGCCGCGTGCTCCGCGATGCGGTCCAGCTGGTCTGCCCCGAAAAGCAGCTCGTAGTATTCGTCCATCGCCTGGTTGGCTGCCATGAGCGCGTCGTTGTCGTTCTTGTTCGCCTCGTATGCCTTCTGCGCGGTGATGAAGCGCTTCTGGACCTTGTGGGCGCGATACGATGCGGCGGCCATCAAATCGATGGTGATCGGAAGACCGTCGACCTCGACTTCCGCGATATTGCGCTTCGCGGCCTCTTGGTTTTCATCGCCGTTCTCGCGGCGCTTCTTCTCGAGCATTTCCTCGAGCTGCTCGATGCTCATCTCCACTGCAGCCACGATTACGCCTTCACGATGTAGGCGTACTCGTACATGGTCACGCCTTCCGCATCTGCGTTGCAGGTGTAGGTCAGCTCGCGGCCGACTGCGCTGGTTCCGTCCATCTCCAGGTCGCCGCGCTCGGTAACCTGCGCGTTTCCTGCACAGTAGCGCTTCTTGGTGGTCTCGGACTCCACGGTATCGATGACCACGCACACTGCGGGCATGGTCTTGGTGATGCCGTGCTTTGTTGCGATCAGCGTGCCGCCGTCCTTCTGGGAAACGGTCACCGCATCATCGCCGTAGGTCGCCTTCGCAACAACCTCGTTGCACTCGATGGGAGTGAACGCCACGGTCTCGGTGTACTTGGTCGACTCGACGCGAACGGTCTTGCCGCCCCAGGATGAGATGCTCTCGGAGTCGGTATCCTCGGAGATGGTCACGCCGTCCTCGGAGATGAAGCCGAATTCCTTGAACGCCTCATCGAGGGCCGCGGTCGCATCGGTGGGAAGCGCGGTGCCCTTAGGCGCGATGTAGATTACGCCGGCGGAACCTACGCCGACGTTGCTGGAAACGTTGCTCATATGCAAACCTCGAATCTTCCTAGTTATTGATAGTCGCCTCGATGGTCATCTGCCATCGAGGGATGCCGTCGGTCGATGGGAACCTGTAAAGGCCGGATACGTAGAACGCCGCCGTTCCATCGGGCTTCGATCCCGAATCGACCGACTCGAGCACGCGGCGCGCCGATTCCTCGGCACCCTGCCAGCTCGAATCCCAGAACTGGATGGCAAGATTGGCGGTCTCGATCGTGTCGGCGAACCTTCCGCCGACCTGTTCGACGGTCACGAACCTCGCCGGCCTCTTTGAAGGCACATCCTGGTGCGCATCGAATCCCATCGAGCGCAGCCACTTGATAACATTCGCGGTCGGGCTCCTCATCAGACATTCGCCCCATGCAGTGCGCGAAGAAGGGTGTTCTTCTCCGCGTTATCCTTCATCGACTTTCCATCGGCCGTGAATACGAGGGCATGGGCGCGGTTCTTGCCGGCTTGCGCGTTAGAAATTCCATAACGGCCGCTTCCGATTGCATTTGCAGAAGCCAAAACAGCTTGCGCCGCTTTCGTCGCTGCCTGCTTACCCATCGGACCGTTGAGGAACTCCCTCTCTGATCCAATGTTGTGCTTGTACTTGTACTCGCCGACCTTCACATGTACTTGGCACTTACCCATCAGACCTCACCAACCCCACAGGCATATTCCATCTTCCAGGCGTGTTCTCTGGCATATACGGCATCGGGTTGCCGACGACATCCCACCCGTCACCGTACGGTGCGGGCAGGTCGACCTTCGCGCCGCGCAAATCGCCGCTCCACTCCTTGGGGAAATGCGCTGTCAGCTCGACGCTTACGCCGTCCTGCCTGTTCTCACCGAATTCCACAGACGTTCCCGGCACAACGAGAACGCCGGATACTTCGACGGCATCCGCATATCCTGCTATCTCATCTCCGTAGATATCGACGGCATCGGATGCCCTGAGCCGAACCTTTGCTGTAACAGTGAACATGCAATCCACCACCTAGATGAAGCAGATCGTTCCATCCGACCCGCGCAGTCGCTCGCGCTCCTTGTCGAGAAGGTAGATCTCTCCGGACGAATTGATGTAGTTGAGCGTCTGCTGGTACCCGCCCGCGCTCATGGATGCGCTGCTCAGGCCGAACACATCGGATTGCATGGGGATAAGCGCCCGCTCGACCATGGCGGCGCACACGTCGCGCGCCGAATCTGGGTCGACCTCGACGCCGCATTCGTCATCGATGAGGCGCGATGCCCTCTCGAGCAGCTTCTCCGCGATTCGCTCATCCGATACCGTGCAGCACAGATCATTCAAAGTCGCGTAAGCCATGCGGCACCGCCTTTCCGTCGCGCGCGGCGGCTAGGCATCTGCACGCCGCTTGCGCCTTGCATTCTTCGGCTCTTCCACGCGCTCGCCTACGCATCCGACGAACCCGTCACCGACGACCTGCTGTGCAAGGCCGAGGCCCGCGAGGTATTCCGCGCGGGCTTCGTCGACCTCGAACTCATCGCCGATATTGCGGAGCACGTCATCGCAATAGGCGTCGTGGAACGTCGCCGTTGCAACAACCTTCATCGCAAGACCGCCTATGCGCTGATGGTGGTCTTCACGATGTAGTTCTTCACCTCGGGAACCATCTTCATGCCGAGCATGGCGAAGGTGGAAGCGGAACCGCGGTCGTAGTCGGGCTTGTGGTGGATGCCGATAAGGCCGTTGGTGTCGGTCTCGTACTCCAGGCCGGCCTCGTTCAGGCTTGCGAAATCCAAACCGTAGATGTGGATGTTCTCGATGGGGGTGGAATATACGGTGCCCTTGGTGACCTTGGAGGTCGCGATGATGTCGCCCAGGCCCAGGAAGTCCTTCAGGTAGTTAACGCCGAACGCGTTCTGGGTGACGATGGTCGCGGAACCCAGATATGCAGCCACATCCTCGAGGTTCACGAAGCTCACGATCTTCTCGGTGTCGTCTCCGTTGTCCTCCAGGTTCTTGCTCACTGCTGCAGCTCCGAATGCGAGCGCGTTCTGCAGGTTGGTGCCGGTTGCGGTGCCAGTGCCTGCCGCAAGCGCGGTGAAGAACTTATTCCAGATAGCGCTTCGCATGTTGGAGCGCATGCGGCGGTCGGTCTTGATGACCGCGTTCTCGAAGCCGCCCTTGAGGATCGCCTCCGCGGTGGTCATCTTCGCGTAGCGCTCGGGTGCCATGTCGCCGATGGGGGTCTTATCCACGGTGAGCAGGGTAAGAGGGGTCACATCGCCCTCTGCGGGTGCGCTTGCCAGGCTGCCGGCTACGGTGTACTGGTTGACGGCCGCTCCTGCGGGGGCGGTCTCGATGGGGAACATTCCCAGAAGCTCGAAGAGCCTGTTGAACTCCTCGGTGAAGGAATTCACGAAATCGATGT
>Ga0129308_1001996_pt1 | contig 18842 bp, 16 predicted proteins | sample L827metagenome_FD_94440 | JGI IMG/M metagenome (GOLD analysis project Ga0129308, IMG submission 94440) | Ring-tailed lemur group fecal microbial communities from Wisconsin, USA - L827 metagenome | ecosystem: Host-associated > Mammals > Digestive system > Large intestine > Fecal | place: USA... | reverse complement strand
CTTTAGCGGCGGCCTGTAAAAGTAATGCGATTGGCGGACCATTCGATGCGTCTTGAGACGCTGGCCAGTAATAAGCCCTTTTAGGGCTGATGCAAACCACCAGTTTAACTGGTGGTTTTGATTATCCGAAACTCGAAAATGCCTGACAAAAATTTTTTCAAACGGCTTGAAATATTCAAAAATTGCGGTTTAAAAAGGAAAATGATTGACAAATCCGCCCAGATATTTTACAATAAAGAAAATAACACTACAAATGTAGGAGAATATCGTATGAAAATGAGAAAACTGCCGGAATCAGAATTGGAGATTATGATTGCATTATGGGAGGCAGACGGCCCAGTGCCGCGCAATTACTTCGATAAAAAATTGAAAGAGAGGAAAAACTGGGCCGACTCTACGATTTTAAGCTTACTGGGCCGACTGCAGGAAAAGGGATTTTTGTCCTGCAGTAAACAGGGCAATCGCAATCTTTATATGCCGCTTGTTTCAGAGGAAGAATATCTGGCTTATGAAAATCGAAGTTTTCTTCAAAAACTTCACGGTAATTCGATTCGGAACCTGGTGGCTTCGATGGTAGAAAGCAGGGATTTGACACAGTCTGATTTGGATGATTTACAGCATTATCTGGATCAGATGAAAAAGGAGGAGTAACCTATGGAGGGTCTGTTTGCGAATCTTATGCGTGTTACGCTGAATATGTCCGCATTGGCGGCCCTGACTTTGCTTTGCACCCCTCTTTTAAAAAAGAGATATTCGGCTAATTGGCGTTATTGGGTGTGGATGGTCATAGCGATACGCCTTTTGATCCCTTTTCAAATGCCGGCAATGGAACTGCCAGATTTAAAAGAGCCTTTTCAAGCGGCGCTTTCTTCGGCCTGGCCCGAACAGAAGGATCAGAAGTTGCCGGCTGCTTTGGAAGAAGGCAACCAGGCCTACCGGGAAGAAGATATTCCCCAAAATCTCTCAGAGCAGCAAAACAACATAATTGTGGGCTCTCCTGCACCCAATAAGGCGGTGGAGGGAGCGGCAGAATCTTTGCAGTTGGATTGGAAAACGAAACTAAGAGACTTTCCTTGGCAGAAAACAGGTTTGATTATTTGGGCCTTGGGAGCAGTGGTAGTATTTGCGGCTCACTTGGCATCCTACCAGAGAATGTGGCATGTGTTGCGCGCCTATGCCCAGCCGATGGAGGATCCTGCATGTCGGACTGCCTGGGAAGAAATAAAAAAGGAACAGGGGTATCGAGGGCCGTTGCGTCTAATGCGCTGTTCGGCAGTGTCTTCTCCAATGGTATGCGGCTTGTTCCGGCCTTTGCTGTTGCTTCCTTGTCAAAAATATTCTAATTTAACCCTTCAAATGATTTTTCGTCATGAATTGGTTCATATAATGCGCCATGATCTGTGGTATAAACTTTTGCTGCTTGCGGCATCCACAGTTCACTGGTTTAATCCAATCGTTCATTGGTTGGTTCGTGCGGCGGATCGGGATTTGGAGATATCCTGCGACGAAAAGGTGACTTGCCGAAAGAATAGAGATTTTCGTGCTCAGTACAGTGAAGCAATTTTCGCGGTACTGCAGCAGGGGGTAGGGCGGCATTTCCTGTTTACTACCAGCTTTTGCAATGAGAAAAAGACGTTGATGCAGCGCTTTTCCGCGATATTTGACACCAATCGCAAGCATCGAGGCGTTGTGGCAATGAGCATGGTTTTGGTTGTTTGTCTGCTTACTGGCAGCCTGATTGGATGTCAGGCATCTTCTGGGAAGCAGTCATCTTTGTCAGAAAATTTGACTTCTTCGGTGCTTTCTGTCGGCGATACTGCTGTAGATGTGAAAGAAGAGGCGCTGGCCCAGATGGATTGGACTGCTTTGCTGTATGAAGAATATGCGTTTGGGCATGATTTAGACGAATTTCAGGCCCCGGAAGCGGATACGAGCATGGGATTCGGTTATTTAAAGGAAAAGGAGCGACTGGAACCCTATTTGGATGCAACAAGCCAAGCGTATGGAATAAAAGCAAACCTACTAATCGAGATCCGGAATTTCTTTATATCATCACCCAGTGAGCTGGTTCAAGAGGACGAAATCAATTGGTTTGCCGGAGAAGGTTGGGGGATTGATCGGCTTGGTTTTACGCTGGAGCCAAGCAGTGTGCGGCAGGAAACAGATGGCGACATTATCATTGACTACCGGCGTATAGCCGATAAAGCCTTGCTGCGGCCGGTGCGCTATGTATTTCGGCCTGTTCAGGTGGAATCGGTTCCAGAGACGCTGAAAGAGGATTTTTCAGAAGGAGATATTGTCTACCAAGTCGTCAGCGTACAAAATCTGAATATGGAGCAGCTGCCGCAACGACAGGCCATAGAAATATCCAATGCCCAGGAATTGCTGCAGGCAGCCGAGCGAATAAACGCGGGCGGATGGCTGAATCAGTATGATACTTATATCCTGACCGCGGACATTGATCTGTCTGGTGTTTCGTTTACCCCTATGGGACAGAATGAGCGGTATCTGGGCCATTGGGACGATGATGATGCCAGAGATCCCACTTTGCGGGGGTTTAACGGTGTTTTTGATGGACAGGGCCATACGATTTTTGGGCTGCGCCTGGCGGCGGAAGGACAGGATTATTTGATGAATTCAGACTATGCTGTTGACGGCATCGGCCTGTTCAGTCTCATTGGTACAGAGGGCGTGGTAAAGAATCTAAATCTGAAGGACTGTGTGGTAACCTCTCCGTGCCGGTATGACGCAGAATATGGATCGGCAGGCCTCCTGGCGGGAAGCTGTAATGGAACGCTGGAATCCGTTTCGGTGGAGGGAACGGTAGAAGGCGGTTACGAGGTAGGAGGCGTTGCGGGCCAAATAGGAGGCAATGCCAATTCCTGTACCGCTTCGGTAACGGTCAGCGGATATGGCGAGGTTGGAGCTTTCGCAGGTTCCTTTTGCTATGGTGTTTTAGAAGATTGTACCGCCTCAGGACAGGTCCGTGCCGTTCCAGCGCAGGATGCAGCTGCATATGATGGATTACCTACCGCAATCGGTGGTTTTATCGGCTTTAGCGTGCAAGGAACTGTGATCAACTGCGAGTCCTCCGTCTACATTTCAACAATGGTCAGTTCTAACTGGGTTGGTGCTTTTGCCGGATACGTTCAAAGTTTCCGGGCAGAAAACTGCATTTACGATGAACAAAAAGCACCGGGATGGGAAGTTGTTGATGTCGTATATAATACGTCTCCAGGGGACCGGCAGGACATTCGAGCGGCGTAAAAAACAATATCAAAAAAGGAGATCTGAATCAGATCTCCTTTTTTAATCATCCATTCTGCCGGATAAGTTGTGAAAATTCCGCCAGAGTTTCTGTAAGAGATGCTCTCAAAGAACTTTGTATTACTATGTAAAAAATAGTTACTTAGAAATAAAATAATATCTTGTTTCTGCAAAGCAATAACGGTAAAATAAAGTCATTCTGATAGAAATCAACTTTCAAAAGGGTTGTTTTCAAGTGCAGTTTAGAATTTTTATCGTTTGCTTTTTTGCAGCTACCCGACATGAAACTTGATTTTACACGAAAAAATGCTATACCGAAAAAGTGTTTTATTGGTACAAAAAGCATAAAAATGCAGACTTTTGGTTGGAGGTTGTTGGATTTGGATGGTTTTTCTTTGATGACTTTTTGGGCGCAGTATGGAGAATTTATCAAATTGGCGCTCATTTTTGTTGCGATCATTATTCTGTTAAAATTTAAAATTCCATTGTCCGGCGCCATTGGAATTGGCGCGGTGCTGACGGTAGCCCTTTATGGTATTCCCGTTCTGGATTCGTTGATGATTGCCGGGAAATCCATGATCAGCGAAGCCACGATTATGGTTCTTCTCAACTGTTATCTCATTACCTTTTTGCAGCGTATGATGGAACTGCGCGGCCATCTGGATTTGGCGCAGCGCTCTCTTTCCCGGCTTTTCAACAGCCGCCGGGTCAATGCGTCAATCGCTCCGGTTTTTATCGGGTTACTGCCGTCGCCCGGCGCTATTTTTATCGCAGGTTCCATGGTAGACACCGCCTGTGGGGATTACATTAGCAAAGAGGATAAAACATTTGTTGCGTCCTACTTTCGCCATATTCCCGAAAGTTTTCTGCCGACCTATTCCTCCATCATTTTGGCCTGTCAGCTGACGGGCGTGCAAATGGGCGCCTTTGTTCTGGGAATGGTGCCGATGGTGGCCTGCCTGATGCTATTGGGGTATTTATTTTATTTGCGAAAAGTGCCAAAAGAAACAGGAGAAGCCGCTTCAACCGATAAATTGGCAGATTTGCAAAGCCTTTGCCGCAGTTTATGGACGATTGCGGTTATCATCCTTTTAATTGTCGTATTGAATGTGCCGGTGTATATAGCGACGGTGGGAGTTATCATTGTGTATTTCTTTACCAGCCGGTTTACTTGGCAGGAGATCAAGCCGTTTTTTCTGTCCGCATTGGAAGCTCGTATTGTCATCAATACCTTTGTAGTTATGATTTTTAAAGATCTTTTAACGCATACCAACGTAATCACCGCTTTGCCAGGATTGTTTGAGGCGCTGCCCATCCCCAGTTTTTTGGTTTTTGGCCTGATCTTTTTCGTCGGTACCATTGTTGCAGGTTCTACGGCGATCATCACCTTATGCCTGCCTATGGCATTTGCGGCAGTTTCCGGCGCGGGTATGCCTCTCATGGTGTTTTTGATGAGCTGTACTTACGCGGCCATGCAGATTTCTCCTACGCATTTGTGCCTTACCTTGGCATGCGAGCATTTTAAAACGGATTTTGGCGCATTGGTCAAACGGACGTTACCAGTTATTGGAATTTTCTATGTGATTTTGACCGGATACTATTTACTTTTAAATTTGTTTTTTTAATCGCTTTCTACGAGGGTACAGCTGCGAAAAGGCTGGGCCCTTTTTATTTGACAGAAAATCACGTGGCAGAGTGCTGTTTTACCTTTCTCTTTTGCAGGCAAAGAAAACAATGAGTTTTTTATAAAATCCGCAGAGAAGTATGAAAAATACTACGGGCCTTTTTATCGCTTGGATTATCATATAAAAACCTGGCTTTGCAGACAGATTGTCTGCAAAGCCAGGTTTTTAATTTCTGATATTTGAATAGCCAAGCAATCTGTTTGTTATTTGCTCAGTAGCTCTATTCCTTTCCGGATGCGGTTAAGAGACTCCTCTTTGCCAAGAATAGCGCAAATTTCAATTCCGCCGCCGGGAGTAAACTGTTTTCCGCTTACCGCCACACGAACCGGCCAGAGCAGATATCCATTTTTCACGCCTAGTTTGGCAATCAAATCAAACAGGGCGGTATGGATGGATCCCTCGGTAAAATCTTCCAGCGATTCCAGCACAGGCAGTACGGCTTTGAGCGCCTCCAGAGAGGTTTCCTCGTTGGTTTTCATCTTTTTGTGAACATACAATGCCGTATCATATTCAGGCAAACAGTCGATAAAATCCACCTGCTCCGGAATTTGATTCAGCACTTCGGTCCGCGCCTGCAAAACTTTGGCGATAAGGCGCGTGTCCACATCTTCACGCTTTACTGTCCGACGAATCCAGGGTAAAGCAATTTCATAGAATTGCTCCAAAGAGAGCTGACGAATGTATTCCGCATTGATGTAATCCAGCTTTTGATTGTCAAAGATAGAAGGAGATTTGCTGATTCCGGAAACAGAGAACTCCTTTTTGAGTTCCTCCATTGTAAAAATTTCCTGTTCGCCCTTTGGCGCCCATCCTAACAAAGCAAGGTAATTGACGATTGCAGCAGGCAAATATCCTTTGGCGACTAAATCCTGATAGGATGCGTCTCCATTTCGTTTAGACAACTTTTCAGTAGCGTTTTTCATAACCGGGGGGCAATGAATATAAGTGGGAATCTCCCAGCCAAACGCCTCGTACAGCAGGTTATATTTGGGAGTAGAAGACAGGTATTCAGAGCCACGGATGACATGGGTAATCCCCATGGTGTGGTCGTCCACTACATTGGCAAAATTATAGGTAGGCATGCCGTCAGCTTTGATGAGCACTTGATCATCTAGCGTGTCGTTATCTACGGTGATCAGCCCATATACCTCATCTTGGAAAGAAGTGGTACCCTCGGTAGGCATTTTCTGCCGGATGACATAGGGGATTCCTGCCGCCAGCTTTTCGGCAACCTCTTCTTTAGAAAGGTTGCGGCAGTGCCCATCATATCGGGGTGCAATGCCAGAAGCTTTTTGCAGTACCCGCACCTCATCCAAACGATCTTTGTCACAGAAACAGTAGTAGGCATGACCGCTTTCCACTAGCTGTTCCGCGTATTTTTTGAACATGGACATGCGCTCGCTCTGGACATAAGGCCCTACTGGGCCACCGATATCCGGCCCTTCATCCCAGTAAAGCCCCGCTTCTTTCAGCGTATTGTAAATGATGTCCACAGCGCCTTCCACATATCGCTCCTGGTCAGTATCCTCTATACGGAGAATAAAAGTACCGTTCTGGGATTTGGCCATCAAATAGGCATAAAGAGCAGTTCTAAGATTTCCCACATGCATGTAGCCGGTGGGACTGGGCGCAAAACGGGTCCGCACGCCTTCCAATTTCATGTTGTTTCCTCCTGCTGCCGCAGTTGCGGCGATTCCTGATTGTTCCATTTTTTTGGGAAAAACCGATACAGATATATATTACCTTTGGCCTGTTTGCTTGTCAAGGGAGGTTTGAGGATAACTTCCGCCCTACGTCTCGAAGGACGACTGATTCCGACAGGTTACGCTATGGAAAACGGCTATACTGAAAATACCGGAAACCATATTTTATGCACGAATCAAAGAAAAAATACCTGATGGACCGGTTGGATGCAAAGAAATGAGGGATAATTGTGTTAAAAACAAAGGAAAAGCCGATGCCTGCTGTTTCCCGCTTAGCAGAATTTTTCAAAGGGCAGGCGATACTGCTGGAATATCTGGCCTGCATGTTATGCGGATTTATCCTATCTAATGCTTTTTTGCTGGGGCAACTGGCCCCTTTTGGTGTAGCTTTTACCGCGGCGGGAAAAAAAGAACGAACTACGGCCGCCGGTGCCGGTGCGTTGCTGGGATACATTTTTTCATTTCATCCGGAGAATAATACCCGATATATTGCGGCGGTAACGCTGGCTGTTGCTGTCAAATGGCTTCTGCCTCCAAAACTGATGCAAAAATATCAACGCTGGATAGCGCCGGCCATTGCATTCAGCGCCGTTTTGCTGCCGGGAATTGCGTTGGCTTCCATACGGGGGTACCTTTTGTACGATGTGGTGATTTGCCTGTCCGAATCGGTTTTAGCGGCTGGAAGCTGCTTTTTTTTCCAGCATGCGGCTGAGGCTTTGCTTCGAAGAGAAAAGCTGGCGACATTAAACGGGAAAGATGTTTCCTGTTTGATTATTACTTATGCGCTGCTGGTGATGGCGTTGGGTTCTTTTGTGATTGCAGATGTGTCTGTTGGCCGGGTTGTGGCAGTAGTGACGATTCTTTTGGCAGCAAAATGCGGACGCGAATCCGGTGGAGCGATTGCCGGGGTAACAGCAGGAGTCACAATGGGAATTTTGGGAGGGGATTTTTCATTTTTGGCTGCATCATACGGTTTTGGCGGTATGCTGGCAGGAATGTTTGCAGAGCTGGGATCGATTGTGCAGGCTTTGGTGTTTGTGATTGTAAATGGCTTAACCGCGCTGATTATGGGCAGTGAATACCAGGCTTACAGCGTTTTGTATGAGATTTTCCTCGGTGCAGTATGGTTTTTGCTAATCCCCTCTTCTGCGGTACAAAGCCTGATTTTTTGGGGGCGGCAACGGTCCGATGCTTTTTCTAAAACCGCACGTGAGGTGGTTTTGTCCAAATTGAAATTTGCTTCGGCAGCACTGTCAGACATCGGAGAAACTACCCGGCAGGTTCACCAAAAAATTGGTTCTTCTAGATCAGGTACTGTAGCGGACATTTTTGCCGCTGCGGCGGAGAACGTGTGCAAATCCTGTCCGCAAAAACCGGTTTGTTGGGGAGAACAATACCATTCGGTAATGGATGGTTTTAATAATTTGACTGAAGTTTTGCGGCAAAAGGGAAAAATAGCGGCAGAAGATTTTTCCGGATATATGGCGGAAAGGTGTGACCACAAATGGGAACTGGCAAACGAGATTTGCACCGGATATGAACGTTTGTCCGGTAAGCAGGAAGCGCGCGTACAGGCTCAGACTCTGCGTGGAGCTGTCACCGATCAGTTCGAGGGAATGAGCGGTATGCTGGACTCCTTGGCACAGGAGCTGACCGGTATTGAACAGGCAGAATTTCCTCTGACAGATCGGATCGGCGCCTTGATGGAACGGGAAAACCTTTCCCCTGTTTCGGTCAGTGCCTACACCGATCAGACTGGCCGACTAACAGTAGAAGCAGTCATTCCCAATTTTAAGCTGGCGCGATTCAATCAGACTTCTATGACTTTGTGGCTTTCTGATTTGTGCCAGCGCAGACTGCAGTTGCCGGCAGTGAGCGAAGTGGAAAATATGTCTCATCTGCGGTGGATCGAACGGACTGTTTATTCGGTAGAAACGGCAAAAATCCAGCATTCCTGTGACGGCCAGAAGGTATGCGGAGACGCGTTGGAAGAGATTTGGGACGGCAGAGGAAACGTCCATTTGCTCTTATCCGACGGAATGGGCAGTGGAAGCCGGGCAGCATTGGACTCTGCCATGACAGTTTGTTTGCTGAAAAAATTGGTGACGGCAGGTTTTTCTTTTGATTCCTCTTTGGAACTGGTTAATGCGGCATTGCTGGTCAAATCAGAAGAGGAATCCCTTTCTACGGTAGACGTGGCGACGGTAGACCTTTATTCCGGTGAAACCCAGTTTTTAAAAGCAGGAGCAGCGCCTACTTTTGTCTATCGAGACGGCTCGGTAGTTAAGGTAGAAGCTGCCTCCATGCCGGCAGGAATTTTAAAAGGGGTGGATTTTGCCAAAAGTCGGCTGAAGTTGCATGAAGGGGATTGGATCGTCATGATGTCGGACGGCATGCTTTTAGGCGGTAGCGAATGGATCTTTGACCAGATTAAGCTGTCAGCAAAAAAAACTGCCGAACAGTTAGCACAGGATCTTTGGCAAACAGCAGAAAAAAGAAGACCGAATGGTCACGACGACGATGCTAGCGTCTTGGTTTGCAGGATTGTCAGAAAGCAATAAAGATTCAAAGAGACAGATCGGCTGGTTGACATTTTTTCTCAGGTTCGGTATGCTGGAACAAGAAAGCGGCCCGATTAGAAACAGTGTGACACAACAAGCAAAGGCGCCCCGCTTGCAGGACGCCTTTTTTAGGAGAATAAAATGGAAGTATTGGATTTTTGCAGCAAACATATCCAGCAGGCAAAGCGTTTGATCCGGGAAAATTATCAGGAAGAACGCCAGGCAGTACCAGTGCTTCCAACAGTCGGAGAACTACCGGGGTTGGACGAACTAGCCGAAAATGGTTTGGGGTGTGCGGCGTTTGAAAAAGGAGAAATGGTAGGCTTCCTCGCCTGTTTGAACCCTTGGGAAAACGCTTTTACTACGACTGCCAGAGGGACCTTTTCTCCCATTTTTGCCCATGGCGCAGTCCGTTCGGGGCGCGCTCAGATTTATCAAAGGCTGTATCAGGCGGCAGCGCAAAAATGGGCTGATGCCGGTATTTCTAGTCACTCTATTGGCTTGTATGCTCATGATCATGAGGCAGTCGGGGCGTTTTTCCAGTATGGGTTTGGTTTGCGATGCGTTGACGCTATCCGCTCTATGACGCCTGTGAAAGCACCCATGTGCGAGGGGTTTTCTTTTTTTGAAGTACCTGATTTGTCCCGCAATCGGGTAGAGCCGCTGCACCGGATGCTTCGTGCTCATTTTGAAAAAAGCCCCTGCTTTATGAAGCATACTGGTCCGGATCATTGGTTGAAAGAAAAAACACGGCTGTTTGCAGCGGCAGACACGTCGGATATCGTCGCTTATATTGAAACGGCGGACACGGCAGAAAATTTTGTCACTGAGGTGCCGCAGATACAGAATATTTGCGGTGCGTTTTGCCTGCCGGCATATCGGGGAAAGGGATTGTATCCCAATCTTTTGAATTTTCTCATCGCTTCTCTCGCCATAGAAGGATATACCCTTTTGGGGGTGGATTACGAAAGCTTTAATCCGACAGCCGCCGGATTTTGGGGAAAATATTTTACTCCCTATACCAGCGGCGTGGTTCGTCGCATTGATGAAAATGTATTGGCCAAGTAAAAAGACGATTCGTCAGCGCAGAAAGCATTTTATTTTATCTGCTGGCAGATCGTCTTTTTCTGTTTGGGATTTTTACCGGATTATCCGATTTCGGTCTCCTTTTATCATGCTGGCCAATTCTCTTTTTCAATCGTAGCAGCACTGTCCCTGGAATAAGTACCAATCAGTCTGGGCACGCCGATTTCTTCTTCACTCCGAAATCCTCATTTCATGCGATTGCAATGCTTTGGATTGGCGATGATGCAGAAAGAGAAAGTTACACCTGTACTGGAGAAAGCTGGCGAAAATTTGCGGCGTGACAGCGCGCATAGTGAAACAAATACTGCTGGGCAATTCCCATCCAGGGAGTAAACTGCTTGGGAAAGCCGTCGGGGTACAGGATAGCCAGTACCCGTTTCATCCACACATCCATAGGCACCACCTGTGTTTTGTGATACCCGTACAGCAGCACGCAGTCAGCGACTTTGGGGCCTACGCCGCAAATACTGGTCAGAATCCGGCGGGCGCTGTCCACGTCCAGGGTAGCGATATTTTTTAAATCAACAAAGCCGGATGATACTTTCTGGGCTGCATCCAGAAGATATTTTGCGCGAAACCCGCTGCGCAGCGATGCAAGGTCTTCTATTGAGCACCGAGCAAGCCCATCCGGCGAAGGGAAAGCGGGAAGAGCTCCTGAAGAATCTCCCAAAAGGGAACATAATCGGTCTATAATACCGCGGATACGGGGAATATTATTGTTTTGACTGATAATAAAAGAGCATAAAGTTTCCCATGGATCCTGACGCAGCAAACGGATGCCCGGTGCAAACCGGACGGCCTGCCGTAAAATGGGGTCAGAGCAAAAATCTTGGCATAAAACGGCGTAATCTTCATCTAAACCGAAATAAGGAATCCAAAAGTCTCGAATGAGTTGGCGGCTGGTATGAGTAAAAGTCAAAACAGTACGTTCCTGTTTGATCCGGCAGAAATTTCCGCTGCCAATCCCTTCCCAAAATCCGTCAGGGCAGAGTTTCCAACGAAAACACTGCCCGCAGTCCAGTGTGCGTTCAAGATCAAAACAGACGACACCCTGCAGAAAAATCTGTCCATTTTTTTCAATGATTCTCATAAAAACCTCGCTTTTTGCCCTTTCTGTGGAAAAACAACATCTGCTTTCCAGTATCTCAGAATGTCCGCGTTATTACCGCATCATGTGGGATGCAGCTTTCAGGTTGCAAACAGTCCGGTGAAATAGAACAGCGGTCTATTTCTGTTTTCTTCTAAAGCCGCTTGTCATGGTGAGGATATTTCTGGCAACACAAAAAAGCTGCTGATTTACAGACATCAGGCTGCTTTTGTTACAGTATTTCAATATCCATTAAAATCTTATTATAGCACCTTTTTTGCAGATATGGTATACTGACCATAAATAGCCAATAGCGCTTGGAAAAAGTTTGACAATGCCGGCGCACACCTTTTGATGAAAGGGCGTATGATCATGAAGGATTCCATTTATACCATTCCGCTCAGTGAAGTACTGGAACCGAAAGACGGCTGTCCCATCTGCCGTTTGCGCAATATCCTGGAAGACAGGTGTCTGGAATACATTATGGGAGCGGCCATGATGGAACCGGATATCCGTATAGAAACAAACCGAGAGGGGTTTTGTTTCCCTCATTTTGAACGAATGCTCAAGGCAAAAAACCGTCTGTCTTTGGCCTTGATGCTGGAAAGCCGATTGGCGTATGTGGCGGAAAATGAATTGTCCATACCGTCGGCTAAAGGAGGGCTGTTTAAAAAAAATATCCCTGCCGTTTCCAAAAAACAAAGCTGCTTTGTCTGCGGTGAGGTCAATCGGGTCATGGACCGTATGTTGCAGACATTAATGCATATGTGGGAAAAGGAAGAAAATGTTCGAGAACTGTACGCACAGCAACCGGTAATCTGTCTGGAACACTGCCAACAGCTGATGGCAATGGCTCCCGGTGCGATGGGGAAGAAAGCTGCGCCTTTTATCGCTGAAACGCAGCGGATTACGCGAAAATATTTGGAAGAGCTGGAGAAGGACGTAACTCACTTCTGCCGGATGTACGACTACCGCAGCAAGGGACAGGATTGGGGAAACAGCCGGGATTCCATTGAGCGGGCGATTTGGTTTTTGACAACCAGAGTACCAAAAGAGGAAAAATAAAGTACGGAAAAACGCGCCGCATCTGCGGTGCGTTTTCTGTTTGTCTAGTATTTTTAATGCAAGACATGCTATAACCATTTGTAATTTGTAAAAACAGGAAAAAATTTTTTTATGTTGCCAATCGGCTTAAAAAGCGGATTAGCGGTCTTTTTTTACAAAGCTCTCGTTTTTTCAATTAAATGGTATTTTTTTGTCAAGTGGAAAACAAAACTTTGTAAAAATAATTTTAAGCAGTTTATTTATCAGGAAATTCATGCTTATTTCCACTCTTTCCACAACCTTTTCCACTGAAAAGCTGTGGAAAGGGGAAATTACTGTTAGTATATTTGTTGAAAAGGTGGAAAAAAGATGAAGCAGGAAATTTATCCAGTAAATCTGCATAGTTTGAAACACGATGTCAAAAATATTCCAAGGAGCAGAACAAAGGGAGGAATTTGACATGGTGCGTGGCGTACACAAAAAAATCATTGAAGTGGCAGATACGCAGAATGAATTTTTTGAACGGGCCATTTTGATTGTAAAAGAAGGCTTTCGGGATGAAGATCCGGAACGGCTGCGCCAAAAAGCCGGAGACTATGTTTCGCACATGGGAAATGTGGCGTTGGCCAGACGAAAAAAGGTAAAATTTTTGCGGAACTTGGGAAAAGTTTTAGCTGGCGCGGCGGTTGGAGTGGCTTTTATGCTGATTGTGATTTTTTGGCTGTAATTGCGAAAAGATAACCCAAGATGCTTTTTTCTCTGCCAATCTTATGATATAATATAACAAATATTGCGTTTTTTCGCCTTTTTGCGCGGCAAAAAAGAGAGGGCTGTGGAAGAAATCAGGCGGCGGAACGTTTGACAGTTGGAGGGATTGGAAAGCATGTCGGATCAGATGCAGAAGAGGGACAGTCAGCTGATTTTTGGCAGAAATGCCGTGCTGGAAGCAATCAAGGCGGGAGCTGCCATTGATAAGCTTTATGTGGCACCGGTGGAACAGAAAGGGAGTATTGGGAAAATTATTTCCCTGGCAAAATCAGCGGGCGTTCCGGTCAAGGATGTGACAGGACAGAAACTGGACGCTATGACCGGCAATCAGGCACATCAGGGTGTTGCGGCGACGATTGCGGCGGCAGCTTACGCGACAATGGATCAAGTTTGGGAGATGGTCCGCAAGAAAGGAGAAAAGCTTTTTCTGATCCTTGCAGACGAAATAGAAGATCCGCATAATCTTGGCGCGCTGATCCGGACGGCAGAATGCTGCGGCGCGCATGGAATTGTTGTTCCCAAACGACGTAGTGCGGGGTTATCCCCCACAGTGTATAAAAGTTCTGCAGGAGCAGTGAGCCATATTCCAGTGGTGAGGGTGGCAAACTTAGTGTCTTTCATTGAAGAATGGAAAGCGAAAGGCGTGTGGTTTTACTGTGCCGATATGGATGGCCAGACTTGGTGCCAGACAGATTTCAGCGGGCATACAGCTCTGGTGGTCGGCTCAGAGGGCAATGGAGTTGGCCGTTTGGTCAAGGAGAAGTGCGACTTTACCGTTTCTTTGCCGATGCTGGGCAAAATCAGTTCATTAAACGCTTCAGTGGCTGGCGGTGTGCTGATGTATGAAATAGCAAGACAACGTCTTGCCATCCAAGCGAGATAGAAAGGAGGAGCTGATATGCCCAATTCTTATGATGTAGATGATATTTTGGAAGAAATAAAGCGAAAAAAAAGCGCGAAAGCAATGCCGGAACAGAATACACAGCGCCCCAGGCCGACAGCTTGGGACCGTGTTGAGTCCTCTGCATCGGTAAACGCGCCTGCAGCAGAACAGCTCCAGCAGGCATCCTCTCTGGAGGGATTGGCAGATTTTTTTGGCAGCAACGCAAAGTTTGATATCGGTACGCAGGATAAGAAATCTCATCATCGTGCCGATCCGTCCCGGCGGGAGCCAGTACAAACACCGAAAACAAAAGAAATGGCGGAGGAGTCTGCTTGGCAGGAGTCGGAGCTTTTTCGTACGGAGCAACCGAAAGATATACAGGACATGCCCGATCCCCGGCGGAAAATTCATTTTGATTTGGAACAATGGCAGGAGGAGGAAACTCCCCGGCAGCCAATCTTGGAAAAAACCCAGTTGAACATACCTCTTTCCGCTGTTCGGGAGCCGGAAGAGGATGAGATAGAAAATTTGGAAAAAACCCAGAGTATCCCCACGGCTAAGCCGGCAGATCATTTTGATTTTGAAAGCCTGCAGCGTACGTTGCATGAACAGGAGAAGGATTTGGAACCGGAGCCTTTTTCCGGCGAAGAAACAGAAGATGATGAAGAGGATATTGAAGATTTCCGTACATCGGCGGATATTGCGCCAATTCGTCACGACCTGCAGTCTTCTCTGTTTTCGCTCAATGTTCGCATTGCAGTGGTAGCAGTATTGTTTATTGGCACATTGTATCTTGCATTGGCCCAGACAGCAGGACTTCCGTTGCCTGCTTTTATGGATATGGAAACACAACCCCGCATTTATATGATTGTAAATCTGGCCCTTGTGATTATTTCGGCGCTGGTGTGCAACACCACAGTGGGTGGCGGACTTGCGTCCCTTTTGACCATGCATGCTGACGGGGATTCTTTGGTAGCATTGGCGGTGATATCCACAATTGTGCAAGGCGTAGCAGTGGCGGCGTTTCCTCAAAAACTGCAGGAGCAGACACTGGGACTATTCTTTGTAGCGGCTGTTTTCGGGCTTCTTTGCAATGTGTGGGGAAAAAAGACAATCGTCTCCCGAATTGAAGGGAATTTTAGGATTGTTTCCTCTGAGATGCCGAAAAAAGCGGTATTATATTTGAAAAATAAGGAACTGGCCCGAGAATTAAGCCGGGGGATGGATTTGAATCCGCCTAACTTGGCATATGCCAGCAAAACAGGATTTCTTACCCGCTTTTTGGAACAGTCTTATGAGCCGGACAACAGCGAAGGATTGTTCCGGGTGATAGCGCCAGTGGTGGCGTTATGCAGTTTGGTAGTTGGTGGAGCCAGCTATTATCTGACTCGAGATATTTTCACAGCACTGACTGCTTTCAGCGCTGTGACCTGTATTGCTTCACCGGTAACAGCAACGCTTTATGCCAATTATCCGCTGCTGCGTGCACAGAAGTCTCTTGCGAAAGAAGGGGCGCAGCTGACCGGCTTTGAAGCGGTAGATACTTTTAGTACGATCAATGGCGTAACGGTAGATGCCAGTGAATTGTTCCCCAGCGATAATGTACTGCTGCACAATATCAAAATGTTTGAGAAGCGCCGGATTGATGAGGCGATTTTAGATGCGTCCAGTGCCTTGTGCTCTTTTGATGGTACCATTAAAAATGTTTTTATGAAGATCATACAAGGGAAAATGGAGATCTTGAAAAAGGTTGAAAATTTAGTGTATGAAGAAGGGATGGGACTGTCTGCCTGGGTGGATGGCAAACGGGTATTGATTGGCAACAGCGCATTAATGCGCCATCACGAAATCTATACTCCTTCCGCCGATTACGAGGCAAAATACCGTGTAGGCGGACGAGAATTGATCTACCTTTCTAATTCGGGTGAATTAACCGCCATGTTTGTAGTCAGCTATCAGCCGGATCCTCAAATTGCACAGGAATTGTATGAGCTGGAACGCAAGGGGATTGGATTGATTGTTCGGTCTACGGATCCCAACCTGACAGCTGAAAAAATCGCCCAGATTTATGATTTACCGGTTGAGATGGTGCATGTCATTCCGGCAAAATTACACAGTGATTTTGATATTATGACTGCCCGGAAAGATACGGCACCATCAGGTTTATCTTTTGCTGACGGCGCAGCGTCCTTGTTCCATGGCGTGGCTGCTGCGATTTCGGTGAAAAGCGCGATTGCTTTGGGGACGGTGCTTCAGATCGTAGGAATTTTGCTGGGATATGGCATTATGACAGTTTTTACGTTGCTGGGCGCAATGCAGAATGCGAACGGACTGGCAGTGGTGGCTTTTCAGCTTTTATGGGGAGCCGGTACGATGCTGTTTTCCAATCTGCGGAAAATATAATCCGTAATTCAATGAATAAAGCACCCGAGGTTCTCCGGGTGCTTTATTCATTGTGGGAAGAACATTTCTGTTTTGGCTGTATTATGTTTCCAAAGAAGATTAGAAAACGGATAAAAATGATTGGGAAAAGAGTTGACTTTTTCAGGATATCTTTATATGATGACTATGGAATTAATATGAATTAGTTATAATTTATATAGTTCTTATATTTAAAAAATATGGATAGAAGGTTTTTTGCAATGAGAGAACTACTGGATTTGTTCTGGACCTTTGCCCGAATTGGAGGGCTGACTTTTGGGGGAGGCTATGCTATGTTGCCGATTTTACAGCGGGAGGTGGTGGAAAAACGCCAATGGGTAAGCGATGAGGAACTGATGGATTACTATGCGATTGGGCAGTGTACCCCTGGCATAATCGCCGTGAATACGGCAACCTTTGTGGGGCAGAAAACCAGGGGGATAATAGGCGGTATTATGGCGACATTAGGAGTGGTTTTTCCATCTTTGGTGATCATTACAGTCATTGCCGCTTTTATCCAGAATTTTGCGGATTTGGAAATTGTAAAAAACGCTTTTGCAGGGATTCGCATCTGTGTTTGCGTTCTGATTCTCAACGCAGTAATCAAGTTGCTGAAAAGCTCAGTGGTTGATAAAGCGACATTGGTTATCTATGCTGCGGTAGCCGTAGGGTCGATTTTAACCAGTGTTTCACCTATCATTTTTGTACTGCTGGCTGGTATTGCTGGTGTTTTGCTGCAAAACTGGAAGGGAGGCGCTACGAAATGACCTATTTGCGCTTGTTTTATGAGTTTTTTAAAGCGGGGCTGTTTTCGATTGGTGGAGGGTTGGCCACACTTCCTTTTTTGTATAACATTTCGGATACAACAGGATGGTTTACCCATGGACAGCTGGCAGATATGGTGGCTATTTCTGAATCAACGCCGGGGCCAATTGGTGTTAATATGGCTACCTATGTGGGGTTTACCACAGGTGGAATTCCCGGCGCAGTAATTGCAACGATTGGATTGATTACGCCATCTATTATTGTCATTTTAGTGATTGCCGGATTTTTAAAGGCTTTTCGGGATAACAAGTATGTAAAAGGGGCGTTTTATGGGCTGCGCCCAGCCTCAACTGGACTAATCACTGCGGCCGGCTTCTCGGTGGTGATGATTTCTCTGGTACAGCTTGATGCATTCCGTGCCAGCGGTTCTATTTTGGATTTGTTTAATTGGAGAGGACTTTTGTTAGCAGCAGTTATTTTCCTATTGACCCGTGTATTTAAAAAGCTGCATCCAGCGGTATTTATCGGTGCATCCGCGGTGGCAGGAATCTTATTTGGATTTGCAGGGGTTTCGATATGAATATCAAACAGCTGCAATATTTCGTTACTATTGTGGAAAATGGCACGATTACTGCTGCTGCCAAAAAGCTGGGGATTTCCCAGCCTCCGTTGAGTGCGCAAATGAAACTGTTAGAGGAGGAGCTGGGCGTTACGCTGATGGAGCGCGGTGCCAGGCAGGTTCGTCTGACTGACGCGGGGCGGATTCTGTACCGGCGGGCGGTTTCCATTGTGGAATTGACTGACACTACTTTAAAAGAGTTGACCGATTTTAGAAGCGGGATATCCGGCGTACTGCGGTTGGGCACTGTATCTTCCTGCGGAATCGGATTGCTAAAAAGTAAAATGGCTGCATTTCGGGACAAATTTCCGGATGTGTGCTTTGAAATTTGTGAAGGGAACACTCTGGATCTGGCTGACCAGATTCGAAGCGGTGTGATCGATCTGGCGATTGTGAGGGCGCCGTTCCGCTCAGAAGAGTTTTCCTGTGTTTTTTTGGAAGAGGAACCGATGGTGGCGGTGGGTGATGAAAGTTATTTTTCCAAGATGCCATGGGATTCTGCTACGTTGGCAGATTTGGAAGGCTTGCCGCTGATTTGCTATCGGAGGTGGGAATCACTCATTCGGGCAACTTTTGAAGAGGAGGGAATCGTTCCTTACATTTATTGTTTGAATGATGACGCCAGGACTTCTTTGATGTGGGCATCGGCAGGATTGGGTGTTGCAATTGTTCCCCGTTCTATCTGTTCGGTCATCACACGAAAAGGAATTGCTTATAAAAGACTCAGGGAAAAGGGAATGTATACACGGATGGCGGCAATTCGCAAAAAGGGTGGATACTGTCCTCCGTTGATGCAAGAGTTTTTGAATATTTTTGCACAACAGGAGTAAAAGAATCAATTACAGGAGGATATTGCGGCAGACCAAATAACATTAAAAGAATACATAGACCCGTTTACAGGTAGTAAGAATACCAAGGCATAAAAACACAGGCCGCTTTAGCGGCGGCCTGTG